>Ga0208161_1001791_pt1 | contig 11258 bp, 6 predicted proteins | sample CB_VirMetaG_3_FD_184538 | JGI IMG/M metagenome (GOLD analysis project Ga0208161, IMG submission 184538) | Freshwater to marine saline gradient viral communities from Chesapeake Bay - CB_1508_1S Viral MetaG (SPAdes) (version 4) | ecosystem: Environmental > Aquatic > Marine > Coastal | place: USA... | reverse complement strand
ATGGTCAGAGAGCATTGCGTAATGTAATGGAAGAGTATAGTGCAATTACTCGATTTGTTCTTACTGCAAACTATAAGCATCGAATCATTCCAGCATTACAGAGCAGGTGCCAAGTATTTAACATAACTCATGACGTGGAGGATGTAACCGGACGCATGGTACATATATTGAATAAGGAAAGTATCGTATGTAGTGAAGATGACTTGAAACAAATTGTTAGGGATAACTTTCCAGATCTTCGTAAGACAATTAATACGATTCAGAAGCTTACAAATAATGGTAAGATTGAAATTGATGATAGCTCTAATGTATCCAAACTTGTCGCTGATTTGTATAAGCTTATTGAACATGGACATGTTCTTAAGTGCAGAAAGCTTGCGATAAAGAATGAGCATGTGTTTAATAATGATTACCCTGTATTGTTGAAAGAGATGTTTAACCATATAGACAATCTAGATATCGATGAAGAAAAGAAAAAGTCGCAGCTTACAACTTGCCACGACTTTATCTATAAATCTGCGTTCTTAATGGATCAAGAAATAAATGCTTACTCTTGCTTTATTACTTTAAGTAAATGCTAGTGTCAGGCATATTACCTCCACCGACTGATTGAGCATCAAAGTTGTTGCCATTGGGTATTTGAACGTTAGTGTTTTTAAGTTCTTTATCATCACCCATTGCAACAGCTTTTTCACTATCTGGTAAGTAACCTGCATCAACCTGAGACTTCAAAGGATCTTGTCCAATATAACTATCGTCATATTCTAATGTGTCGGGATCGATTTTAGTACCATTAGGTCTAACCATACTATCTGGTACAGGCATTCTGTTAGGATATACATCAACTTCTTGGAATATATCAGTTGGAAATTGATAAAACCCATCATACCTACCAGGAGCTGTCTCTTGCGATACAGTAATAGAAAACTCTCCACTTGAATTATCTGTGTTGCCTGGTTGGTTAGAAGGATATTTGTTCTCAATACCAGATACACGTAAGTTAAGATCACTAGAAATCAGATCATCTAACTTAGCTTTGTATTCTGGACTTAACTTCTTATATCCTTCACTAGATTTGTAATCATCTCTTACTTTAACTAAATCACCAGTAAGAAAACCACCTCTGGTATATCTAGAAACGTAAGATTCGTAAATCTTATTGAATTTCTTTTCCACAATATTATTTATGCTGCAGAAGCTAATTAAAAGGTAGTTATAAATATTAATATGGCTAACATTATTTTAGGTAATCTTGAAAAACCTAAAAATATATCTAAAAAGAAACAGTTTACTTATGCTGATGTTAAAGTCGACTTTGAGTTCGATCAAACACAACAAGCAGCATTATATTCTAATCTTAAGGATAAAGATCTAGTTGGTAGTTATGATTTAGGTGCTATAGAAAATAGCATTGTTAATTTGTTTACTTCTTTTCCAGGTGATAAAGTTTTAAATCCTGAATTTGGTGTAAATTTAAATCAATATCTTTTTCTACCTTGCACTGATACCACTGCTGAAACAATAGGTAATATAATAAAGAATCAAATACTTTTGCAAGAGCCAAGAGTTAAACCTGTAGAAATAGTTGTGTTAGCAGACCCGGAAAATGATCAATATAACATTAATATGGTACTAGAAGTGCCATTCATAAATAATAATACAACAATCAACTTTAAAGCGTTGTTGAATTCAACCGGAATAGAATTTTATCAATAATCATGGCAGAATCAGATTTTAGAATAGAACAAGATGGTTATGTGGCATTTGATGCTATTAGTCTTAAAGACTTGATCATTGAAAGAATGAATCAACAACAGGTTTTCACTGATCAAAACTATGAAGGTAGTAACCTATCTGCTATTATTGATATTGTAGCTTATTCATATCATGTTCTTATCTATTATTTGAATAAGAACTCTTCTGAGAGTAATTTCAGTCAAGCTGAGTTATATGAAAATATTAATCAGATTGTAAAGAGCATCGATTATAACCCTACAGGTCCTCAAACATCTAATTTATCATTTGAAGCAACTGCTAACGCTAATTTAGCAACTAATTTATATACAATACCAAGATATAGTTATTTTACATTTAGCGGTACATCTTTTAGTTTTACTGAAGACGTTTCATTTCAAAAATCACTTAACGGTATTGAGGCTTTAACTAATCTTCAAAACAATACTTTACTTTATAATGGTCAATTTGTTGAGTTTCCAGTATTTGAAGCAATTGGTGAAAATAACGAAGTAGCTACTTTAGCTGCAACTAATCTTAATGACAATTTTTATATAGATAATAATAGCATAGATGTTTATGTTAAGCCTGTTGGTTTAAATTCTGCTTGGGAAAAATGGTCAAGATCAGCTTCATTATATCTTGAATCAGGAAGTGCTAAAAAATACTCTGTAAGATTTAATGAGGAAGAAAGATATGAAATTAAGTTTGGTAATAATGTAAATGGTAAAAAATTAAATGCTGGGGACTTAGTTCAAATTTATTATTTGAAATCTGATGGGTTAGAAGGTCAAGTTAGTAAAGGTACCCTAAACAATCAGCAACTTTATTTCTATAATACATCTACGTTTAATGAAATATTAACCGACACTACAACAGCTGGTACTAATATTATTACATCAGCTGAAAGTGCTAATGTAACGTTTACAAATATAAATTCATCTACATTGTTTAAACAGAAGGAAACAGTAGCAGAAATTAAACAAAATGCACCTAACTTATTCAACTCTCAATACCGATTAGTTACTACCGACGATTATAAGAATTATATTAGTAAAAATTTCGGTAACTGGATTAGGTCTGTTGAAGTTGTAAACAATTTTGATTATACTTCAATATATCAGAAATACTTTTTTGATATTGGATTAGATAGACCTAATGATGATTCAAGAGTTTTGTTTAATCAAATTAATTTTGCTGATGCATGTGACTTTAATAACGTTTATGTATTTGCAGTACCTAATAAAGTACTAGAAACATCATTAGATATTAGAACTAATTATCTTTCAGTAGCACAAAAGAATGCAATTAATATTTTATTAAGTGATGTTAAGTCAGCAACCACTGAGTTAGTTGTAACTGATCCAGTTTACATGGAGTTAAATTTAGGTGTAACTCAAAGTGCTACCGACTTTGACTTTGCAAACATTGCCGGAGAAGAGTCTTATCTTTATGTAGAGGTAGATAAAAATTCAAGAAGAGATTTATCATCAGTTAGAAACGAGGTAGCATCAGTATTCTTAAATTACTTCAATGTTGATAATTTAAACTTAGGTCAAATTGTTAGCTTAAAAGATATAACACAGTTAATATTAAACATTGACGGTGTTGTAGAATTTTCTACAAGAAGAAATACTTCATCAGGTACGCTTATTAGTAACTTATTACAAGTAGTGATTTACAATCCAGTTTATGTAACTAGTGATTTTAATTTTACTGAACAAGATATAGATTTACAATTTTTTCAATTCCCATATTTCAAAGATTTATCAACCATATCAGAAAGAATTGAAGTTATTAGACAAGGTTAAAAATGCCGATTTATAATACAGGATATTGGAAATTTAACAGTTATAATGTATTCGATGTTCAATCTTTATCATCATATGCATTAGAGCAAACCCCTCTTAAATTTTTACCTACTAATCTAGCAGCTTCAGATTACAGCGATTATTATATCATTTGGGACTTTGGTGATGGTTCACCGAAAGTAAAAGATTTATCTGCTTCACATTATTATTTTTATCCTGGTGAGTATAGAGTGACGATGACTGTTACTTTAACATCAGGTGACACCGTATTAGATTCATACGCCAATACGGTTACAATAAAAGATTTTATACCCAATACTTTTGCATTCGAACAATTATCAGCTGAAAATTTTGAAATGTTATATTTGTCAGCAGGTAATTATTCACCTACTTTAACCATTAATAGGTTTAACAGTTTACAAACTTATTCAGCTGACGGTTACTCATTCTTTTTAAATGCTAGTGGAAGTAATTCATTATATTATGATGAATCAAAGTTAGCTACTGAGCCTTATGCTCATTTATTACCTACTCATAGATTTGTAACTAGAGAGATTGTTAGAAACAATTATAGTGATACTATAATACATAAAATAAAAACTAATGACACTAATTTATATGGTAAATTAGATAATGATTCATTAGTAGTACCTACTTCGTCATCTGATATTAATGCATTTTTTGTTGGAACAAGTGGGTATGCTAATTTTAATTATGTTGATGATTTTTATAGAAATGATAGTTACTATTTGTTAGCTACAATCGACTCAGCAAACTTTCCAGACAATTATACAAAATATTTTAACCTACCTTATCAATCTGATTTACCTATTAAAAATACAAATTCAGTTTATTATAAGATAGCTGAGAATGTAGAAGTACAACCTGATGATTTAAGTATTACTTCTAATGGTATAGATGGTGAGGGCTTTGTATTAGATACATTTAACATTGGACCTGTAAAGTATGTTAACCAGCCAATTAGTTTTGTAGCTAAATTAAAAAATAATTTATATGATTTAAAAAATCAATCTTGGTATTTAAACCCAGGTTATTTAAATTTTGCAACTAATACATTTAGCCTATCAGTTACGGATACTAAAGGTGATAATGCATTAATAAATTCTGCAGAAAATTATATTACTTTTGATACTAATACTTTTAAAGATTATAGATATGGTTGGTTTAAAGGTAATATAACTCTACCTCTTTCAGCTTTTAAAAATTATAACGGTGATACTCCAATATTCAAATTATATGGTAGTATTGATACCGGTACAGCTGAACTAACAGGTAGTAGTAATTTCTTTCAAATTAATTCTTTATCAAGTAATAAAGTAGCTAAAATAAATGAAAATTTTGATATGGCTACTTATATGAAGGACTTAGCGTTTCAGCCTTCTATCTATAAGAGACCAGAAATATTTGATACATTCTTTGGAACCATTTTAGGTACTTTAAGTTCTGATACTAATGCAGTAGGTAAACGAATATACGAAAAGACATCTAATTTTATTAAAAACAATGTCAATATAGATACCTGTAATATTCAAAACTTATACGGATTGGCATTAGAATATAATGTAGATTTAGATGACTATGCTACAACTAATTTATTAATAAATTACCCAGCTGATTTAGCTAGATTAGTTAATTTATTTTCAGTTAAAAAATCATTACTATTTGGTAAGCGCAATCAAGATAAATTTAACTTTAAAGATAATTACAGACAAGGTACTAACTTTAATGACTTAGATTTAGCTACTACTAATTACTCATTAGGTAAAAGCAAAGGTAACAATACAGGTAATCAAATTGATATACTTACAGGGGTAATTGATAAAAAAGATGATTATATTATTGCTTATGAATATTTTTCTGATCAATATACATTGTTAAGAACTAATGTAGTTAATGATATTAATTTAGATGTTATATCACAAACCGTATCTAGTTACCCTTTAAGCACATATAATAACAGTTGGGGTTGGCCATTAGTATTACCCAACGGGTTCTTTAATGAACCAGATTATATTTACACATTATCTGCTTATTATGCATTTTATGAATTTATAAATGTAGTACCAGGAGAATGGGATAATAATTTAATTAATTGGGGTGACCAATATCAAACAACAGTTAATCTTCAAGGTTATAATCCATTATCAAGTACATACTTACCATCTTATCTCAGCAGTTATAAAGGTACACCATTAGATGAAATGAATTGGGATTCATTAAGCGGTGTAGTTGCACAAAATATAAATTATCAGTTAAGTGTTGGTTTGGAATTGTTGTCAGCTAACTAATCAATTAAATATTATCAATGCCAGTTAACACTATAGATCGTTTTAGTGATTATAAAATTGATAGATCAATTACCGTTCTCGGTAATGTATCTGATGCTGATGATTATAATTTTCCATTAGATTTTAAAACCTGGTTATCTTACTTTAAAAATAATTCTACAACAGTAACAACTTTTCAAAGTTCTTACAGAAAATATTTAACTTCTTGGAATAAAGTTAAAAATACATTTTTAGATCAGCAAAACAATTTAGTAAAAGAAAATTATCTATCATTATTAAAGCAGATATCGTTAGAGGTATATACCGAGCAGGAAAGAAGGTTTTTAAGTTCAGTTGATTATAATGATCCAGATCAATTAGATGTACTCGTCCCTTTGGTATCCAATAAGATACAATCTTTAACTTCATACTATAAAGACTTTAGAGAAACCGTAAAGACAACGCCTAAGAAAAATAATATCTTTTCTTCTAATTTAGGTATTAAGTCCTTTCTAACTAAACTCATTAGTGACCTTTTAAATTATAACTCCGATACAAGATCGTTAGTATACAAATATGATAAAGATGTAGGTTATATTTTATCAAATGTTAATTATGTTATTGATGAATTATATGATCAGTATGATGATTATTTTGATTTAACTGCATCAGAACCCGCATCAGCTTATCAATATGGAGGTGTTAATAGAACCAACCAATGGTCAAGTAACACTAATCCTTTTGACCCAGATTTATTTTTAAATTATGATAACTCTGTAGTAAGATTACTATCTGGTTACAATTATGTTTTAGAGAATTTTATTTCAAATTTTTCATTTCCAATATCTATTACATCAGTAGATACAAATTATCTTAAAAATAAAGATTTTATTGACCAATATAATAACGGTAATATTAATCAGTTAAATTTAATTAATAAGAAAAAATTATTTGAAAAATATTCAGGTACTGATTGGTATTATCTATCAACTGGTGATGTTACATCAACTATACTGTCAGGTCAATTTTTAAAAGCTGAAAATAAATCTCAAAACTTTTTAAATAGAAATAATGTAAGTACTGCAACAGTACCTAATACAGCATTTTTAGTTACTGCAAAAGATATTGGTGGTTTTTATACTCCTAATAACTTAGGTGTGTTACAATACAATACATTTTCTTACGATTACTTTTTAAATACAGATTCATTATCAGCTAATTCAATTTATTATTTTCCAGATCCTAATAAGTATGTTGCCACATACGGTAATTCTCGTTACAGTAAATCAACTAATGTATTTGATATTAATGAAAATGCATACATTGTTAATTACGATATTAGTAATGGTTCTGCATTTGGTTTTATAAACGATAGATCAGAGTATCTTAACTTTCATGGATATGAAAATAAAGAAGAGAAAAATAAGATCTACTCTTCTGGTGTATCTAGATTATATGATAAGGTAGACTTTTTTAAAGGCATTAATGGTGATATTTGGGACAACGAAGACGTTTACAAAATATCTAATAAAGCTTTATTACCTATAGATGATAGACAATCTAGATTAGGTGTGTCACAAAAAGATTTAATATTTGATACATCAGATGTTTATGGTAATAGTTACGGCTTTTACAAACAATCTACTCCTAGAGAATTTGTTAACTATACTGACTCAACTAATACTATTACTCAAAGATGTTTATTTTTCAGTAATGGTTTATTTGAATATAATAATTCAGAATTTAATTACAACGATGATAATGCTGAAATATTTGGTGTTATACCTAGTCAAACTTTTATAGTTAGTAATGTAACAATGTTAAGTAGTACTTTTGCTACTAATACATTAAGTAAATTTACATTTGGCGTGTTTGATATGCCTTGGTGTTTCGCTTCAGGTATTACTTACAGAAGAGGTAATATATACGATGGGTGTTTTTATACGTCTTATGAAGGGGTTATTTTACCTAATACACCTAGCTCAGATTCACCTTCTTGGAGTACATCAGATCTATCACTTTATTATAACTTACTTTTAGATGCAGGTTCAGATATTAACGGTAGAAGACCTAATTTTGCAAGACCTGCTACATTCTTAAAAGAATTAAGTTCTACTATCGATTGTGGTTTATTTAATTATGCGACAGTTAGGCAAGAAAATCCTTTTGAATCTAACTTTGCTATAGCTAATAGATATGAAATACCTTACTATTCAGATACTATTAGCAGTTTATCTACAACATATGTAGATGAACCAGAAACTTTACGTAGATCAATCTATGATAAAAAGTATGTTTTATCTGCTACACCTTTATTCAGAGATATAAACAATTATGTTTCACCTCTTTCAGCTGCGTTAAGTGCAATATTTGTTAAGTACAAAGCAGAGCCAAATATTTACGAAGAGTTAAATGATAATATTATTAAATTTGATATTGTATTTGATGTAGCGGTAATCGAAACTGATAACTACATGGTTGTAGAAAAGATAGATTACGATTATAATACTGGTAAAGTTCTATCATTTACAAATGAGTTAATTTATATTACAAGAACAACTCAAGGTGATAATAAATTAGAAAAATTTGGTAACTTTTTCTTTCATGAAAAGACAAATACCTTATTGTTACATAGAACCACTTTGTTAGGAGCTATGTCAGCTACTAATTATAAAACGTTCTACCCAACTATATATAAATTAGAACTCGATAGTTTATCTCTTAAACGCGTATTTCCTCATAGCACTAACAATCTATTTGGTTCTCTTATTGAATATAGTTTTAGATCACATCACGATCCAATCATACAAACTGAAGGTGTAACTGAGCAATGTATATACAATATGTATGAAGCTGATCGCCCTGTACTTACTTATAACCCTGAAACAAATGTTTATGGTTACGTTATAAAAACTATAGATTCTTCTGATTGTATGGCATTTTGGTATCAAACATACAAATATGTTAATGGTATATTTACTAATGATATTAATGAAGTTTGGTTTCAAAATGCTCAAGTAAGAGATGAAAATTATACTAACCCTCTAACAGGCTCGTACATAAAATATAACTACCTTGAAGGTACAAATAATTCATCATGGATTAAACCTGAAGGTGTTTTGAAATTAGGAGAGTAACAGTAAATATATATAATGCCAGCATCACCGATATACAATGTTAAAACAAACAACCTTTTGTTAGAGGATATATTAGATATCAGAAAAGATATTGTTATATCTGGTGAGTTTTCTTTCTTCGGTTCATCAACATCTGGAGGAGAAGGGTTTTGTGTTTACTTTGTAAATGCTTGTACGGGAAATGATATTGGTAGTCCTGGACCTGGGTTAGGTTTTGCTCCTACAGATGGTATTGTTGAGTTTAATGGTAATGATATTTTTTCTGGTGTACCTAATTCTATTTTAGGTATCGGGTTTGATGCTGCTGGGTCATTTGCTTTACCATTAGGTCCAGACATTGATGGTGATACAGTATACCATCCTAACGCCATTACTTTAAGACACGGTTCGTTAAATGATTGGCAATACATTGCAAGTAGTGATGATGTTTCTGATTTAGGTTTTAGTTTATACCAAACTTACGGTGATCTTTATCCTAAAGCTACAGCAACTGCTACAACAACACCTACATTCACACCATCTAAGACATTTACAGCAACGGCTAACAGTACTGCGACAGCAACGCCTACTTTAACTCGTACATCAACAGTAACTAGCACACCTACCAGAACAACAACTAGAACAACAACACAATCAACAACGGTTACTAGTTCATTAAACAATTGTGTTACCCCTACCAAAACACCTACAAGAACACACACCCCTACATTAACTTATACTAATACAGTATCAATAACAAAATCACCAACATCTACAGGATTATATCCTAGACGACAAGCTTTTAAAATAAGATTATCTGATTATGGAAGAACAGCTTATGTTTATCTTAGAAACAATGCAGGTAATTTTGTATTAGTTCATGAAGAAGAACACCTTGATTTAATCAAACCAGAAAATGGTCAAATTCAAATTGGTTTATCTTATTCAACAGGCGTTAATTATTCAGCTTTTCACATTTATAACTTTTCAGTTAACGGTGTTGGTTATGATAGCCCATTCACACCTACACCGACTGCAACTAAAAACATTACTAGAACATCATCACCTACCCCTACACCAACTTATACATTAACATACACCCCTACACAAAACCATTCACCAACACCTACAGCAACTAATACACCTACATTAACTAATACAGTTACAATTACAAATACAAATTTTGCTACACCAACCATAACCAGAACACAAACACCAACTCAAAGTAGAACAGCTACTAATACTAGAACATCAACCCAATTTCCAACCAGGACCCAAACACCAACTAATACAAGAACAGCTTCACTGACACTAACTCGTACGTCAACACAGACGAGAACGTCAACAACATCTAGAACACCTACACAAACTCATACTCATACACCAACTGAGTTCAATAGATTTATTGCTGCAGCTAACTCAACTTATAAATTTGTATTTGAAAGTAAGTGGGTTAATGCTGATAGTGCAGCAGCTGCTGTTAATGTAATGATTAACAATGCTAGATTTGGTATCAATAGGAATACAGGATCAACTAATTTAATTAATCTTATTACAACTTCTAATCCTAATGGGGTTGCTAACGATTTTGATAGACAATATTTTAGAGCTTTCTTTTTTGATGGTACAGCTATAACTGGACAACAACAATATGCTCCTGGTGTTGATGGACAGACAACATGGTTAGGTATACCTTTTGTAGAAAATAAATCATCTACATCAAACCCTAATACAGACTTTAGAGATGGTGTTTCTTCTAACGTTTATCAAGCATTAAAGATTTTAGTTAATACTGGTGATACATTAGATGACACTTTAATTTACATTAATAAAACAGATAACTCTAATGAACGTCCTAACCCAGCACAAAATTCAGGCGAAAATTTCAATATTTGGGGTATAGACGGGTTGACTTCAGATTATAAGACAGTAACATTTGATGCATCTAATAATGACAGATATGTTATAAATTATAATAATACAGGAAGAATATTATATAACTATGATTATATTGAAAATGATTCTGATAAACCTAACTTTATATCTACCCCTGATAGTTATAGAGTTTTACCAGACATTAGATACCTAAGAGTTACTTCTGGTAATATTGATATATCGTTTAGTTATGCAACAGAACTGATTAACTATATTGATAATTCTAATAATAGTTCAACTTCTTACTGGGGTGCAAGATTAACACTATTTACAAACGTAAGACAATAAAATGGCTCATAAACATATATTTTATGTAACAGGTACAGATGTAAGCGTGTTAAGCGCTCAAGAAGCTTCTGGTTATTTTTATCAAA
>Ga0208161_1001788_pt1 | contig 11275 bp, 15 predicted proteins | sample CB_VirMetaG_3_FD_184538 | JGI IMG/M metagenome (GOLD analysis project Ga0208161, IMG submission 184538) | Freshwater to marine saline gradient viral communities from Chesapeake Bay - CB_1508_1S Viral MetaG (SPAdes) (version 4) | ecosystem: Environmental > Aquatic > Marine > Coastal | place: USA... | reverse complement strand
GCATATTTCAAAGTTAACGGTGCAAATATGCTTCATTTACATGGTAAAAATGGAGGTTCTACATTTACTATAGGTGATGAAAAGGATCATCCATTCACGAATACAGGCATTAGACATTTATCAGGTGAACATTTAGACGACCTTGATGGTCAACTTGTTTTAGATGGCAGAGGTTCTGCAATTTTTAGACCACATGGAGAAAATCTAAGAGGTTTGAGGGATTCTGCGCGGCGCGACGGAACAACACGAGATTTACATGATAGAGGACATGCAGAATCTTGGATCAAACATGTCAAAAGTCAATAATAAATGTCCAACTTAGATTTATTTCAAGATGCTGTAAACAATGCAATAAGAAGTAATAAAAACATACCAGTTACAGTGTCTATGCAAAATGAATCATTTACTAATATCAATAGAGCCAGACAGTACAAAGGCAGACAGTTTGGCTCCTCTAAACTATACACAGATATCATTCTTGACCGAAATAGCAGAAGTGTTCGAATAGCATTAAAAGAAGATGTAATCAAAGAAGTGTATATTACAAAAAAAGTTATCGATCTGATCGTACCAGGACTAGCTGATAAATTTATCAGAGCAGTAGCACTAAAAGTAAGAAGTCTTGGATTATCAGATGATGATACTATACCAAATACGATAAACGGTAGAATAAATAGTTCCAGCAAAAAGAAACTGATTAGTGGAAATCAATCTATGGGTGGACCGATAGATTTTGTATATGAAGGTTCAATACAATCTGAATATGATGAAGAATCACAAACCATAAATTTCTCTGGTTCGGTCATAGATTCAGATACTTATTCAAAGAACAAAGAAATATATTTGTCTATTTCACTGAAAAGTGGTTCTGCAAAATACAAGACTAATATGACAAATGATGATGTACAAAGATTATATGATACAGAAAACATAACCATCACAGAAACATTACAATCAGATATGGTTGTAGACTTGAGGTAAAAATGAAACTCAAAGAAGAAATAACACATAAAGATTTAGGTCCCATGATGGACTCGTTCGTTTCTTTTGCTTCAGAGAAGTTAGGAATCAAGACATTACCTAATCTTCAATACAAGCCAGCGGATCCAGACTTTACCAGTTTTGGTGGTTATAGTCCTTCAGGTAAATCAATCAGCATTGTTACCAAAGGTAGACATCCTATGGATATTTTTCGAACAGTAGCACATGAATTGGTGCATTGTAAGCAAGATGAAGATGGTAGAATCAAAGATGTTGCTAAAGAGGGTGAAACAGGATCAGATATTGAAAACGAAGCAAATGCATTGGCTGGTCAGATCATGAGATGGTATGCCAAAGCAAATCCAGATAAATTCTCATTATCTCATATGGTAGAAGAAACAATGGATGAAGCTTGCTGGAAAGGTTATCATCAACCAGAAGGAAAGAAATTGAAACCTAAGAAGGGTAAGCCTGGACAATTTGTTCCTAACTGTGTACCAAACAAAGTTGATGAAGAGTTTGAGAAAAAATTTGATAAATTATATGATGGTTTGAGAAAACAAGTTGACGAGAATTTACCTTGCAATCGTGAAGAGGGTACGGATAGTGTGGTATGGAACTATGCTTCACATACACCAGGTCAAATGGAATTTCTGAAAACTATGTCCAGACACCTTGCACAAGGTCAATATGATCCAGGTGATATCCCTGCACCAGAAATAGATAAGACTGACAAGAGATTGAATGAAGAAGATAATCCTCCATCAGAAAAAGAATTGAAAAAATTAAGAAGAATGTTTGGTGGTAAAAAACCTTCAGAAGAAGAATTGAAAGAATTGAAAAAATCATTCAAGATAAAACCCACAAATAAAGGTTCAACTTCTGTGAACGAAGAAGGTTTAGGTTTTGGTCCAACTGTAAGAGATAAAGGACCAGCTTCTTATCCTATGGGAGGTATAGGAGAATCTTGTGGCAAACCTCACAGAAAATCTGTAAAGCAAATTCTTGATGAGATCCAAGAATATGGGTCGATGGGAACAGTAGCAAAACAAACATCTCCAGTTATGGAAAATGTAGATAAAGATGCTATGCAATGCAACAAACCCAGAGCACAAGCCCACGGTTCTGGTGAAACTGGTAAATCTCATATCGTCAAAGCCTGTGCTGGTGGTAAAGAAAAGATTATTCGGTTCGGACAATTAGGAGTCAAAGGTTCACCAAAGAAAGAAGGTGAATCCGAAGAATATGCAAACAGAAGAAAAAGATTCAAGGCCAGACATGGTAAGAATATCAAAAAAGGTAAGATGTCGGCAGCATATTGGGCTAATAAAGTAAAGTGGTAAATACAAATTTCAGAAATACTAAATAGAAGATAAATTTATTTCTCAGCAAAGGGACTAGAATAACATGTTCAACAACAAGAAAGATCCATTGACAAATACCATTAAAGATATCATGAACAGAACTGCTCTAAGAAACAAAGTAGAAGAAGCTTTGAATGAGCAACTTGGTGTATCTTCTAGAAAAGCTATTCCACATGAATATCTTGCTCAGTATGATGCTATGCTTGCTGAACAACAGGATCAAGCTGAGAAAAAAACACGAGCACCAACAGAAGGTGATAAAGCAGAAGCTGCATCATTAGAAAGTAAAAAAGATTTGCCCAATCCTATTGCAGATAGACTAATGAATCAGGGTTCTTATACTCCTTCTGCAAGAGAAGGTAAAGCTGTACCGCCTTTGGAAAAATTGCAAGAAAAACTTTCTCCAAAACAGAAAGAACTTGCTGGTAAAGCTGGCGATCCAAATAAAATTGAAGCCGCTGATTTGAAGAAATTACGCGATGAGACATTAGACGAACAACAACTTCAAGAGAAAGCAACAGAAGCACAAAAAGAAAAAGTTGCTAGGGTAATGCGTGAATATAAAAAAGGAAAGTTGCATTCTGGTTCGAAAAAAGGACCAAAGGTAACTGATGAAAAACAAGCAGTTGCCATTGCTATGAGTCAAGCCGGTTTGTCTAATAAGAAGAAAATGGATGAATCACTTCAATCCATTCAAGAAGAGATTAGAAACAATCTCCTTGAGAAACTAAATTTTGTATATGAAAACTATGGTGAGCAAGCAGCACAATATGCTTATGATACATTGAATGAAGAAGAAAGAGGAATTTTGGGTGAAGGTCTTTGGGATTGGATTTCAGGTGGTAATAAACCAGCACCTCAAAAAACCGATTATTCAAGAGTTGGAAGGCAAAGTGCACTTGGGGACGATGAAAGAGGCAAACCATCAGTAACAACTTTTAGGGGCGGAAAAAGAACTGATACAGAACTTGGCAATCGTCGCCTTGACATCCCGGTTAAGCGGCTATCAGCACCACCACCACCACCAGCAGCACCAAAAACAGACCCAGGAGCAACACCAAAAGGTACCGATGATCTGGGTAAAGATTTAGGTGGTTCTGGATCAACAGCAGCAACACCACCAGCAGCATCAGCACCAGCAACACCACCAGCAGCAAGACCAACACCAGCAGCATCTTCCACAACATCAAGTCTTGGACAAGAACTGAGAAGAGTTGGTGGTAATGCACCAGCAACATCTGATACTGAGGCAGGTAGAAGAAAAATTGCAGTTCTAGATAGAGTAAAACCAATGAGTAATTGGAGAGATGATGCCTTAAATGCTGGCGGTGGCGGCTAAGCCATGAAAACATACAGACTTGTTGAACTAATAAAAGAAATGGGTAGAGAGAGGCTTGGTGAAGATTATACAAAGTTACCTTCTCAAAGAAGGACCAGACTCAGAAGGCGTCTTGCCGAAGAAGACGCCGAGAAACCAAAATCACAAGTATGCGGTGTAGAAATCAATCCAAAAGTAGATACTGTTATGCAAAACAGATAAATAAAAGAAAAAAGAGGAGTTATCCAAAATGAGTCTATGGGGAAATCAAGATTATCCCTCAGGTAATCAGAAGCCAGTATTTGCAAATACCACCAACACTACATCTGCATCAACTATTCACGGCGCAGCAGCAAATACTGACAAATTCTATGGTGCAGTAGCTGGTGTTTCTTCTACTGAAGAAACCGTTTCTGAGGGTAAAGCACAACACCCAGCACACGCAGGTTGGGTAAGTCTAAAAGTAGGAACAGGTCCTGTTGTATCAATTTCTACCTCTGGTGGTAGAGGTATCAATGCTGATGGATATCTTGTTCTTACAGATACTTCACTTCATGGTGCTGGTGCAAGCGTAACCAATGTATCTTACACCATTGCGAATTCACAAAATACACTTCAATCATATTCAGCTAATGCTTACTGGAATGTTATCAACACAATCACCATTGTAAATGGTGGTTCAGGTTGGTCAAATGCATCAGATATCACTGTTGATACAGATACTGGTGATTACATTGACACACCAACATTCACAGTAACTCTTGGTGGTCGTGCAGGTAGAATTTCAACAGAGACTCTAGTTGCTATGGGTTCAATCACACTAGATGCACCATCCGATAACGCATACTTTACAGGTGTCTAATGACAGATAAGCTAGAAAGAGTATTGAAGGTTCTGAGGGAAAATCATGAAAGAGAAGCAGTAGCTCGGTTTGCTACTCCCGGTATATCATCTAATAATCTAAGAAATGAAGAAGTAGACCTAACTCAATATACAGAGAGAGGTTCTATTGGTGTAGATGATGAATCTGTCAGGGATAATATCAATACTCTTCTAACTTCTATGTTAAGTTGCAGTTTCGTAACACCATATGTTGGTCTCGAAAAAGCAGCTAAAGTTCTTGCTAATTTCCATATTCATCTTCCAAGAGTTACATATCTGGAAGGTGAACATGGAGTTCAAGTGTTTGAAGTAAATCAGTTTGGTGAAATGATGGGTATGAAGAATGATGGTTCAGTAGTTACCAAAACTGAAGTTCCTTATAAAATCTATTTCGAATATCTCATGAACGATAACGGTAGATTTGATATCTTCTGTGAAATCGTTGATGAAGATGATCTTGATGAATTATTAGATGATGTAGAAGATGATATGGATACTCCTGAGGAAGAAAAAGAAGAGAGATTCGAATCAGAAGAAAGTAATAAGTAATATTGATTGATAATTTAACAGATGATAATTTCTTGATCTATGCGATGAAGAACTACAATACTCCAAACTGTATAATGTCTGAATTTGAAGGTGATCTGAAAAGACTGAAATATATCAAGAGATTGATTAAAAAATATAAAAAATCTGATGATTTGAAAGAACGATTGATACTTAACCATATCATTGTTCTTTCAAATGTTTTTGGGACTGAAGCTTGTGTGAGGATGCTATTCTTCAGAGCAAGCAAGGATGAATATCATATACTCAAGACGATATTACTTTTTCTAAATTATATGCCTAGAGTTATTTATGGTATAAATGGTAAAAATATCATGTCGTCAGATATAACTATTGATTTTAATATTGCTAAAAAATTAAAAGAGATATAAATGGAAGCCTTTGTATATTGTTGGACAGATATTAAAACTAATAAACTTTATGTAGGATCACATAAAGGGACAGTCGATGATGGTTATGTTTGTTCCTCGAAATTGATGAACGAACAATATAAAAAGAGGCCACAGGATTTTAAAAGACAAATAATAGCATTCGGGTCTTTCACAGATATAAGAAAATTAGAGGAAAAAATATTAAATGTTGTAGATGCTAGACATAACGATGAATTTTATAATCAGCACAACGGGAATGGTAATTTCTATTTAAAAGGCCATACTGATGAATATAAAAAAAGACAAAGCGAATTGTTAAAAGGTAAAAGAAAATCTAAAACTGAAAATTATAAGAAAAATAAAAGCGAATCTCATAAAAAAGCACTAAGTTTGAGTAAAAAAGGTAAGAAGAGAAAACCCTTTACAGATGAAACAAAGAAAAGAATTAGCAACTCTTTAAAAAATTATATTAAACATAATCCGAATGCTAGATCAAATAGAAGACATAAAGATGTCACTAAGCAAAAAATTAGTAACAGCCATTCTAAATTATGGAAGATAACAATTCCTAATGGAGATACTATACAAATAAATAATTTGAAATGTTTCTGTGTAAAACATGACTTAAATTATTCTTGTATGATTAAAGTTGCGAAGTATGAACGAAAGCATCATAAAGGTTATGTATGTGAAAAGATTTAACGTCAAAGGAATCAATGGAAGAGATATTGAATCAGGTGATATAACAATTGATCTGAATATTACCAGTAAACTCAGATCGTTATAAATATATTCATTCAAGGCAGGACATACCTGTTATAGCATTCTGTCAAGAGGTTGTCAAGAGAAAAATGAAGAATTTCAAGCAAATAAGAGAAATGGTGACAACAGGTGCTGTTGCCGGAATTGGTGCTCCACCGACTTCTCCAGAAGGTAAACTTGCCAACTGGAGTGAACCAGGTGTTTCTGTTGCAGTGCAAAGAAAAAGAAAAAAAGAAAATGCTGAATCTCAAGAAACAATGACTTCTAATGCTAATTTACTAAGAAGAGCTAATCCCAATGGATAATGAATACAAACAAAAAATGGAGTTAGAGCTTCTAAAGAAAGATATTTCCCAACTAAATAAGTTTATGGAAGACTTCAATAAATCGATAGATAAACTGGAGGATGCAACTGACAAAATAGACAAGATCGTTTATATCCAAGAACAAAAATTTCACAATCAAGAAAGATTTAACAAAGATATAGAGCACAGCTTGGTAGAACACAGAAAAGAACATAACAAAGATATTGCAGAACTGCACGACAGAATTACCAATTTTGAAAATAAGTTACTCATAGAAATCCAAAACATCAAAGAAGACCTATCTTCTAAGATTTCAGAAATAAACAAATGGAGATATATGCTCATGGGAGCAATTGCCATTTGTTCCTTCCTCTTCGCTAAATTACTAGATGTAATGAAACTATTCCGTTGACACTCCATACAATTTGATCTATACTATAACTCTTTTTCGATTTTAGAGGAAGGACCTTTATGTCTCTTTTTATCGACCAGAAGTTCATTGCATCCATCGCTCCAAAATTAGAGAATTTTACCAGAAAAAACAACTATCTATGGAACTTTAGATGTCCCTTCTGTGGAGATTCCAAGAAGAATAAACTAAAGTCTCGTGGGTATTTCTATCGCAAGAAAAGTAATATATCCTATATCTGCCATAATTGTGGTACATCCATGAGCTTTGGTAACTTCCTCAAGTCCATAGATGTTTTTATATTCAATGAATACCAGATGGAAAGATATAAGAATGAGTCCGCAAGCAATGTAAGCAAACCAGACTTCTCCATTGCTTCTTCTAAACCAGTATTCATCAAAAAGACATTTGATATTCCAACTATCGCTGAACTAACAAATCATCCTGCCAAAGATTATGTAATCAAAAGAATGATTCCTCAAAACTATCATAATCATATCTACTTTGCTGAAAATTTCAAGCACTTTATGGATCAAACTTTTCCTGATCATGACAAAGTGTTTTTGAATGAAGAGAGACTGATTATTCCATTCTATGATACAAACAAGAATCTCTTAGGTCTACAAGGAAGAGCTATTGGTGATTCCAAAGTGAAATATATAACTTACAAGATTTCAGAAGATTCAATCAAAATTTTTGGTGCAGACAAAGTGGATTTCACAAAACCCGTTTATGTGGTGGAAGGACCTATTGATAGTATGTTTATACCGAATAGTGTAGCTACTATGGATGCTTCACTATATTCGGTAGAAACTTTATTAGGTAAACATGACTATGTTCTGGTGCATGATAATCAACCAAGAAATTTTGAAGTTGTAAATCATATTAAAAAATCAATTGATAAAAAGTTCAAGGTCTGTGTATTTCCAGATTACATAAAAGAGAAAGATATCAATGACATGATCATGTCAGGTAAATCTGCTGATGAAATCAAGAGTATGATTGACGAGAATACGCATCAAGACTTACAAGCATTATTGAAATTCGAGATATGGAGAAAAGTATGAGTGTTAAACTTATTGCTATGACTAGACCTGTACCAAACGCAAATCTATTAACTTCTCCTGAAGATTTGATATCATATTGTGCTAGAGTATCAAATCCTAAGAATCAAGCTAATCTGGATACATCCGAAAAACTACTGAGATACTGTATTAAAAATGATCATTGGTCTATTTTTGAGATGGTTCACATTGTTATGGAGATAAATACGACTAGGGACATTGCCAGACAAATTCTAAGGCATCGTTCATTTTCATTTCAAGAATTTTCGCAAAGATATGCAGATTCATCTCAATTAGGATTTACTGTTCGTGAAGCACGATTACAGGATACAAAGAACAGACAGAATTCTATTGAGACAGACGACAAGTTTCTACAAAGAACCTGGGAACAAAAACAAAAGCAAATCATTCACGAAACTGGTCTTGCTTATCAATGGGCTATTGAAAACGGTATAGCCAAAGAGCAAGCAAGAGCAGTACTTCCTGAAGGTATCACAAATAGCAGACTTTATATGGCAGGATCTCTAAGGTCCTGGATTCATTTCTGTAATCTGCGAATGGGAAATGGTACTCAAAAGGAACATCGAGAGATTGCAACAGATGCTTGGAATGTTATCCGAGGTGAATTTAAATTTCTAAAAACAGCAACCGATGAAAGAGAGTAAAATGACAAACAATTATCTTCCAACCCTTTATCAAGAATACATCCATCTGTCTCGTTATTCAAGATGGTTACCAGAAAAGAATCGTCGTGAAACATGGCCAGAAACCGTAGCCAGGTATTTTGATTTCTTTGAAGAACACCTCAAAGAAAACAATAACTTTACATTAACCGAAGAGACTCGAAAAGAATTGGAAGATGCTGTTCTTTCACTGAAGGTTATGCCATCAATGCGTTGTCTAATGACTGCAGGTGAAGCACTAAAGCGTGAAAATGTTGCGGGTTATAATTGTTCCTATATTGCTATTGACAATCCTCGATCATTTGACGAGGTACTCTACATTCTCATGAATGGTACTGGTGTTGGTTTCTCTGTTGAACAGAAATATACCGATCAGATGCCAGTGGTTGCTGAAGAATTATTTGATTCGGATACTACAATTATTGTGGCTGATTCAAAGCTTGGTTGGGCCAAAGCTCTCAAAGAACTTATTCATTTACTTTATTCTGGTCAGATTCCAAAATGGGATGTATCGAAGGTTCGTCCTGCTGGTACACCACTCAAGACATTTGGTGGTCGTGCTTCAGGTCCAGAACCATTAGTTTCTCTTTTCAAGTTCTGTGTCAATGTATTCAAAAAAGCAGCAGGTCGTAGACTAACATCATTGGAATGTCACGATATTACCTGCAAGATTGCCGAGGTCGTTGTTGTTGGTGGTGTTCGGAGGTCTGCTCTAATTTCATTGTCCGATCTTTCTGATGACCGTATGCGAACAGCTAAGTCTGGTGCATGGTGGGAGAATAATGTTCAAAGAGCATTGGCCAATAACTCATATGTTGCCAAGGACAATATTGATGTTGGCGTATTCATGAAAGAATGGTTGTCACTATATGAATCGAAGTCTGGTGAACGTGGTATTTTCTCAAGAACAGCATCACAAAGACAAGCGGAGAAGTTTGGTCGCAGAGATGCAAATCATGACTTCGGAACAAATCCATGTTCTGAAATTATCTTGAGGAATCGTGAATTCTGCAATCTCACTGAAGTCGTGGTTCGTGAATCTGATAACCTTACAGATTTAAAAGATAAAGTTAGATTAGCAACCATTCTTGGTACATTTCAATCTACACTAACAAACTTTAAGTATCTTTCTAAAAAATGGAAAGAGAACTGTGAAGAAGAAAGACTTCTTGGTGTATCACTCACAGGCATCATGGACAACATGATGACAAATGGTAAGGAATGGAAAACTAATGTAGAATATGAAAATTGTTTATCTACGTTAAGGCAAATTGCAATAGATACAAATAAAGAATGGTCTTCTGCAATTGGTATTCCTCAGTCTATGGCAACAACTTGTGTAAAACCTTCTGGTACGGTATCACAACTTGTTGATGCTGCATCTGGTATTCATGCAAGACATTCTCCATATTATATTCGTACAGTCAGAGCAGATAAAAAAGATCCTTTGGCACACATGATGGTTGATATGGGATTTCCTGTGGAAGATGATGTAACAAAACCAGATAATACATATGTGTTTTCTTTTCCAATTAAATCGCCAGAAAATGCCATATATAGAACTGACATGGCTGCTATTGAGCAACTTGAACTATGGTTGACATATCAAAATGGTTGGTGCGAACATAAACCATCAATCACAGTTTCTGTGAAGGAACATGAATGGCCAGAGGTTGGAGCGTGGTGCTGGAAACATTTTGATAGACTATCTGGCGTTTCTTTTCTACCCTTTAGTGATGCTTCATATCAACAAATGCCATATCAAGATTGCAGCAAAGAACAGTATGAAGAACTATTGAGCAGGATGCCTGACAATGTTGATTGGTCGAAATTATCTGAATATGAAAATCGTGATATGACTATTGGTAGCCAAGAATTGGCGTGCTCTGCTGCTGGAGGAGGATGTGAAATTATTTAAAGGAATTAATAAATGCCAAAAGAAGTAGAAAAAAAATTATGTGAAACATGTGATTCTGAATATAAAATTGTATTTGATCTGAATAATACTTCAGGCTTTCCAAAGTTCTGTTGCTTCTGTGGTGAAGCAATGGAAGAGAGAGATGGAGATGATTATGAGGAAGATCCAGACGAATAATATATATCTCCATAGCAATATGGAGGTTATATGTGGATCTATCAAGGAAGTGAATTTACTGAGGATATGATTGGTGATAATGTTGGATTTGTATATGTTATCACCAATCATTCCAACGGTAAACAATATATTGGAAAGAAACTTTTCACAAAGTCAAAGACATATCAAAAGAACAAGAAGAAGAAGCGAAAACGAGTATCTTCTGATTGGATGGAATATACAGGTTCTAATGACCAATTGAACGAAGATATTCAATTTGGTCATACTGTTAGTAAAGAGATAATTCATCTGTGTAAATCGAAGGGTTGGTGTACTTACTTGGAAACCAAAGAGATTTTGGTGCGAGACTGTCTTTTATCTGATAATTATTATAATTATTGGGTTTCATGTAAAATAAGACGCACTCATCTCAAATGAGCTATGCATGGATGCATACCTGTCATGTAAAAATAGTGATTGACTCTGATCATTTAA
>Ga0208161_1001785_pt1 | contig 11284 bp, 6 predicted proteins | sample CB_VirMetaG_3_FD_184538 | JGI IMG/M metagenome (GOLD analysis project Ga0208161, IMG submission 184538) | Freshwater to marine saline gradient viral communities from Chesapeake Bay - CB_1508_1S Viral MetaG (SPAdes) (version 4) | ecosystem: Environmental > Aquatic > Marine > Coastal | place: USA... | reverse complement strand
CCTGCTCGTGCGCAAGCAACGAGACTACGGACACGAGAACATCCTTGCGTTCGGACACGTTGGTATCGCCATCCGCATGTGCGACAAACTCGCACGACTGGACAGCCTGCTGACATCTGGTGCCATGCCATCGAACGAGTCACTCGTCGATACCTGGATGGACTTGGTGGGCTATGCTGTCATCTCAGAGATGCTGTATCTCGATGTGTTTGAACTGGAGTTGAAGGATGACTGAAGACGAACTCACCATCGACCTACCGCACGTTGCGGCCCTCGCATTGGCTACATGGATTTACCTCATCGACAAAGACGAAGAGGCACGAGGAATCATCGCCGCAGTAGCGGACAAGTTGGAACAAAGCATGAAGGTGACTGGAGAAGAAAGTGAAGAAGAAGGAACTAGCGGAGGCGAGGAACATGCTGAAGACAGTCAAGGCTGAAATCATTCTGCGTGGCATGCCATACGCACGAGTGCGCACCATCGACGATGCCCTTGTCGTTGTCGACCAGATGCTCATCGAAAGCGCGAAGGGCAAGACATGAGCGACCTCGAAGGGTTCGACCCTAAAGACATCGAAGACCTGAACGCACGAGCGGAACGCATCGTGCAAGATTCCGAGACCTACTACGAAATCAGTTTGCTTGTCTCACACGCTGGCGCAGAAGAGTTCATGGAACTCTACGAGCAAGCGGTCGACGGACAGATGGCACCGCTGATGGAACTCATGGGCATCATTCACATCCTCGCCAACTCGCTGACGATTGCGATGTCCGACGACTAGAACGGATACTGTCCCTTTGACGGGGTGAGCAGACATTCAAACACAGCATCAATGTATGCGGCGTCGTCTGCCACCTCGTTAGAAATCTCAACGTGAATCCACTTACCACGAGGCGCACCGGCAACGGTGCGCTTCCTGTAATCAATCCAACGAAGACGGTCACAACGCCACCCACGTCCGAACGGGGCAGGGTAGTAGTCGATGATGGCCTCAATACCGAACGCTTCCCAATGGCGTGTCAAGAAGTTGCACAACGCCACAGCGTCCTCGTAGTTCTTGAACCCCAGGTCGAAGGCACGTCCAGTAGCGTGGACACTCTGCTTCCCTGGCTTGCCCCTCATGTCTCGGACTGTCCACGAACCAAGGTTGCGGAACTTGCCCTTGTTCAAGAAGATAATCCAGTTGATTAGTTTGGTGGTTCCTTCACGTCGACCCTTCGACGTGTAGTCGTAGCCCGTGTACTTGCGCTTACCTCGCCAGAACATCATCCACCCTCTCGTGCTCGTCTGCGTAGTTCAGACTGAATCATACTTTCAGTTACCTCTCGGACAGGAATACCGAAATAACTTGCCCAGTTACTGCGTCGACGTTCTCTATTGTAGGTATCGCTCGGAGCAACACGACTTATCTGAGCCAAAGGCGGCAACAGGTTGGTCAACATGTAGTTGAAACGGTCGGTCACTCCGGCATCCCCTGTCGGTGTGGTCTTGCCTTGACCGAGAACGCTAGCCAAAGCCTGTACCGCAGGAGCGAGCGGGCCGCCAGCGGCCTCTCGCCCCCTCTCCGAGAAAGGCACATCGTTATAGAACTTCTTGTCAGCAAGCCACGCTTCCGCTGGCACACGCAAACCAGGGTTCACGTAAGACAACAGACGCTTCGGGTCTGCAAGTTGAGACAATTGTTCACCAACCCTGTTGAATCCAAGGTCGGGGTTCAGATACAGATTGTCACCAATCTTCACCGCACCAGATTCCTTCAACCACGAAGGAACAACATCACCGCTATCGTCCTGTCCAACGGCAGACATCACGTTCTGATACATGATGTAAGCACGCGGGTTCTCGTACTGGTTGATAATCTGCATCGGCAAGTTGCGCGACATCCAGAACCAGAACGGCACAATAGAACGCATCAAGTCGTCAGCCGGTGTCGAGGTCGAGTAGTCAAACAAGAATCGCTTGACACGAGCAGTAGCAAAACTGAAGTCGCCACCCTTCTGAACCGTATCCCAGGCAAGAGTGAAACGAGCCGAACCTTCGAACCATTCGTTCGACTTCCTGAAAGTGTTCACGTACTTGTTGTCAACCAGCCACTTGCGCTTCGGATTGAAAAGACGGAGCGCTTCAGTTCCACGACCATAACCAGACGCATCCATCGCACGAACAGCGACAGCAACCTTCTCCGCTACCGCTGGGTCTAGCGAAGACATCCACGCCTTCTCCGTCCCAGCCTTCACAGCCTTATGCCAAGCAGAGAACAGGCGCATCCCCTCGTCCATGTTCTTCAAAGTTGCGCCACCCGCAACAAGCATGAACGTGTTGCCCAATGCGTTACGAACAACGAAGCCAGGGGTGGACACGGCGTAAGCCTTGAAGAAACCGGTGTAACGACCAAGGAACTTGCCAAGGCCACGAGCGAACTCGGGGGATTCCATCCTGCTCATATTCTTAAGCATGTCAGCAAGCCATTCCTCGGCTTGATACGAAGGCATGCCATACTCGGTGAGTCTCTTGAATCCCTTGTCCGCTTCAATCTTAATCTTGCGTCCAAGGTCACCATTCTCGAGTCCGTCCCTGAGACGGGCGAGATACGAAGAGTTGTTGCTCTGCAAGATTTCGTTCTGCAAACCCAAAGCATCAGAACGTAGACGGTGAATGAGTTCCAAGTCTTCTGGGTTGACGTTCGACACCACGTCATCCACAAACGAATCCCATTCATCCAACCAGTTCATAACATCCGAAACAAAGTCTTCGCTCTCCTGGCCACGAGCAATCATCTGCTCGACGTTAGACAAGAAGTCAACATACTTGGTTCGTTCGGCATCCAACTTCGGGAACATCTGCTGGGCATACTCGCGAGCATCCATAGCCAACAACCTGTCCTCGTCGAACTTGGCGGTTGCATCAATCCAGTTCTTCTCAGCCTTCTTCACATTCTTAGCAAGTTTCTTGCTCTGCGATTCGCCGGCCTTAACCTTCTTGGCCTTCTCCTTAGCCCAAGCCTTCTTCTGTGACTCGAGAACCTCACCCATATTCTTGGCTCTGTCCTCCATCGCCGCAACACCACGACGACGCAACGACAATTCCAAACCTGGAGTAATCTTCCCAGTAACCAAGTCAACATTCGGTTCAAGTTGACGAGCAAGATACTGAGCCTCGTTAGCCAGACGAGTCAACTCATCTGTCATAGCCGCAGAGTCACTAGCCTTAAACAACGCTGTCCCCGTATCAGCAAACGGACCGTACTCGCTTGGCTTGAAGCCAGCGATGTCAGACTTAATTCTTTCAATCGCTTTCTCGGGACTCAAGCGACCGCTACGACGGGTGGTGTACTCGTGGTACTTGACAACGGCGTCATAGCCGTTGGCTAGTCTGTCAGTAATATCCTGCAGAGTCGTATAGAACTTGCCACTTGAAGCAATCTCTTCCCACGAAGCGCCGTAAGCACGCTGTTGGATTCTGCCTGCCTCAATACGCAGTTTGTTGGCAATGTTTCTTGCCTTCTCCCCGTCCTTCACTACGCTAGAATAAGCGGCGTACTGTGCTCGTGATTCTAGTTCCTCAATCTTGGACAGCACGGCGTAGTCGTTTGACTGTTCCCAAATCCCCTTGAGATGGGCACGACGAGCATCAGCCGCCGTGCCAACAGCCTTCGATTCCACCCTGCTAACACCCTCAACGAGTTCGTCCATTGAGAACTCGCCACGCTTGATGGCTTGAAGAATGTAATGCGCCTTCATAAGCGCAGCATTCTGAACCTCAGGATTGGAAGCACGGACAAGCAAGTCCATTCTGTTGCGATACCTGGACAGTTCGGCAATCTTCTTATCCCACATTGGAGCAAGCCGCTTTTGTACTGCACGTATAGCAGCCTCGGGCAATTGATTACCAACAACCAAAGCGCGAGGACTTTGTGTCAACCTCAGCAGCAATTCAATCTCATCGTCAGTTGCCAAAGAACGTGCCTCTTCAAGCATCCTTCTGGTTGCCTGACCAAGACGACCACTTGCCCTATCGCGTTCCAACTCGAGCAGATACGTAGCGTACGGCGTGTTCTCTTCCACCATGCGTGACGCCCTAGCGGCGTCAGCGCCAGACAGGAAGAGCGCCTCAATTTCTTCTGGAGTGAAAACAATCTCGTTGCCGTTGTGGGTAACAAACCTACTTGGTTTGTCCCCACCTGGCCTGACCGCACGAAGACGAATTAGGTCATCAGTTACCTTCGTGAGTTTGGCATCAATCTCTTTCCTTGCTCTTATCGCATCGTCTTCACTCAAAGATGTGCCGATAGAAATAGAGTCAAGTTCTTTCTGAAGTTTGCGTTGCTGACGCTCAAGCGAAGCAATGCGACCTGGGTCTTTGCGAAGGGCAATAGATTCATTGGCGACGGGGACAATGTCTCCGCGCAAACTATCCTTGGGACCAACCGAAACCTTCTCGATGTCCTTCATCAACTTGCGCATCTGCTGTTCGTACTTCTTCTGGGTGATTACACCATCAGCAAGTTCTCTCTCCAGTTTGTCGATGCGCTTGTTGACCTTGTTGAGAAGCGACTTGTTTTTAATCTTGTCGCTAGCAGACCTAACCTGACCACCAACATTAGAAGTCGAGGCACGCTGACCCACATCACCAAAAGCAAGGGTGTCACTAATCTGTCCTCGTGAAGTTACCGGCAACCATTCCCCATTACGTTTGATGTAAATGGGTACACCAGAATCAAACATGTTTCTTGCTGTCGTAATATGATTGGCGAAGATGGGAATGCGCACATTCCCTTCGACGCCAATGTCGGCAATAACATTAAGAACGTCGTTGAGTTCCTGCCTCTCAAGAGCCGCAAAGTAGTTGGGATTCTGTTTCAACTCAACAATCTGTCGGACAATCTTCTGAGCCTCACGCAAGTCATCGACCGAGACACCCTCGCGTGCCGCCTGAGTAAGCGGCTTGCGAGGACGAACTCCACTCGGAGTTTCCAGGACCTGACGCAACAACTCAAGAGCGTCAGCCTCACCCTCAACGGCTGCGGCCTTGCCGACAGCCTCACGAGACCTGCCACGAAGAACAGCCGCAGTCTCAGAATCAGCCAACATCTTCTTCGCCTGAGCGTACAACGAGTCGGCAAGAACCGAAGGAAGATTCATACCCCATGTGCCGCTACCCGTGATAGCGGTAGGCACACTATAGACATCAATGTACGGGTCAGCAGCACGCTTCAACCAACGCTCCGACTGGCGAGAATACTTAGACCCACGACTCACATCAGCAATAGTTGAACGCAACCACGAATGCAAATCATCCAACGTCGACGAAGGGCCAAACGGGTCAGACGTAACCCACTGTCCATCCACTCGTTTGCGTGAACTCAAAGACGCATTAGTGTGAACGTCAAGCGCTTCCTTGATTTGCCTGAGAGGAGTACGACGCTTCGCTCCAGGGTACACGGCCTGATACCAGTCACGCAATTCTTCAATGTACGCTTCACGCGCCGCCTGGGCCGCAGGCCCATCGGCTGCTTTGGCCTCATCAAAAAGCAACGAGCGTCCACTCGCACCACCATTAGTCAACCACTTCTCTCGCAGACGAGGAGCGTCAGCAGCACCACGTGCACGAGCAACGGCTCGTGACACGTCGGTGTTAGAAAGCAGTTCATCAATAGCCCTGTATGCATCGGCAGGGTCTGTGTACTGACCCAAACTAATCTTGGTCATTACCTTCTGCATCTCGTACACACCGTCACGAGCGGCAGATGCCTGCCGGCCAATAACCTGAAGATGTTCTTTGGCCACCTTATTGTAGACACGGCGCACAATCTCCAAATCAGGAACAAGACCCTGAGCGGCAAACACCTCAGTAAGTTTTGCAACCCGACTCTCGACATCATTAGCAAACCACATGCGACTAAGCCCAGCCTGCAAGTCGCTCATAGCGTCCTCATAGATAACACGAGCAACATTGGTGGTACCACCGACAGGTCGGGCACCCTTAGCCAGATAAGTACCAAGGTAACTTGTTGGGATGTCAGGGAACTGTGTCTTCAGTTCGCGCTCCAACTTCCTCATCTGTCCACGTATAGAGTTCTCTGCAACATCACGAGAGATAAGTTCCTTCATCGTCTCGCGAATAGCCTTCGCATCAAACAAGTCTGCTTGACGCTTAACCATCTCAATGCTTGCGGCCTGCACATCACCGGACAGCAGCGCAGTTTCTGCGGCTGCTTCACGTGCATCAGCCAAACGCTCAGCCTCATCAAGACGAGCCTCAAGGCGACGTCGACCGCCCTTGCCCGTGTCATCGGCAATGCGTTCGGCTGGGTTGACGATACGCCCACCACGATTAACCTTGGGGCCACCAAGACGACGCTGAGTTTCGTTTACAACACCAGTCTTCCGGTTGCCGGAGATAACCAAATCAACAAAGTTGTCGATGTCTTCACGTGTGCCATTGGCAATCAGCCAGTCGACATCATCAACCATGTCCGATACGTTGACGGCAAAAGACTTCTCAATCTTCTCCGCACCAATCTTTCCCGTCGTCTCGTAAGAGACGGCGAAACGAATCTCTTTGCCCGATTCAAAATCAGCGCCGATTCCCTTGATAACCTTGACGACATCATCGAAGTCAAGATTGCTGGGGATATACGTCAACGTGTCACCGCTGAACGGGTCAAGAATGCCATCAAAGTATGGGGCAAGAACCTCATACTCTGGCTTCGTTAGCATCTCACGCAATGCACCCATCGGGTCTTGACGGAACAGTTTCTCGGAAATGCCAAGCGAACCAGGCTCACCAAAGATTTCATTTAGCATGCGCCTAGAAGCCACGTACTGGCTGATGGTGCTACGAACCAAACTTTCCCCAGCAGCAAAGTTGCTGTACCTCGAATTGATTCGAGTAAAGCCACGCTCTGCCGCCCGTGTCTTCGTCAACATCTGATGATACTGGTCTGCCTGAGCGGCTTTAATCATCACGCCATCAGGGCCAAACAGATTGTCCCACAACTGCGGCTGCGTAGTACGCAAGTTCGGGTTAGCGGAAGCAACCCACAAGATTGCCTTTCGCATCTCATTAATCTGCGCTTCGCCGCGCAGTGCGGCAGAAGCCAGATTCGCCACCTGTTCAGCATTGAGATTCTTCAACGTATCAACAGTAATGTCACCAGTAGGGTTCGCCGCCTTCCACCAGTCAGTAGACAGAACCGACCTGATAGATGCTTCACGAGTTCCCTTGACACTAAAATCCTGCTTGAATGCAGAACTCAGAGCATTCGCCAAATCCTTGGCAAACCCCTCGCCGCTGAATGTAGAACCCTTAACAATCTTGTCGATGTTCTCCTGAACATACTGACCCGCCTCAGCGATGTCAACACGACGCTGAGCAATCTCTTGTGAACGAACAGAAATCTGCTCCAGTTCCAATTGCAGTTTCTCGACCGTCATTTCCGATGACTCGAGAGCAGCCCGAGCCGAAGACATCTGGCTGATAACAGAATCGTACTCGTCTTCAAGCGAACGAATAACATCCGGCACTTCGTCATACAACGCGGACAACGAATTGCTGAACTCCTGCATCTCAGAAATCGCATCGTCAAGAACCTGAGATGCGGCATGAGCATCAATGGCAGACACCTGCGCCTTGCCCAAAGCGCCAGCAGTCAAGTCCTCAACCCTAGTCAAATCGTTCGATGCCCGTTGGGCACGAACTGCAGCGTTCTTCCTAACCGTCTCCAGAAGGGCAGATACTTTCTTGCCCGAAGCAGTCGACCGTTCTGCTCCCTCCTTGAGAGCGCGCTCCAATGTCTTGCTTGCGCTGTTGATTGTCTTCTTGTCAAACAGAATCTCTTCCGCAATCTTGGGAAACACATTGTGTTGGACAAGATAACCTCGACGAGCAATCTGTCCCATCTGCTCCGCATGCTGATTGACATACTTCTGCATGACAATCGCCGCATTTGTTTCAAAGAAGTCGCCCTTGAAGCCAGCATCCTTGGCAATCTTGTTGAGATTGTCGACCGTCAACGGCCCCATCTCTTCTTTCAATTCTTTGCCAAAAAACTTCTGCCCATAAGTAAGACGATGATTGAAGGCGGGGGCATCACTCAACGTATTGAGAAGCGACTCCCTAATCTCCCTAGAGATACTGCCATTACCACGAGTAACAAAACGCATGCCATCGTCGGAAAGAACATGAGGGAAATAGTTCTTGATAGGGAACGCTTCGTGCGCTGGGTCAATCTCCTTAAGCGCAACATCCACCTCATCCCATCTTGTCTTGAACCACGAAGCAATCTTCTGCGCAGTGCGCTGTTCAGCAGTCAACGCCACGCCACTAGCCTCGTCAACCATAGGGACGGTGCCTTCAAGAATCCTGTGAACAGTGGGTGCAGCAGAACGAAACTCTGCTTCACCAATCTCATCAACCATTGATTTCAAAGCAGCATTCGAATCTCGAGCGGCACTAGCAACAATTGCACGCTTCTGATTTTCGGACATCACCAAACGAAGATACTTTTCTGCACGTTCGGTCGGCACCTGTCCTCGCGCCAAAGCGATACGCGCCTGGCGCACATCGGTGGGAGTGAAACTTTCGGCGGCCTTCTTCAAGATGTGGTCGCCAGACCACACGCGCATTTTTGACAAACCAGTTTCGGCGGCTTCAGCAATCTTGGTTCCACCAATGCGGCGACCCATGAAATAAACACCCGCCCTGTCCATGCCAATCTGCTGGATTACATCATCTCCAGCCTTAGCCACAACAGAACGACCATACCTAAACGCATCCTTGGCCAACTCCACATTGCCGGTCTTCTCTAGGATTCGTTCGGCCAAAGCCTCACGACCCTGACGGCTACTAACCCTAATGGCCTTCGACGCTTCGTCGGCACCAGCCAAAGCCTTGTTAGCACCAAAGGTCACATACGTCAAAGGGTCAAGAACAATATCGCCAATCAAACCAATAGAACGGTTAAGTGCCGTACCCCACCACGTGTCCTTGTCAAACACATCGCCAACCACAGTGCCGAACCCGAATGTCGGGTCGGCAATCTGCTTCGCAAAATCACCCCACGACGCCACAGTATTTGGGTCGTTGTCCAATGCGTTAGCGATTTCCTCAATAGCAGAAGGGATAACTCGGCCAGGCATCGAAATGATTTCGCCAGCCTTGCCGACAACCTTGCCAACAGGACTCTCCAAAATGTCCTGAAGCAAACCCATGAAACCACCCTGGTCTTGCTTGGGCTTCTTCGACACCTGAGTCGGCGTGGCCTGATAGCCACCCGACACAGAGACAGGACGGCCCTGCATCACATCACTACGACGCATGACAGCAGGACGAGTCGGCGTCCCCCGTGTCCCCGTTGTTCTAGTTGATGACCCGAGAATATCTTCCCAAGTTGCCACTACTGCATTCCTCCAGCAATCATACTCGCCATTGTTTCAATCTCGGCATCACTCAACGTGCGCGGCTTAGGCTTGACATACTTGGGTTTAACTGGTTCTGGTGCGGGCTGAGACATCAGCGCCGCAATCTGAGGCAACTGCTGCAACGCAAGCAGGGCGGGGTTAGTTCCGCTAGCCATTGCCTTGCGGGTCTGTTCCTCGACCTGAGCCTTGGCATCCGTCGCCTGCTTCTCAACACCCTTCTGACGTTCGTATTCGCCCTTGGCTGTCCAGTATGCGGCTTGCTGCGCCCAGTAGTCACGTGACTTTTGTTCCTGAGTAGTCATCGGCTTTTCGGAAGAAACAACCTCAGTTCTATTGGTAACAGTTCCCGTAGGGAGCCTGTTCTCAACATAGGACTTGCCACCCTCATAAACAATGTATCGGTTGCCGGTTCTACCCAACTTCATTTCTTGACGGTACTTTTCTGGATTAGCAATTCTGTCGTCACGCTTAGCCCGCCAAGAGTTAATCTCACTTTGAGTCAATGGCTTTGCATTCCAGGTGGCACCGCTACTGTTGGGTTCGTCCCAATGCAAATAAAACTTGCCATCATCATGCTTGCGGATTTCGTAGTCTATTCCCTTAATCGTGCCCAAGTCTTCATAGCCCATAGCCCGAGTATTTCGTGGCATAGTGAAATCATTCATTGCCTGCTGGTACAAATCCTGAATGCGCTTCCAGCCACCAGTCGTCGTATAAATATCTTGACTAATGTCAATACCCTTTTCCTTCTTGACATCAATCAACTTCTTAGTGGCAGAAGAAGTCTTAGCAATCTCCTCCATTGTCTTATCGCCAACGCGCTTCTGCAGCGCGTCCTGCTCATCAAAAATGGGCTTAAACTGCTCCTGCATTTTTGCGGCAGTGTCCATCATCTGAGCATCAGGGATGGTACGCCAAAACTCGGGGTCGGAAAACATCCCCTTCCAACCCTGAGCGCGCAGATTCTCGCGCGCCGCTTCACCCTCAAGCGCCCTAGTGACAGCGCCAGTCCTAGGGTCAATGTCCCACTCTCCAGCGTTCACCTTCTCCATGAGAATCCTATTGTTATTAAATAGTTTCTCATATTCACCAAGTTGCTTGACAATAGAATCAATATTGGCGCGAGTTACATCAGTGATTTCACCGAGTTCGTTTGCGTTCTTGTCACGCAACCAGCGACCAACACCCTCGGCAGACATGCCGTTGTATTTAATCTGATTCATACCATCAATCAGATTCGGGTCTGCGCTAGTCATTGCCATGTCTTCGAACGTCTTAACGTCGTATTCTTCCGGCTGTCCCACAACCTCACGAGTTGCACGACTAATGCTGTCGAGCAACTGCTCTGGTGTAATCAAACCTTGGTTGTACATGAAGACGGTATCGAACGCCATCGACTGAACGTCTTGTAGCAGATTCAACTGCGACGTAGGACTGGTCATCATGGGGATGCCGTAGTCGGTGTAACCGCCAGCAAGCAGTTGCAACAACCGTTGTTCGGGCGTCATGGGATTGGTGTACGGATTAGGTTGCACCATGTCAGACTCCAGTTGTGTAGGCGGGGAACGTCGTCCAACGATTCGTATTAATCTTTGCCAACGCAGCCTCAATCAACTTGAGAATAGATTCAGGCGCAACATCTTGACCCGAGAAGATATTCGAAATCTGTGTGGCAATAGCATTGCGCATTGTCAAATCATTCTGCAAGTTCTGCTGCTGCTGTCCCGTCAACGCACCAATACGCTCCTTCTCCAAACCGAGGCGAAGCATGTTGAGATTTGACTCGAGGTCTTGCGTTGCACCAGTCTCAATCAAACCAATGTCCGCCAACCTTGACAGGTTGGCTTGCTGTTGCGACGTG
>Ga0208161_1001782_pt1 | contig 11291 bp, 17 predicted proteins | sample CB_VirMetaG_3_FD_184538 | JGI IMG/M metagenome (GOLD analysis project Ga0208161, IMG submission 184538) | Freshwater to marine saline gradient viral communities from Chesapeake Bay - CB_1508_1S Viral MetaG (SPAdes) (version 4) | ecosystem: Environmental > Aquatic > Marine > Coastal | place: USA... | reverse complement strand
TTTATATGCCCAGAGAGACAATCCTTTTCCTCTATATTCTTTAAATATAACAGGATTGTCTATCATTATTCCTCTAGACGACAAATTCAACACTTCACTAAAATCAAAATTATATGCGTATAAAATGCCTGCAATATGTGAAGTCTTATTTTCTGTTATTGTAAAAGTTTTATTTCTTGTATAATACTCTAAAGTAAAATCTTTTGTTCTTGCTACTTGTTTTCCGTTTGCAAGATAAATGTAGTCACAATCAGTATACAATGTTTCTACAAAACAATTGTATGCATCATCTGACCAAGATTTACTTATTTTCGGCATCTGAATAATATCTTTCAAATATATCATATGAACAGTGTTCTTCTGCATGGCAATTTGCACACAAAAGAACACATTTATCTAATTCTTCAAGAATAATATTTTCTTCTAATATACCTAATTCTCTGGTATTCAAAGAAAATGATTTTTCTTTTACATGATGAAATTGTAATGCACCTATATTTTTATCATAGCCACATTTACAACATTTTCCACCTTTAAGGGAAACATATTTTAATTTTCTCTTCCATCTTCTTTTTGCCAATTCACAACAATTGCATTGAGACCCATTTGGTCTTCTTTCGTCGTGAAATTCTTTATTACAGTATTTGCAAATTGACATTTAAATGCCTCCAGTAGGACTCGAACCTACAACCAAAAGATTAAAAGTCTTCTGCGCTACCAATTGCGCTATGGAGGCGTTACAGAAGGAACTATACCCCATGATCCTTCCTTGTCAACCCTCAATCACCAAAGATTGTGTTGAGTTGTCTATTCACACGAATGAAAGTTGTACACTTCGAAAGATGCTTTAGTTCTCTTGCACCAACATATGTACAAGCAGAGCGAAGACCTCCAAGAATTTCTTGAATTGTTTTTTGGACTGGTCCCTTATAAGGTACACAAACAGTTTTACCTTCTGATGCTCTATGGCTTGCTACTTCTCCATAGTGCTTTTCCATTGCAGTTTCTGATGACATACCATAAAAACTCATAGTATGATTTCCTTCCATTTCATCATAATCCAAATCGCCTTCACATTCGGTATGACCTGCAAGCATTCCTCCAAGCATAACAAAATCTGCATTTCCTCCAAAAGCCTTTGCAATATCACCGGGACAAGTACACCCACCATCCCCCATGATATGACCTCCCAGACCATGAGCGGCGTCTGCGCATTCCATTATTGCCGAAAGTTGAGGATACCCCACTCCCGCCATTTTGCGTGTCGTGCAACACGACCCGTTTCCTATACCAACCTTGATGATATCCGCACCCGCGAGAAGCAGCGCTTCCGTCATTTCCGGTGTAACTATGTTCCCGACAATTAGAGTCTTGTTTGTCCATTCTTTTCTAGCCCTTTCTACATATCGAAGAAAATGTTGCGAATAACCATTTGCAACATCAATACAAACGAATTTGATGTTGGGATTACTTTCTATTGTTTTTTGACCTTTTTCAAAATCACCATCGCGCATTCCTATAGTAAGAATGCAATAATCTTCTGAATTTTCATATGAATAAATTTCTTCATAATCATCTTCTTCATGAAATTTATGAAGACATGTCATAAGTTTATTTTCAGTAAAAACTTTTGCCATACTCTTTGTTCCAATTGTATCCATATTTGATGCAACAATTGGAATACCAGACCATTCCATCTTACTGTTCAGAAAAACGAATGATCGTTCAAGTTTTACTTCTTTTCTTGTGTATAAAGTACTTCGCTTTGGTTTGATAAGAACGTCACAAAAATCCAACTTCACATCATCAATAATCTTCATAATAAAAATTCTCCGTTAGTTGTTATCTGTATCTTCGTACTCTTTTTCAAACTTGTTAAGTATGTCACTTATTTCCATCATATAATGTTTTATTTCAATGTCCATAATCATTTCAATCAGTTCTGGAATATAAAGTTTTTTGCTTTCATGGTTTGTCTGAACCTCTTGAACCAAACTTGAAGGAGAAGAAGAGGTCATAAGAGCAATATACTTTTGATAAATTCCATCTTCTTTTTTCTCTGTTCTTCCCTTTTTCATCATCAAAACATAACTACCATCACCAGCATAAGAAATTGCCAATTCATGGTCATGTATGTTTTGTTGTTTGTTCATTTGCTTCCTCTTTTGTTGTCTCTGACTGGAACGCCTTCCTTTTTTCGGAAGAGAAATATTTCGAACCGTAAGAAACGAAAATTTCATCGCCAGAATTAATATTAGTTTTTGTTGTTACAATCATTATTCCTTTATTATACTCCAATACAACATTTGTATTTGGATTATCATGATGATTATACAGACTTCCATATCCTAAAGCAATATACAAAGCAGGACCGTTTATTTTACAATCTTCACATTGACAGGATTTGTTCATCCAACAATAATCACGAATAACTCGGTCGTGTGTATATTTTAATTTCCAATCTAATCGTAAAAGTGGCGAGACTTCAATTACTTCATTACTATTTATATTTTGGGCAGCAAAAACTCCAGTACCATGCACTGGAGATGCCTGTAATTTTATTTTTTCAGATATAAAAAGTTCACTATTTTCACTCATTACATTAATCTCCTCTTTTTCTTATGATTCTTATTGTTTTTCTTTTTGCTTCCCTTTGTTGGAATTTCTTTGAAATATTTACCCTTTTTATCTCCGCCCATCAAATTGTTGTAACCATAAGAAGCAAGAGTTCTTGCAGCAGGAGTTGCATTATAGTTAGAACTTGATATAGGGTCAATAGGCATACTCTCGACTCCACTAACGAACTCGAGAAGTTTTTGAATTGTGTTTCTTACTTGTTCTCTTCTTGATTTCATTTTTACCCCGCTATTTTCTTTACTTTTTCTATTTGTTCTTTAATCTTTTCTACTCTGTTGGGCCAATAAATATATTCTTTTTCTGGATTTGATGCTAAATTATTTAGAAGAGCAAGAATCATTTTCTTTAAAGTTTCAATCTTGTTTTTATATTGTTCTTCTACGGTATTTATCTCTGCATTCTTGCTTTCTTCAAGAATTGCAGAAATATCATCAAATGTCATTGCAGTAAAACCAAAATCATTTTCTTCCATTTTTATTCCCATCCTCTTCTTTTCTTGTGTCCTTCATATATTCTTATTGAATCAAGTTTGTGTGCTTCATATTCTTCTGGAGAAATATATCCAATATTTTTAAAATCTGATAATACTGATATTCCTTCGTCATGTCTTCGGTCTAGAAGACCTTTCATGGGAACTCCATTTCCTAGATGGAAATCATACATTCCTTTTAATGCTTTTATTAATAATTCTTTTCTTTTTTGTGGATCTTTTTCCTTATTTGCTGCAATTAATGGCTGTGCGACACTTGTTCTGTTTTTATTTGTAAGAAAATCTGTTCTTCCATTATATGCAAAAGCCAAAAATGTCGAAATCAGAGATTCAGGAACATCTGTATTATGTTTCATATCAAAAATAGTTGGAAGACTTTTTTCAAGATGTGGTCTTATCTCTCGATCAATATGGTGATTGATATACCGAAGAGCGGTTTCCTCATCTATAATGTCACCCCCTTTTACAGAACCTGTTATATTTCCATCTTCATCATAATGATAAGTTGAACCATAACCAATTGTTGCTTTTCCTTTTGGTTGTTCTCCTTGATTTAATGATCTTTCTTTTCTATCTTTTGTCAACGGTTGCATATCATCGTATGCTTTGGTTCTAAATCCTTCTTTTGATTTGATATGTTGAATGAGACGATCTCTTATTCTTAAATTTCTTTGTGCTGCATCTTCTTTATTATCATTCAATACTGTTGGTTGTTTTCCTTCATCTGGAGAAGGTTGCAATGTAGTAAATTGTGCTGTTGGAGTAGAAAAAGGTTTTTGTGTTACTTCTGGTTCTTTTTCTTGATTTGGTTGAGAAGTACTATACATTCCTGCTACAGTAGCACCCAAAGCACCCAAAGCCCCGACAGTTGGAATTGTTGCTAACTTTTCTTCTAGATATTGCTTAAATGTTTTCATATTCAAATCTTTTCAATATCAGAAGAAATTCTTTTAGAAGGAACTATTATTACTGGTATTGTTTTACTTCCATGTTTTTTATATGCAGTCCATCTATGATGTCCATCTAAAACTTGATACCCTCCAGTTTCATGCTTTCTTACATATATTGGAGGAAGTGTTCCTCCTCCAGATAGATGATTTACCATTTGATCCACATGCTTGGTATTATCTTTGTCTTCCATTTTATCTGGAGGCTCAAAACCAGATGTTATATATTCAGAAGGTAAATTTGTTACTTTTTCATCATCTTCATTTCCAGACACATAAGCACCAAAATCATCTGGTTTATGAGATAAATGAATATGGATTGCTTCTTCTAAATATTTCTTAAAATTCTTCATTTTCAAATTCCCTAAACTCTACTTATTTAGGAAATTTAAAACTTGATCTACCTTTTCGTAATATTCTTGTCTGGTTTCTTTTGAAGAATCATATTTTAAATAATTACCAGAAGATGTACAATCTTTCATTTCATTATTTTCAAATACGATATTTGGATCTATTTCTATCCAACCATACTTTTCATTGTTCCATGCCATAATATAGATTCCACAATAGATTTATTTTTTAGATTTAGAATATAGAACCAAAGAAAGAATACTAAGGGGTATTCCTAATACCATAAATCCTATTATTGTTTGTGCTACTGGTATTCCTAGAGATTCTGATATTATATCTCCTAGAAATCCCATTACAAGCATAAAGATTATTATTATTACAGAAACAGAATTCAATAGTTTTTTAAAAATGTTTTCCATTGGTTTCCCTAGTATATTAAATATACTATAACCTGCTTCTGATGGCATACACAGGTATGTATACTTTTGAAGATTTTGACTTACTTTGATTCTTGTAGTTCAATCTGTGTTCTTCTTTCAAGTTCTGATCGAATAATTGAAAGTTCAGTCGCACCCTCTGCTAAAATAGCCAATATTTTAGGAACAGAGACTCCTGCTCCACCGTTTACTTTTAATATAATTTCTCTCATTTTATCTTCTATTAACATAATTTTCTCCAATTTATAAAAACAATGACACCCCGGAGAATCTCTTCTCCGGGGTGCTACTTCTTACTTCGAAGTAATTATAATTTTCTTTGGTTTCTTATCTTCAGGAATGATAATTTCAAGATTTATACGAAGAATGCCATCTACAAATGTAGCATTTCGTACAACCACATGTTCCGCTAATGTCCATGATTTTGTGAATTGACGAGTTCCAATTCCTCTATAAACATAATTTTCTTGATTGTATCTAGAATCTGATTTTCCTGAAACCTTCAGAATTCCAGATTCCATTTCAATATCAATTTCCTCTTGAGTAAATCCAGCAAGAGCGATTTCGATTGCATATTCTGTTTTACTGAATTTTAGAATATTATACGGAGGATAGTTTGAACTATTTTCCGTATGAGATTTGAGAGATTCCCAAATCTGCTCCCAAGTCTCGTCTAGACCAATTGAGAGGTTTCGAAGCGAATTACGAAAATCCGGTACAATCATGCTTTTTGTCATTTTTTCTCCTTTAAAAAGCAAGAATACGATGGAAATCCCCGAAGGCGATTTCAATTTATATATATAAACTTTTATTGTAATCTAGAATCGCATTTCCCAAAACTTCTGCAATTTGTGGAACTATGGAGTTTCCGAGGGATTTAATTCTGTCCACCCGATTGGGTATCCCATGAGCCACTCTACCCACAGCGGGTTCAGATACCCACCACCCGGAGGAGTGTTCTCCACTGCATATACCTTCCGTGGTAGTTGATCCGTCCGATTCCGTTCTCCAGATTGCTTTTTCATTCCCGGTGTATCTTTCCAATCTCTGCTGGATGCAGTCGGCCAACTCTGTGGGTCGCACGCCACTTGAGTTGCAAGTGTGTATCTTCCCTTGGGATGTAATCTCTCTGCTTCCTTCTTGGCTGCATCCATCGAGCATCGAATGCTTTGATTTGCAGTCGGTGTTGCCCAAATTCGAACAGCATCCGCCAATCCTATCGAGTGACTTGTCTTTCCCTTCGTTGGCGCTCGTCTCCCGTCCTCCGTCAATAGCATGTTCTTGTGTGTCGTTTCGTTCGTAGTTGGGGTAGGCCACAATCCAGATCCTGTCTCTCTTGTGAGGCGCACCAACGGCGGAAGCGGGTATACAGTGCCATTGTGCATTATACCCGATCTCAGAGAGTGACCCGAGGACTTGTTCCAGTCCTCTAGAACGAAGGGCTGAGACGTTTTCTGCGATGACCCACGACGGTTTTGCTTCGTTGATGATCCTGCACATTTCGAACCAGAGTCCGCTTCTGTGTCCTGCGAGTCCTGCTCCTTTTCCTGCATATGAGATATCTTGGCAGGGGAATCCTCCGCAGACGACATCAAATCTTCTAGGTTCCACGCTGAGGGTTTGTATGTCATTATGAACCTCTACTTTCGGCCAATGTTTGTTTAAAATTTTAGTACAATATGAATTTACTTCGCAGAATTGTTCGGTAACAAATCCTCCAGTCTTTTCTAGACCATAAGAGAATCCACCGATACCACTGAAAAGATCAAGAACTTTTAATTGCTTCATTGTTTTTTCTCATAATAAAATAAAACACGGCACCTGAAGTCTAAGGTAGCGAAATTACTTTATGCCCGGTGCGCGTGTTTTTTGTTTTTCTTTCGGGAATATTACATCACGAAGTTGAACATATTTTTTCACGGGATCACTTAGCACATAAAGTAAATTGGTGTTTTCACATCTATACACTTTTTTACCATCAATAGTTTTTCCTATTGGTTTTTTTCTTGATGGGAAATTGAATTGACAGAACAATATTTTTTTCAAAAAATTCATCATAAAAATAAAGAATTTAGATTATAGGAGTTCCTGAACTATTGTCAATAGGTAAACCACTTCCTGAATCATTTGTTGGATTTGATACTGGATTGCTTGCTGGCATTCCTGTATCAACACTGCTTAATTCTAATATTTGACGACAACTGTTTATGAGAGTTGTGAATATCTGAAGATCATATTGATTTAGACCAGAAGAAAGATCGGACGATCTGCAACTTGATAAATCTATCCACATTGCACGGAATCTTCTAAGTATATCACGAATGTCTTGGTTTTCAACACTTTCTAGAATTTCGTCAATTGGAAATTCTTTCAATCCATGATTTCCTGTTCCATTTGCTTTTGGAAGATCCATTGGTGCATTTGCAGAAATAATACTTATAAGAGTTTCTAATTTATCAAGATATGTTGCACATTGAATTTTATCAGATTCAATGAAATAATCTGGATTGAATGCAGATTGTGAATTTATCATAGAATTTGCATATGTTGCTATTCTGTCACATATACCTGCAATGTCCATATTATTGATTTTTGGTGTCATAATCTTTCTCCTTTTCTATATTATATAGGTATTTTATAATTTAAATCCCTTCACCAAGAACTTGGTTTCGATAGAATCAATTTCCATATTATCTTTTAGTAAAATTAATTTTATTACTAATTCTCTATATTGTTGACTTCCTACTATTATTTCTTTTGATTGCTCTGTTTGTGCTGTATATGTTTCTTCTACCAACATAGTTCCGTTTTCAAGTTTTGCTTCTACTTTTACTGAGCAATTTTCTAAAGTTTGCCCGAGCCAAGAAAAAGATATTGAAGAATTTACAGGAACAAATACAACTGTTTGATTTTCCATGACAATTTCTTGTCCGTTATCTGGAACAGTATCTTCTACTAAAATTGTAGCAAAGGTAGAATAATCACCACAGAATATGTTTACAATATCATCAAGTCTATCATTTCGAACAGGAGAATTATATGCTGCAGGAGTTACTGAACCAAGACCTAACTGTGATTCATTATTTCTTCCCCAGCAATACACTTCTCCATTTTGTGTGATTGCAAAACCATGATATGTACCGAATGATATTTTATCGACAAAATTTAAATTGACTTTTGTTGGTTCACTTTTACTCGCAGTATTCCCTATACCAAGTTGACCAAAATTATTCAATCCCCATGTATAAAGTTCATTATTGTTATTGATTGCTCCACTGGACATATAACCAGATTCAATGTCAATCCATGTTTGGTTTCCGACTCGTATTGGTTCTAGATTTTTGGAAGAAGAATTGAAACCAATTCCCAATTGCCCTGTTGTATTTCTTCCCCATCCAAACAATTCATTTGAATCTGTCAAACCAAGAGTATGGAATTCTCCTGCAGAAACTTTCTTCCACTTTTTGTTTCCAGAAACAATTGTTGGTGTATTGATATTGATATCATTTTTATTTACACCTAATTGACCATAATTATTAAATCCCCATGCATAAAGATTTCCTTGAGAATCAATTGCAAAACTTTGATCTCCCCTTGCATTTACCATCACCCAATCAGTTTTATCTCCAACTTTTTGAAGAACATCTGATGTAATATAATTTCCAAGTCCTAATTGTCCTGCAGTATTTCTTCCAGAAGAATACAATTCTCCGTTTGTTGAAATTGCAAGGATATGTGATTTTCCTGCGGACACATCTTTCCACTGCATATTTTCATTTACTAATGATGGTTCATTTCTTGGTGCTTTATCACCAGTACCAAGTTGACCAAATGAATTTTGACCCCAAACATAAAGACGAAGAGTGTTGTCTATTCCAACTCCAAATCCTACATTTGCAGAAATCTTATTCCAATTTTTATTCGTGTCTAAATTAATAGGAACCAATTCTCTTGTTCTTTGACCATTTCCTAATTCAAAGTTAAAGTTTCTTCCCCAACCAATAAGATTTCCTTCTGATGTATTTGTATCTTGTTCAAGATATACTAGAGGATCTTTGCTTTCTAGATCCACAATCTTTAGAAGTGTAGAATCATATAATCTTTGTTCGCTATCAACATTTACTAATATATGATTTAATTGAGAAGGTGCAGGTATTTGAACTGGAACTTCTACTATAATTTGTGTTGGTTGTGGTTGTTTTCCTAATTGAACGACAGTGAATGTTTGTTTGTCTAAAACAATTGTTCCGAATCGAACATCCTCTGTTGTATTTTCCTTTACTTTAAATTGTACCTGGGAATTTCCTGTTCTTGAATTATCTCCAAGAATTTCAATCCATTCTGGTTTGTTTGTTGATATTTCCCAAGGACATTCTGTTTTGCTTACATTTACATTAAACTGAAATGTATTTTCTTCTTTTGGAAAGAGAACAGAACTTTCACTTAAAAATGAAACATAACAAGGATATTCTGAAGTTGAAGGGGGAGCAGTGCTTTCTGATGTTTCAAGTTCTACAGCAGAAAGACCAGAATAAAAAGTATCATATATTACTTCTGAACCATCTTCTTTGATTCCTTTTATACGAATTGCAATTCTTGTTTGATTATAAATTTTATCTACAGGAATTATAAAATATTCTGTATTCTTATTGAATGTTCCTACGAGTTGAAGAGAATCTTCTTTCGTCATATCACCAGTCCAAATTTCACCTATCCAATTTTCATCCCATGCTAGATCTGGAGAATTTGGTCCTTTCACTTTTATTTTGAGTGCAATAGTTCCTGTGTTCAAATCGACACGGAATGGATGTGGCTTCCAATAATCACCGAAAACAAAATTTATAATGTTTTCGTAATTATCATTGCTATTTGGTTTTCGATAAAAATCAATAGATTCAAATTGTGGGTCCCATGTAGTTTCTGGACCATCTTGTGATAAGATTCCAATTGAATATGCTGGTGTAGTCATATTGATTCCAATAAACAAAAATAGTGATAACACAACACTCATAATATACTTCATAATTTAGATTCCTTATATTTAATCTTGTTTCATTTCTTGTTTATTTTGTTCCAATTTTTCCATGCATATGATCTAAAAATTGATGTATAAGACTTTTTGGACTATTTACATCAAAACCAGATTTTATCTTGTCTTTTCCTTCTGTATGCAAGCCAATTGAATTTGATCTTCTTCTAATTGTTCTAAAATGTTTATCAATTTCATCCGATGATTTAGGGTTTTTTGTTTTATCTTCTTGAAAACCCATTCTATTTTTTGTTTCTGTATGTTTACCTCTTACAAATGTACCATCTTTTCTTTTTTTATAAATTACGGATCTTTTTAATTTTTTCCATTCATCAAATCCATGTTTATCTTTTATTTGAAATTTACCTGATTTATCTTTTTCAAAAAAATGAGAAGGAGCAAAATATACAAAATTTCCATCTATGTGTTTTACATATTCTAAATTATTTATTAAAGAAACTCCCTGATTATGTTCAGATAAATTGTGTTCTCCATTTTCTTCTGTAGTCCACATTTTAGTTCCTGAATTACTTCCATGTGCTCCACCCGTTTTTTCTGAATTTGGTTCCCATTCAGTAATTTCATTTATTATATCATGTACTTGATTATATGCTTTTTTATATGATACAGGCATATTTTCAGAAACTTCGTGTTCTTCTGCATGATTTTTTTCTAATCCAGAACTCATAAAAATACCATGAGTCTCATTATCTCTATAATGCTGTTCTATTTGTTCTAATACATGCGTTGATATTGGAGGAACATGAACATCTTCTCCAGTTAATTTTAGTTTTGCTTTATGTTCTCTATATAAAGACAGAATATCAGTTGGGCTAGAATTTTCGGGAACAAGTATATCTGAATGCTTTAATATTTGCTTTAAATGAACAATATGATCATCGGGAGAAATCTTAGTTCTTGCTTTTTGTTTATTAGTTGATAGTTTTCCTTCTGATGCTTCTATTGCATTTTTCATTATAGCATCTGCTGTATTACTATACACTAATTTTGATTTAAAAGATTTTAATTCAATATTGATAGGATGCTTAAAATAAACAGTATGTTCTATTGTAAGATCTTGTTGTCCTTTTGCTGTTTGTCCTCCAAGTGGACCAATTGTAAAATTCCAATTACCTTTTTTAATTTTATGAGTTTGTTCCCAAAACCTTTCTGGTAAGCGTTCCATGCCCTTGTACTTGTCGTCATGCAGAAAAATAGATTTATTCTTATCTTCATTTATTTCTGTATCTTCATACAAAAATATAAATTTTGTAAATCTTTTCATTTGGCACCTGCTTTCCACCCAGAACCTTTTCCTTTTCTTTTCTTCTTGTAGCATTTTGCAGCCCAAGCATTTGCATAGGCACTTGGATACACATCAAATTTTCTTTTTGCTGCAG
>Ga0208161_1001781_pt1 | contig 11291 bp, 8 predicted proteins | sample CB_VirMetaG_3_FD_184538 | JGI IMG/M metagenome (GOLD analysis project Ga0208161, IMG submission 184538) | Freshwater to marine saline gradient viral communities from Chesapeake Bay - CB_1508_1S Viral MetaG (SPAdes) (version 4) | ecosystem: Environmental > Aquatic > Marine > Coastal | place: USA... | reverse complement strand
TTTATGTCCTTGATACCCTTGATGGCCCTGATATCCTTGATACCCCTGATGTCCTTGATGGCCCTGATATCCTTGATACCCTTGATGTCCTTGATGTCCTTGATGGCCCTGATAGCCCTGATAGCCTTGTGAGCCTTGCGAGCCTGTAGCGCCATCAAAAGTAAAGCTTATGGCGACAATTTCGGTATCGTCAAAAATACCAGTCAATATAGTGCTATCAGAATAAACCGCCGCACCGTCTGGCATGTAAATGTCTAATCCACCAGTAACAGAAGAGGCGCTTTCAAAATAAAATCCTATATAATTTGTCCAACCATTGTTTAAAGCCTTTATTAATACCCAACCGCCTTCAGAGTTGTCGATTCTAGTCAGTATATCAGCTATACCATCGTTAGAGTAGTTTATATTACTTATGAATAAATGAGTTGCTGCTGTTGTGTCGCTGTTGAAGTAAATTTGCCCAGAGTTTAAAGTGCCTGTAGTTTGTTCGTTATATCTAAAAAGTAGACCATCACCGACCCCTTGAGCGCCTTGGTTACCTTGTGCACCAGTATCTCCTTGAGCGCCTTGGACGCCTTGGAAGCCTTGATATCCCTGATAGCCTTGTGCACCAGTATCACCTTGGAAGCCTTGATACCCTTGATGGCCTTGAGAACCTGTATCACCTTGGAAGCCTTGATATCCCTGATAGCCTTGATACCCTTGATGGCCCTGATGTCCTTGATATCCCTGATAGCCTTGAGAACCCGTATCACCTTGGAAGCCTTGATACCCCTGATGGCCTTGATACCCTTGATGGCCCTGATGTCCTTGATATCCCTGATAGCCTTGAGAACCCGTATCACCTTGGAAGCCTTGATACCCCTGATGGCCTTGATACCCTTGATGGCCCTGATGCCCTTGATATCCTTGATATCCTTGATACCCTTGGTGTCCTTGATGTCCTTGGTATCCTTGGTTACCTTGTGAGCCCTGAACCCCTTGGTATCCTTGGTTACCTTGTGAGCCCTGAACCCCTTGGTTACCTTGTGAGCCCTGAACCCCTTGGTTACCTTGTGAGCCCTGAACCCCTTGTGAGCCTGAGCGGCCCTGATATCCTTGATACCCTTGATGTCCCTGATACCCTTGAGCACCTTGTGCTCCCGTATCTCCATACAAAGTAAATGATACTATAACCCTCTCATCATCATCGAAAAACAATGTTATGGGATCATTATAATATACCTGTAAAGCGCCATTAACTGTTGAAAGAGTTAAATGCCCAGCACCATCAATACTTGCAGCACTAAATTCAAATCCCGCATAACCAGTCCACTGGTCTGCTTCGCTTTGAATTAATACCCATCCTCCCTCAGCAGCCTCAAGTCGAGACAAAAGAGCATTAGTAGAGTTACCGTTAGCGTCAAGATTATCAATGTAACATTCGGTTACTGCTGTGGCATCATTAGAGTTAAAGCTTATCTCTCCATTACCGAGACTGCCGTCTGTAGCTGTATCAAAAAGGAATAATAATCCATTACTTACGCCTCTATCTCCTTGATATCCTTGAGAACCTGTATCACCTTGGAAGCCTTGGAAGCCTTGATATCCCTGATGGCCTTGATACCCTTGATGGCCCTGATGTCCTTGATATCCCTGATAGCCTTGAGAACCTGTATCACCTTGGAAGCCTTGATACCCCTGATGGCCCTGATATCCTTGATACCCCTGATGGCCTTGGTGTCCTTGATAGCCCTGATAGCCTTGTGAGCCTTGGTGGCCCTGATAGCCTTGTGAGCCTTGATGGCCCTGATAGCCTTGATGTCCTTGATAGCCCTGATAGCCTTGTGAGCCTTGGTGGCCCTGATAGCCTTGTGAGCCTTGATGGCCCTGATAGCCTTGATGTCCTTGATGGCCCTGATAGCCTTGATGGCCCTGATAGCCTTGGTGGCCCTGATAGCCTTGTGAGCCTTGATGGCCCTGATAGCCTTGATGTCCTTGTGAGCCTTGATGGCCCTGATAGCCTTGTGAGCCTTGATGGCCCTGATAGCCTTGTGAGCCTTGATAGCCTTGTGAGCCTTGATAGCCTTGTGAGCCTTGTGAGCCTTGTGAGCCTTGGTGCCCTTGAGGACCTTGACTACCATCTGTACCGTCAGTGCCTTCGCCCGCAAAAGTAAGAACTACAGAATCATCATCAGATAATAAATCAGAGAACAAGTTTTGAGATGTTGCTCTAAATAGCACATCATACTCATTATATGTGGCCCCCTGTACTAACCCCGTAACTGTATAAACAAAGAAATCATTTGTTGATGTTCTAGGTATTATGGATATATATCCTCTATCCCAAGTATCTAAAAGGCTTTCAACATCTCTACTAGAAGCATCTTTGTGGCTTATCCAAATTTTTGTAACTAATGATGGAGTGTTACTATTTAGGCGAACATATCCATCAGAAGGAGGAGCAGTGAGTGTAGAATTATATAACCATGTTAGTCCTACACCTGCACCATCAGCACCATCAGCACCTTGAGAGCCTACACCCCCACCCGATCCGGGAACAGTATCCCCATCAGGTAGCTCTACGATTCGGTACTCCCCATCTATTGAAGAGAGTATTAAGGGGATGCGTTCAGCCAAATGTCACCTCACTCTTTTTCTGGTGTTTCGTCTTCTTCGGGCTCTGCTTCGTCTTTGGTGTCAAGAGAATCTAAAACTCCCTCAAGATCGTTTAGGGCTGCTAAGAACTCGTCAGTTCCCATAGGTTCTGGCTGTTCTTCTTCTTCGGGTGCTGGGGCAGGAACTTCTTTTTTCTCAGGTTCCGCTACAGCTTCAGCTTCCTCGATCTCTTCAACTGATTCTTTGGTAGACTTTTTCTTACCTTTTCTAAGGTCAGCAAGATCATCACCTTCGATGTCTCCATCACCATCAACATCAAGCTTTTTCTGAGCAGGGGTTAAGGAATCGTCTTCGTCTTCGCCCTCTTTACTTTTCTTGTCTTTTTTACCAAAGAGCATCTTCTCCTTAGCTTTCTCTAAAAGCTCTTTTGGAGAAGCGTCCTCTAGGAAGATAGTAGTAAAATCAACGCTTTCGCTGATAGTTGGATCTTCAGTAAGAACATCAAGGTCACACGCCGCGAAGCACTCAGCAACAATATCGTTGACATCAATTACTTCTACGCCACTCTTGCTCTTAAGCATTTTGGCTACATCTTGTAAGCACTCCTTAAGAACACTACCCTTCTTGGTCAGGCGAGCAAGGCACTCGAAAAGAACAACTTGGGTCTTAGCGAGGCTACCAAAGGAGGGGGTATCCTTAAGGTTAGCAACATTGATTCCGTACTTTTCGTTAAGAACTGAAACGAGGGTAGCCTTGAGAGGCTTCTTCATTTCGTAGAGGTTAGAAACAAATTGTGAAATCTGCTTGTCACTCTTGGAAGAGTAGTCTAGAATATCACAGGCATCAGAGATACACTCGTTTAGCTGACGCTTAGTGCTGAGAGCTAAGTAGGGGATCTCAATGACTGCCTCTACAAGAGCCTCTAGAACCTCTTCTTCTGAGTCCTCGAATACGAGGCTGGCGAGCTTACGAACTTTGCCGTTAGTAGCCCAGACATTATCAAAAGCCATCTTGGACTCAAGAAGCTCCTTCTGAATAAGCTCTTGCTTGCAGATCATCTCGTAGATGTTCTTGTCAAGACCGTCTTTGACAACATAATCCTTACCCTCTACTAGCTCCTCGAAGGATAGCTTGGGGAAGTTGAATGCGCGAGAGACAGAAGCAGATAGCTTAGAAGAGTTAGCAAGCTCTTGGATAGAAAGAATCTCTTCTTTGTTCTCCTCAAGGAACTCCATGAACTGTGGCATTAGCTCGTAGAATCTCTCAAACTCTTGTGTGTTAAGAATAGTCTGAGACTCAGAGAAGATATCAACCTTTTGGTTAAGACGCTTCTTGACATTCTCAAACTTAAGTCTGCTTTCCCAAAGGCCAAGGATATCACTGAATGAATCAGAAGCCTCAGAAAGTTGATCACCATTCAGGCTACCTACAAAATCAGTGACCTTCTGATTGACAAAGCTATCAAAGACTTCGTTCTCCTCAAAGATCTCAGACTCTTGAACTTGGATGTTCTCTAGAGAGATCTGCCCTTGGAGTGAGTAGTTACCTGATATAACCTTACCGCTTTCACTTAGGAAAGCAACTTTACCCTCTTCAGAGTCAATGGAGAAAAGCTCAACATTCTCTCTGAGTGATCTGCCTAGGCAATCGCCTAGCTTGATAAGGTTTGTGACGGTTGTGTTACGATTTTCAAAAAGATGATCAAACATAATAAATCCTCATGTCTATATTATATAGTTATTGATTTTGGTCGAGTTTTTCCTCAATTCTAGAAATTGTCCTATTTATTGATTCTATACGACGAGTTGAGAGGTTGCCCTCTTCTAGCATTTTTGCTTTTACTTTGTTCAGAGTGTCTACGAGACGAGCATCAACTGCCTCTTTCTTAGGTGATGGTTTAGCTTTTTCAAGCTCTTTTTGTCGATCAACATCAGCCTCCTTGCCTGCTTGATCTCTCTCAAAGTCAGCCTGCTTACCTGCCTCAGCCCTCCCAGCCTCAGCATCAGCACCCTCTTGATCAGTTTGAGCCTGTTGGGCTGCCATCTGCTGCTGTTGAGCCATTTCTTTTTCTGCTTCCTTTTCTGCCTCTTCTTCATAAGCAGTCATAAGTTCATCAATTTGCTGCTCGTTCATGTCGTAGTATTCTTTGTAAAGATATTCTTTTGGGAACATTTCAAGACCTTTGACTGCCATAACAACACGGCTTCTAGACTCTTCGACCTGAAGCTTTCTGTGCATGAACTGGTCGCTACCTTCAGGAAGAACGATACGAAGCTCTTTTATTGCACTTGCGGGGAATCCACGCAAAGCAAGGTGCCTTTTAGCTAGTTGCTCTAGCCCAGTCTCTATTTGTTGCTGGACACGGCCAATAACTCTAGCAAACTTAATATCTAGCTGTTGTAGGTTAGCTTTCCTCTCAGGAGACTTGTCGTGCTGATTTGTTACATAGTCTTTTGGAATCTTAAGACATGCAAGTAACTTATCTCTGAAGTATTGAACATCCTCTACTTCTCCAAGGTTTTGGGCTCCAGCAAGGGTTTCGATCTTAGTGTTGCTACCTTGACGAGTGGGGACGAAGAAATCTTCATCCGCACTAAGAGGATTATATCTAGCATCTACATTGTTTCTGTTTGGATCGTAGAACTTCTCTTTTTTGAACTTTTCCTTTAGTCGCTCAATATACATCTCTGCTTTGCTTGCAGGCATGTTAGCAACATCAATGTAGAATATTCTTCTTTCAGGTGCTCTGGATAAGCGATAAATAAGCATCGCATCTTCCATAAGCTTGAGTGATTTATAAACTCTGACTGCCAAAGCTGCAATTGATTTGCCGTAAGGATAGTAAGCAGGATCAGAAGTTCTAAGTCGGAAGTGGACGATCTGGTTACGATCTAGGTTAATAAACCTTGCTCCACGCATACCATCAGCAGCAGGACCATAGGCACCCCAATCTTCTTTTCTAGGTATTTCTTGCAAGAAGTCGGTGAGATACCCGTACTCATTTTCTACACGAATAATAAAGTTAGGGTTGAGGACTTTGATACGCTGAATACCTAGCTTTGGAGCGTTTATGTCAAGAACAGTTTCAATGAAACAATCACCGTACTTTACTGTGTTACGAATGATATCCCAATAGTTTCTATCTAATTGAATAGTATTGAAGAACTCTCTAACTTCATCAACAACTAGTTGGCTTTTGGATACAACCTTCCAACGCTCATTTCTTAGGTTTTTCTGTGTACACTCGTCTGCGTAAATGTCAAACGCTGCTCCCACCTCTGGGTAGTCGTCCATCTCCTCAAACTGCTTGTATCGCTCTCTACGGTTCCTCTCTAGATCAGGAAGATATACTTCTCTCCTGTTAATAGAGGCCATAGCCATCTTATCCTGAGCTTTTACTACATCAGTCTGCTTTACTGTGTCGCCAGCAAGAGGAGCTTGCGGAGTAGGATTCTCACTAGTTTGGTTAGCGATATAAGGTTGAGCCTTACTTGCGAAGAACTTTGCAATAAACTGACCTAACCTTCCACTAGGATAGAAATAAGGACCAGAGCGGCCAGTAGGGTTACTAGCACCAAACTGGGTGTTTCCTATCGAATCTTCATTTATCTTATCAGCCATTTGTAATCTTCCTCAGTTATCCTACCAAAAGAATCCCTTATCTTGTGTACAGTTGGCATAAGGGGCTTTTTTTGTTTGTGTGGGTTTTGCTCTAAATCTAGAGGCGTTCCATCAAGTAACGAATGGAATACTTGTATAGCTACACCCAAACTCATAATCAGATCGTCATGCTTTCCTGTGTCAGCTTCAATCTTTCCGTTTTCGTTAATGATGAAGGTTAGTAGTTCGTCAACAGTTCGTTTTGAGTTAATTTTAATTCGGTCGTTACGGATGTACTCCTCAAGTCGAACCAGTAATTCCTCTCGGTTTTTGGTTGTAACCTGATATCCAAAGTTACCTTTGTCATCCATCCACAAGTTGTCATATTCGTGATAATTATAAAGCCAGTCCACTAAATTGTTGCCAATCGTGTTGCGCTCGATAACAACCACTGCATTATTATATAGTAATGCCTCGTCATTGATTATTTGAGCAAACTCGTTAATTGGCGTTTTATTTGAATAAAATTCAGCTACCTGCTCGCCTGTGTAAGTGTTTACTATCTGAAAAGCTGAGTAATCCCCCTCTCTACCGATAGAAACATCGACGCCAATAATATAATCATACGCTGGATCAGGATCTTTCCAAACACGCATACGGTTATTAAATTTAATTCCGTACTCTTCGTCAACATTCTCTAGAATACGCTTCAGAAGATAGCCCTCGATGAAGGTATCACCCGTTCCCAGAAACTCACATTCATACTCTTGAAGCCACTGTTTCAGAGGCATGTTTGATCTGGTAGTCTTTTCCCAGATATCAACATCCAGACCCTTCTCAACCATTTCTTTGTATAACTCTTCAAAGCCTGATTCTTGTCGGTGATACTCCGGGTGATCCTTCCATTCAATGTCTACTGCGTTAAACGAGTTAGTTCCTGCTACGGCTCCGAGGTAAATATCATGATACCAATTACCCACACCATTAACAGTAGAAAGTACATAAGCCCGACCACCAGTAGAGATGATAGGATAAACAGCAGCCCAAATAGTTTCAATATTCTCAATGAAGGCAGCCTCATCAATCATAAGGAATGAACCAGCAAGAGAACGACCTGATTGTTTACCTGATGGTCTTGATTTGATTACAGAGTTTGTACGCAGCTTTAGCGTGTGCTTGTTGCTTTCTACGATTCCGGGCTTCAAGAAGTCTGGAAGTTCGTCATACATGAGCTTAATACGGTCTAGAACCTCTGTAGACTCTGCATCACCCTTTGAAAGAATAACAATCGCTTGGTGAGGTTTAAATACAGCCATCCACAAACAATATGCTGAACCTAATGTAGTAGCTCCTGCTTGACGAAACTTGCGTAAAATATTGAAGCGATTCTTCGGATCTTGAAGATTTTTTAAAATTTTCTCTTGAAAGGGATATAATTTAAATGGGACTAAACCCCTAACGGGGTGAGTAACCTTAACATAGCGAGAAATAAAGTGTTCAGGATCTTCCTTACACCTTTTAAATTCCTTTACTAATTCTTCCTTACTCATAACCTATTATAGAACATGAAGATCTATGCATTAATATGTACCCGCTCTGCTGATTACTCTGTAGTAACTGCTGCTTTAATCAAACAGTTGAAGGAATTTGGTATTAGCGTAAAAGTGCTTGCTAATCAAAAATCAATATTTAAAGCATATAAAAAAGGACTAAAGGCATGTAACCCTAAAGATAATGATATCGTTATCATGTGTCACGACGATATAGAGATTAGACAAAGTAAAGAGGAGTTTATAGCCGCACTAGGTATGTGCTTAGGTCCAAAAGTAGGCATCATAGGCCCAGCAGGAACTACAAAACTAGGAACTAATGCAGTATGGTGGGATCACGATTTGTGGAAACGGGACTACCATAGAGGTTTTGTTATGCATAAGCGCACGGATAAGGACGAGGGCACCCGTTACGGCAAATATGGTAGAGTAGTTGTGCTTGACGGGTTATTCCTTGCTGCGAGAGGTTATGTATGGAAGAAGCTTGACTTGTCCCAGCCTAAAGAATTTGAAGGTAATTGGGACTTTTACGACATCTACTATACCTCACAGGCACACTTTAAAGGCTTTGAAAATCAAGCAGCGCCGATAATTCTATGTCACCACTCAAGAGGCGAGCTTGCAGGCCGAGATTCGTGGCATAATAATCGTCAAGCCTTCCAAAAAATGACTAGATTGCCTCTTACCTTAAAGTAAAGTCAATTTTTTCACTAAAAGTCGAGTAATCGACCATATTTTTGTCTTTCATCATCGACAATAGGCGTTTTGCAAGAGAAATTCCAGCTTTATGATCACTTGGGTAGTGCAATCCAGCCATTACGCGCCCAAATCCACACTCTTCAGCAGCTAAAATCAAGTTGTGTCGGTGCTCTGGGTATCTTTCAGCGTAAATTTCTGCAATTAGTCGTGATTGACAAGAGTGTCCGCTGGGATACGCTGGAGTTTTAGCCGTCTTAGACTTGAAGATCTTGAATTTTACAGCAAATTTGTCTCCAAGCTGGAATGGGCGAGGTCTTTTAAACGCATATTTTTGCTGTAAGACATATTCAGACGATTCTAGGATCACTTTTTCAATATAATCATTATCGTATTGCAATCCAAACACATCCATGTATACTTTTATCGCATAAGCGGGGTCGTTGTCATGCTTCTCGACGCTATTTTTCATGAACTCGTCCATACGCCCTGTAGCGGCCTGTATGATCAAAAGCTCTTTAGCCGTCTCCAAAGATGAGTTCTTAGGAAAATCTCTCATACAGATGTGTTTAGCGCCCTCTCGAAAGATCTTATTCGTGAAAGTGATCTTAGGAGTTTTCTTGGGGAAATGAATATCATCTATCGGGTCCATGATAACCTCTCAAGTTTTTGCCTAGTTTGCGTTTTGTCTCGTAACGCCTCAACTTTATAATAGCAATCCTACGCTCTCTAAGCTTTCTTGAAAATTTACTTCCTCGATTGCTAAAGAACCTTTTCATCGAGAGCGACCGCCCCCTCCCTTCTTTTTGCCTCAGCCATATTGGCGAGTAGTATGAGTCGTAGTATTAAGCATGGACTAGAGATAGGTTTAGATCAGGAGCCAAGTTTTGTTTAATGTAGTTGGCTACTTGCATGATTATTTCGTTGGCAGTGTCGATGTTGTTGATGTGCGCTCCACTTCTTACAAAGATAGGAAACACAATTCCATAGAACTGTTGATTAATTTCGGGATCTAAAATATTCCCTGAAGAATCCTTTCTGGCTAGTCTTTTAATTTGACCGATGATTGCAGTTTGGACTAAACCTCGTCCGTTACTCATAGAACCTGCACTCAATGCTAGATCTACAGTAAAATCTTGTTCTGTTCTATAAGCACTGTTATATGTGGCATCATACTCAATATCAGCCTGAACCACACAATTAAGAGTAACTAGTAAACGGTTGTGAGTTGTGCTGGTATCATAATCAGTTGAAATAGTAACACCTGACACGGTGTTTTGATCGTAGTAACTTCCAGTAGGTACGATGTAGTTTTGCCTCTCTACACTGAAGTTAAAATGTTGTTGAAAGGTGTACCAATCACCAGTCGCGCTACCGCCTACTGAGGAGGGCGCTACGGAGATGCCTCCGTTGTTAATGAATGAGTCTGAAGGTAGTCTTTGTGCCATTGTAATAAGCTCCTATTTTATTTAGGTTATAATGATAGATTAAAATTATGGATATCCATAATTTCTTGAGTAAAGGGTGATCCAGTTGATTTGTATACATCGGTGCGCCCTAAACTCATCAACTCCTTTTCTCTATTTGTTCGGTAGTTATAGGCATCGAAGTTAGATGGGTCTGCAAGATGAGGTTCTTCGTAGCAGAATTCATTAGCATTTTCACAACCAATAGCCTCCACATCAGCATAAAATTGTTTATTAGCTTCCCTTATGCATTTGTTTATCTCTTGTATTCTAGTAGAACCCCAATTAAGAGAATCAAACCAACCCCATCGGCCAAGACATTTAGAAACTTTGCACCCAAGCGATGAGTCAAAACAACTCTTTAGCCTAAAGTTTAAAAACCCTATATTTGGCAGGTTGGTTCGTGTGTTGAAATGCGTTTCTGTGCTTACATACCCCCCACTGTTGGAGCACTCACCTCCACAATATACTCTCGAAAAAAGACTACCTGTAAAGTAAAATTCAAGAAGTCCAGTAGTAGGGTTAAGTCGTCCGTTATTAATAGTTTGATTATCATCAGACTTCACTAGATTAAAATCATTTTCGTAGTATCGCCGTATCTTTGTTCGGTCAGGATCGTCAGCAACATCCTCACACCCTTCAAATGTGATTGTTTTAGAAAAGGTTTTAAACAAAGGAACCCTTCCTGTTACAGGATCGACCTTAATGGTAAAACTATATTGATGTAAGGCGTCAACCACACATTGATAATCTTTTTCGCTCATAATAGACCTCTAAAATATATAGCAAACAATTGACCCGCGCCTAGAACAAAATCTAAACACGGGTCAAAGTTTCGCCAAAAAATTTTTACATGAGGTCTACTTCTTGCATACCCTTGGCGCGGGGCACCTTAAGAGTTAACATACCGTTCTCATACCCTGTCTCAGCTTTGGTAGGATCAAACCCTTCGTCCACCGCCAACACGAAATCAACATCCTTAGAACTGATCCCATGATGTACAAACTTGATTTCAGGTTCTTTCTCACCTTTAGCTGAGATGCGAAGCTGGTTCCCAACTGCTCTCACTTTAATCGCATCCTTTGTGTATCCAGCCAGTGCAAACCTGATCCAAAGAAACTTTCCATCTTGGTCAAACCACACATCGGAGTGAGGATAGCTGGGCATGTTCGCAAGTTTCTGACGAGGCTGGGAGTTTACTGAATCCCACACAAGCCCATTCCAATTACTTAACGCCGTATCAAAACGGTTCCAAATCGAGTCAAAGCTCGTCCAATAAAAACTATTTGTCATTTTCTTTTCTCCTTTCTTTATGACAAGGGTGAGGAGTCCCAAACGGCAACTCCATGTTATTATATACTAGTTCGGAATTTTATTTTTT
>Ga0208161_1001780_pt1 | contig 11293 bp, 28 predicted proteins | sample CB_VirMetaG_3_FD_184538 | JGI IMG/M metagenome (GOLD analysis project Ga0208161, IMG submission 184538) | Freshwater to marine saline gradient viral communities from Chesapeake Bay - CB_1508_1S Viral MetaG (SPAdes) (version 4) | ecosystem: Environmental > Aquatic > Marine > Coastal | place: USA... | reverse complement strand
TTGCATTGAAGGCGTTGACCGCCGCTTTCGCTCCGAATCCGCCGGCATCGCCGCGCTCGCTGCACTCGTTTGATTACCCACGCGGCCACCGGCAGCCGCACCCAATGCCGGTATCACCCCTCGCCCCTAACTGCAATGACGCAATCACCAGCGCGGCTGATCTTTCCAGATATTGACTTTGATGCCATCTACGAAAGTGGAATACTCAAAGGCATTAAGAAATTCCGAGGCGATCTTCGCGACTACTCCCCAATCATTGAAAGCTTCGGTGATGTCCTCGTGCAGGTTGACGAAAAAGACTATTCGGGTGATTCCTTTGTGCTGCTGCGCAAGGATGATCAATACGGCTTCTTGTGCTTCGGATGGGGTAGCTGCAGCGGCTGCGATGCACTGCAAGCGTGCGAGACAGTTGAGGATCTAGATGAACTGATTGATGAGATGCGGGGCGACATCAAATGGTTTGATTCGCTCGCTGAAGCCAAAGCCTATATCGCCGACGATCCGCTGAGACGCGGCAGTTACTACTATCACGTCGAAGAATGGGACGAATTCAAGACAAAAGTAATGGAGGTGGCGGAGTGATCGACACCCTGCTAGACCGCTGCGCTGCAGCGTATGAAGACGCGATCCTGTCGCAATACAACCACCGGCAGGCGATTGCCGCGGTGCTTGAGCACGTCGCCGATGAGCTGGTGGTGATGAACCAGCGCGATGCGCGGCTGACTGTGCATCAGGTGGTGCAGCGCTTGCGGGAGGCGGAATGAAACGCACCATCCTCACCTTCGCCGCAATCCTCCAGCAACTAGCACCAACCGCCTACGGCCACGGCCGGCCGGTGACTGCAACGGTGTATCACGAGTGGTACGCAGGCCGCACTACCTACTGCGGCCAGACCTACCAGCACTGGGGCGTGTCCGCAGCGCACCCTTACCTGCCATGCGGCACGCGCGTCACCGTACGCCACGGCGGGCGTGTGCTGACAGTGCCTGTGCTGGACCGCTGCGATTGCGCGTCACTGGACCTCAGCGCCGGCGCTGCACACCGCCTGGGTGTCCCGCTTGACGGGATTGCTCGGGTTTACATTACTTACTGATTTGCAATGACTAACCAAAAGCCAATCGAGCCGCTTCCGTCGCGCGAGCTAATTATTGACTTGTGGGCTAAGGCACTTCAGCGCGAAAGTAGTTCTGCTTCAGCCAAAGAGGTTTTTGCTACTTTGCTGGCGCAATGGGGATTTAATCAGCACGCGGCGCTCAACGAAGCCGAACTGCAAAAGGCGAGGGATGAGGAGCTGGAGGCTTGCTATGAGTGGCTGCAAAACACCAACATTCCCGATTGGGCCGATCAACTCCGCGCCGCCCGCCGCCCCAAGCCCAAGAGCCAAGTGGAGGAGGCGCTTGAAGCGCTAAATGAAGCTGTTTACATGGCCGATGACATGCCGCCAGAAGGCATTACCACGGACCAAGCAGCTACCATCCGCGCCGCCCTAGAACGCCTGCGCGAGCTGGAGGAAGGCAATGACTGACTTCCGCGCCTTGTGTGTCGAGCTGACTGACTGCCTTGAGAAAGCCGACTGGCCGCACCGCTACAAAGCAGTATTTCAGCGGTGGACGGACATATCCCGCGCTGCTCTTGCCGAGCCAGATGAACCGGCTGTGTCTGACGACAGGGAACCGGCCTCTGTCACCGACCATGTTAGCCATCAGCTTCACCGTCGCGCCACGGTTCTTCTCATCCGCAAGGTGATTGATCAAGCCATCCGCGATACTGCACTAGTTCAATGGCGGGTGGCTGATACCGGCGAGCAACTTGTTCGCACCAGCGACTTACTGGCGTGGGCAGATCACATTGAAAAACAAATGGAGCAACTTCGTGACTAAACTTTCACCTGCTGCTAGGGCAGTTTTAGAAGCCGTAACTTGGAAAAAGTACGACGTACCTCCAGAAGGATTGCCTGCTTTTGCTGAGGAGATGGCGTCATTGCTCGCCGCCGCGCTGCGGGCTACTGCGGATCAAGTAGTGCCAAAGGAGGATCTGCCGCCACGTCGCGGAGTAAGGCCCGGCGGCACTGATGCGATTACCCCCGATGAAGGCGCCGAAGATCAGCGAGCCGCTACGCGCCGCAAGATCTTGGCCATCGCCACTGAACTAGAGGGCAGCCAATAGGTTGCGCACCGCCGCAGACGTGCTACCATCTACGCAAGCCGGCCATCCTTCACCCCGGCACCCGAGAACCATGACCACGATCCTCACCACTGATTGGGCGCCCCACATTGAGCGCTACGCCCGCCAGATCGCTGCTGTGCTCGCTGCGGTCTATGCCGCTGGCTACTGGTGCGGCGAGCAGCTGCATCGGCTGAATGATGACGTGACCGCACTGCTGGCACCACGTCCTGCCATGCCGGCACCGGCTGTGCATCCGCTGTTTGAGATCGCCAGCGAACTGGAGCAGCTGACCTGCCGCGAACTGCGCGCCATGACCGCTGCACCACGCAAGGCGGTGAAGGCGCAGCTGGTGGCACTGGCCGCACGGCTGGCGTGATCGCCGCGGCCCGCCGGAGCCGCAATCAATCCGGCGCTCAACCTCACCCCGCTAGATCAGTGACCAACCGCATCAGCAACATCTGCGCTGCGATCATCGCCATCTGGGCATTTGCCGCCATCGCTATTGAGAGCGGCGCACACCACCAGCCAACGCACAGCGGCACCCAACCCGAGATCCGTTATGACCACAACTGAGACCTACTGGACGATGCAGACTGCACACACCTACGGCGGTGGATTCCTTGGCCGATTGGCCGAGGCCGGTATCCTCGCTGATCCAACCAACCGCCAGCGACTGCTGGATGCGTTTCCTGAGATTGAGCAGTGCTTCGGCCCGCGCACTGGGCTGTACGCACGGCTCCGCAACCCATGAGCCATTACACGCTCACCGCATACCGCAAAGACCACCAACCACGCACGCTGCAGATCGTGGCGCTTAGCCCTACTGCAGCAGTGCGTTCCGCGATGGAGCTGATGCCCGGCTGGCTGATCAGCTCCCCTAACCTCACCCCTGAATGGACCGATGATCCAAACACCAGTGCATGAACAATTCTGCGGCGGCTGCCGCTATTGGCGAGATGGCGCGTGCCACCGCATGGCGCCGGTCAACAACAGCAGCGTGCGCCTTGCTGCATGGCCGCTGACGCAATCCACGGACTGGTGCGGCGAGTGGGTGGCGCGTGATGAGGTGCGTCGTGGCTGAGCTTTCCCCCGCCGCGCGAGCAATCATGAACGCATACATGGACGAAGATCGAGCCGGGAGACTCGCTGTTGCCGCCGTGCTGCGGGCTGCCGTGGATCAAGTAATTCCAAAGAACGGCGACATGCCTCTAAACATGGCACATCGCTTGAGCTGGGATGCGCGTCAGCAGGTCCGCCAGCAACTCCTCGCCATCGCCACCGAACTGGAGTCCGCGCAATGACCACCGAAATCTCCAACGCCGCCTACCACGCCGACCCGGCGATCTCAGCCAGCCACCTGCACGCTGTTGCGCAGTCGCCGTATCACTACTGGGCGCGATTCTTGGATCCCAACCGCCCGCCGGTGGAGCCGACTGCTGCGATGCGACTCGGCAGCTTGGTGCATTGCGCCGTGTTGGAGCCGGATGAGCTGGGTAAGCGCTACAGCCGTTGTGCACCGCGTAATACCAAAGCCGGCAAGGAGCAAGCCGCTGACCTCGCCGCACGCGGCATTGAAGCGGTGACGGATAGCGACTGGGCATTGGCTATTGCCATGAACCGCGCTGTCCGTGCGCATCCTGCTGCAGCGGCGCTGCTCCAGGCCGGCAAGGCTGAGCAGTCGTTTTGGTGGGATGATCCTGATACCGGCCTGCGGTGCAAGTGCCGCCCGGACTGGCTGAATAGTGCTGTGGTGGACCTCAAAACCACCACCGACGCATCACCGCGCGGCTTCGCCAAAAGCGTCGCCACCTTCCGCTACCATGTGCAAGCCAGCCACTACTTGGCTGGCCTTGGCGTTGAGCGATTCTTGTTCATCGCTGTGGAGAAGACATACCCGCATCCCGTTGCGGTGTATGAACTTAACGCCGAAGCGCTCCAGCTTGGCAATGAACTGCGACAGCGTGATATGCACGTGATCGCCGATTGCCGCGCTACTGGCGAATGGCCCAGCTACAGCACTGACGTGGAAACACTCAGCCTGCCGAAGTGGGCGCTGAACCCTGACTCAACTGTTCTCACCTCTGATGACTTCTAACCTTACCCTCTGGACCCCAGAACAGACGCAACTGATCAGCTCAACCATTGCGCCGGGCTGCAGCAACGATGAACTGCGACTGTTCGCCTATGCGTGCCAGCGCACTGGGTTGGATCCGTTCTCTAAGCAGATCTACGCCATTAAGCGCGGCGGCAAGATGACCATCCAAGCCGGCATCGACGGTCTGCGCAGCATCGCCGAACGCACCGGCCAACTGGATGGCTCTGAAACTTTCTGGTGCGGTGAAGATGGCCAGTGGCAAGACGTATGGCTCGCTAAGACGCCACCCGCTGCCGCCAAGACCATCATCTACCGCCGCGGCGCGTCGCATCCGTTCGTCGGCGTCGCGCGGTTTGCCGACTACAACGCCGGCCAGGGACTGTGGAGCAAGATGCCGGCCGCGATGATCGCCAAGTGCTCCGAAGCGCTTGCACTACGCAAGGCGTTCCCTGCTGACCTCAGCGGTGTCTACAGCACCGATGAAATGCAACAGGCCGAAGCCGAACCCGTGGAGGCGGTGACTGTTACCAGCGCGCCTGCACCCGCTGCGCTCCCCGCCGGTAATGCCAAGCTGTTCCAAGCCGGCAAGGCTGCCATCGCCAAGGCCAGCACGATGGAGGAACTGGCCAAGGTGAACGAGCGCATGAAGGCACGTCAGTCGCAGCTCAGCCCCGAGCAATATGACCAGCTGACTGCGCTTGCGATGGAACGCGAGGCGGCACTGATGCCAGCGGCCGAGACCGCAGAGGAGGATCCGTTTGCTGATGACTGAACCGTATCTGACCACCGAGCAGCTCGCTCACCGCTGGGGCCTCAAACCCAGCACCATTAAGTCCCAACGCTCGCGGGGGAACGGTCCCCCGCATTATGTGATCCCGCGCATTGCCTTGCCAGCCGGTGAGAAGCGTGTGCGGTATGCACTGTCCGCCGTCTTGGCCTTTGAGGAGGCCAATGGCATCACTCCACTGAATCCCTGAACAATGAGCCTTTACGCAACTGGCGTTATCCGCATCATCTCTGACCCGCAACTGCGGGCATTTGAATCCGGCAGCATGGTATGCAACTTTGCTGGTGGCATCATGGAAGGTAAAGACAAAAATGGCAATTACATCAATAATGCCATTGATGTAGAAGTCTGGGGCAAGTCAGCGGAGATCATCGTTGACAAGCTGAAGAAGATGGATTGCATCCTTGCTAGTGGTAATATCCGCCGGCAAGAGTGGAACGATAAAACCACCGGCGAAAAGCGCAGCAAGCATGTACTGAGCATCAGCCGGTTTGAATTCATGCCGCGTCCGCCTGCTGGCGGTGGCGCAGCTACCCCTGACACGGAGGAGATTCCCTTCTGATGAACGAAACCGCTCTTGAAGCTGCATTCAAAGAGTGGTGGGAGGCGTCCTACGGGCGCCCTCCCGGCACTCATGCAGTGATGACCCACGTGGCATTTGCCGCGCACATCCTTCAACTATTAGAACTGACCGATGGACTGCAACCCGATTGAGCAGCAAGCTCGCCAGGACGAACTAGATCGGCTGTATGAGCTAGACGGCCGCAACGACCCCAACCATCCACTGCACGCAACCTACACCGGGCTTTATGAATCATCACGCGCTAGCGCTGGAGCTGACGAATCGACTGGCGGAGCATGTTCCGGCTGATGATCCATTGCTGTGCTTTGCGCTCCGATCGCTTGCGGTGCCAACCACCGGCCAGTTCAAGCGTGGCGTGGCAAATCCTGCATCGGTGCTACTGCCGGATGATGTACGCCGGATGCGTGCTATGCACCGCGATGGCATGAGCTACGGACAACTTGCAATCCGGTACGGCATGAGCAAAAGCCACATCCGCCGCATCTGTACCCGCAAGTATTGGAGCTGGGTGGATGACTAATCCACTCAAGCAATCCACCGCTGCGGTACGCGCGACGCTCGGTGACGCTGACTTCATCGCCTACTGCAAAGGCAACGTAATTGACCACCTAATGCGCGGCAATCTTGTGGAAGCTGACTGGTACATGCGCCAGTTGCTGATGGTTACTGAGCAGCGTTAGATCTACACACTACTCTTCCCGCCAATAAAAGAACACCCGATCACCCCGCCGCCGGAACTCATTTTGGAATGGTGCAGAGGCTGGAACTGCACAGCGGAACTGACTGCCCTTAAGCAAGTCGCCACCCAAGCCGCCCGCTGGGGCGCTGACATGGAATTGGATGCTTGCTGTTCGTGGGTTGAAGTCTACGCCGAGTGTGGTGGTTCGCTACGGACTGCCCGCCGCCCCAATCCGCCAAGCTTGAAGGAGCAGGCGCTGCAAGCACTTTGCCGCTTTGACGATACCGAAAGGCACGACGGTCTCACGCGAGAGCAGATTGCAGAAGACTTCGTGACAATCCGCCGCGCTCTTGAATCCCTGCCTGACTAACACAAATCTCAAGCCCACAAGACGACATCACTAACCACCATGGACAGCATCAACATCAAAAGCTCAAAAACCTTTTACTTCAAAGGGCTGTATTGTTACAAGCTTCAACCTCAATCAGGCGCAACTGTGGACGATCTACTTGCTGTCTTGGCTTGTCTAGACCTGCGTATTGGCCAGGATTTATATGACTCGTTGCCCGAAGTGACACGGCGACATTTTGCTGCCGAGCCTCAGTAGTCCACCTCTCTACCACTGCTATGGACAACATCAAACAGATCTGCATTGAATTGGCGAATCTTGCAAAGCGAGAGCACTACTCCTGCGAAGACAGTTGGTATAGCTGCCCAAAGGCAGAAGGAGGTTGTGCCAATGATGCCGAAGGTACTGAGTGCAACTGCGGGGCAGACAAGCACAACGCAAAGGTGGCAGCACTTTTGACTGCTGCTGCCGACGAATAGGGTGCCCGCTAGGCAAGGCTCACGCACCTTGCCCTCACCGCTGGCGGGCACAGCGGTTACGCGATGGCCCAGAAAGGGTCGCATCTAGCTTAACGCAATGCCACTAAACCGCGCCTCACAGCCATGCCCGCGATGCAATGCACTCGTTACCCGCATCCGACGCACGCACCGCTCTAGTGGCGGCGACTTCCTGCGGTATCGCGAATGTGAATTTTGCGGGCATCGGTACAAGACCATTCAATTTGCTGAATTCCTTGCTGAACCGAGTGATGCCACGCTCGGTGATGGCAGACTGTTCACTCTCCACCTAACACTCAATGTCGATTCTTTGCGATCACGAAATCCGCGATCTGATCAATACCAAGCAAATGGTGGAGAACTACCACCCGGATCTGATCAACCCCGCAAGCCTCGACCTAAGGCTCGGTGAGCTGATCATGATTGAATCCGCCGAGGATCTGAACATGCGGCCGCTGAGCATTGCAGACCGCACTGCTAATGACCCGTACTGGCTGGTGCCTGGGCAGTTCGTGCTAGCTGAAACGATGGAACTGTTCAACATGCCGGAAGATATTGCTGGATTGTTCTTCTTGAAGTCCAGCCGCGCACGCGAAGGGTACGAAAACCTGCACGCCGGCTACGCGGATCCGGGGTGGAATGGCAGCGTGCTGACGCTGGAGCTGAAGAACTCTCGCCAGCTGCTGCCGCTGCCGCTGTGGCCTGGGTTGAAGATTGGGCAGCTTGTGCTGTTCAGGATGAGTGCCGTGCCATCCACCAGCTACGCAGCTGTTGGCCACTACAACGCCCACAAGACCGTCATGGGCTCCGTCGCTTGACACCTTGCACCGTTACTGGTAGGTTGCGCAAGTGGCCTACCACTTTCCTCGCCGCTTATGACTGACAACAACCATCCGATCACCCCGCCACCTGCGTTGGTGGAGCAGTGGTACGACGCTATAGATAACTCGTCCACATCCTGGAAGCAGGAACTCGCCACCCAAGCCGCCCGCTGGGGCGCTGACATGGAATTGGATGCTTGCTGTTCGTGGGTTTCTGTCCACTGTTCACGTTGGTCCGATGGCACGCGCCCTCGCGACGAACTTTACGTCGCCCGCCGCCCCAAGCCGCCGACTCTCAAGGAGCGGGGACGCAAAGCCCTGCAGAGCATTCACAACGCAGTCGTCATGGAGACCGGCGGTCGCGAACTTGACGTGCTCAAGGAGATTGTTGAGTCCCTGCCTGACTAACACAAACTCCAAACCCACAAGACAACATCACTTCTAACTCTATGAACGACCACACCGATTTTGCTCATCTAGGACTCGTAGGGAGGATGCGCCCTGTGGGTTACTGGATGCTGTCACAGCACAATGCTGTTGTTGTCTATAGCCTTTCAGGGAAACGACCCAACTTGCTGAAGAGGCTCGTAGTTCGCCTTTTCGTCGGATGGAGTTGGGTAGACGAAAAGCGCTGATACCGCACAAGCTTAGTAGTCCACCTCACTACTTTTCCCACCAATGACACAAGAACAACACCCCATCACCCCGCCTAAACACCTGCTTTCTTACTGGGAGGAGGAAATCAACTACGGATACGCTCCTAATCGTATTGAAGAGATGCTCACTGAAGCTTCCCGTTGGGGCGCTGATCAGGAGCTGTACGCATGCTGTGAGTGGTTGCAAGATTCTGATTCAGACGTGGATACATACAAACTCCGCAATGCCCGCCGCTCCAAGCCACCGAGCTTGAAGGAGCAGGCGCTTGCTGCTCTTGAAAAGCAATTCGCAAAGGAATTCATGGAATCAGATGAGCGTGACATCATCCGCCGCGCTCTTGAGGCGCTACCTGACTAACCCCCACCCAACTCCCTAGCAACCTCCAAATGCCACGGCTGCACGGGTGGCACACCGCCTGTTGCAGCTTCACGGATCAACCACTGGATCTGCGAGCGCTGGCTTGCTTCCTGTTCCGCTAGCAGCAGTGCATATTCCAGCAGTGCGGTGTACTGCCCATCAGCGTGCAACTGGCGCAGCATGGAAGCATTGGCAGCACCGTGGAACTGTGCTTCGATTGAATGTACCAACGGATTATTACTCATGTCTTCTGATGTTGTTGGCGATTACTTGAACAGTATCGCGCGGTATCCACTGCTCACAGCGCAGCAAGAGATACAACTTGGCCGCCGCGTGCAACGCTGGCGAGAACTTAAGGATTGCGACAGACCGTTGACCACCGAAGAACGCCGTGAATACCGCAGCGGCGAACGTGCACGGCAGCGGTTCATGCAATCCAACCTGCAGCTGGTGGTGCATGTAGCGCGTAAATACAGCCGCCGCGCAACGCAAACGCTGGACATGATGGACCTGATCCAGGAAGGCAACATCGGCCTTGCGCGTGCGGTGGAGCTGTTTGATTACACCCGCGGCTACAAGTTCAGTACCTATGCCTACTGGTGGATCCGCCAAGCCATTGGCCGCGCCTTGGTGCAATACGACCCGATCATCCGCCTGCCACTTGGCGTGCATGACCTGCTGATCAAACTGCACAAGACCGCTGAACAATTCAGCCGCGAACATGGCCGCACCGCAACACTGCAAGAGATGGCGGACGTGCTTGATATGGAACCCGCTGCAATCTCCAGTGCACTGCTGCAGAGCTATAAGGTAACCAGCCTTGACAAGACCGCAAACGGCAGCGATGACAAATCAGCGCTGGTGGATCTGATCGCGGACCCCAACACCTACGATCCCGAGCAGGATTGGCAGCTTGAAACCATCCGCGAATACTGCGAAACGTATCTAGATGAACGCACGCGTGAGATCATCGCCGCACGCAATAGTCGCACCCCAACACCGTGGCGCGAGCTAGAGCAGCAGTACAACGTATCCAAGCAAACGCTGCAAGGTGCTGAACAACGCGGGATCAATAGGCTGAAGATGCTGATCAATAACCCAATGGAGGGTACACCGCTTGGAGCCAACTATTCAGCGCCACGGTGATGTGTGGCGCGTCTGCGTTGCTGGTATGTGCAAGGACCACCGCCAGGAGTGGCAGGCTAAGGTGTTCTATCACCAGATGATTGAATCCACCGCATTACAGCCTGCTCCCGATCCAGAAGGTACGACTCCTGCGTCTTGAACCATTCTTGCCAATCATCGCTACCTTTGCGGCGATTGCAGTCCCTACAAGCCGGCACAAGGTTTGTGGTGACTGTATCGCCGCCTTTATGTCTTGGTTTGACGTGATCTAGCGTGTCCGCCGATATACCACAATATGCACATTGATAGTTCCATGCCTCAAAGATCTGTTGCCTGAATCGTTGCTTTGCACTGCGTTTTGGGATGAGGTTAGAGCCATCAATGCAGTGATCCACGCTAGACCGTAGGGCGGCACGTAACATCAACGCCGCCGCGTTTGCGTGGTTGTAGTGTCAGCCAGATGCCGCCGAGTGACTTCGGCATCACAATGCGCTCAACTGCCCAACCACCAGTGCCGCCGAATTCCTGTTTGTAGGTGCCGGTCTGCAGGTGCCAACGCTGCTCAACCCATGCCTTGCCGTTGTTGCTGATGCGGTAGCACGGATGGGCAACGATGCTGCGCTCATGGTTGTGACCATTTAGCACGATGTCAGCATCAGGCGCGATCTGCGCATAACGCCCGCCGCCCATTGCGCCTTTGGTGACGATACCGCCCCATGCGCCGTGATGGAAGAACAACGTGCAACGACGCACGGCTTCGTTGTTGTCGCGATAAAACACAAACCGCACGAATCCTTGATAACCCATGTGCTCGGTGATGGCGCCATCGTTGCGCATCAGCCGGACGACATTTTCTAATGGGTCAATCTCTTGATTGTTGAGCACAGCAGTTTCGTGGTTGCCGTCGCCCATCATCAGGATCATGTCGCCGTAGGGCTTTAGGAAATCCGCTGATTCACGGAAGACGAGATCAAAGTAATTACCACCGAGATGCTCAGGGCGAATGTCACCCTTGCTGCCGCGGCGATCCTTTTTGCCTTGCATCACGCATAGCGCATCACCGAAGAACAACGCATGGCCCTTGGCGGCGCGGCATTCTTCTAGGTGCTGCTTCAGCAGCTGTCGATCACACTTTGGGTTGTCTAGGTGAATATCGGATGCCAGCAGGAATGTGGCT
>Ga0208161_1001776_pt1 | contig 11302 bp, 16 predicted proteins | sample CB_VirMetaG_3_FD_184538 | JGI IMG/M metagenome (GOLD analysis project Ga0208161, IMG submission 184538) | Freshwater to marine saline gradient viral communities from Chesapeake Bay - CB_1508_1S Viral MetaG (SPAdes) (version 4) | ecosystem: Environmental > Aquatic > Marine > Coastal | place: USA... | reverse complement strand
TGACTTTGAACAGTCTTTGGTTGATAGAGGGGTTGACCTATATAAGTTTTGGTTATCCATAACCCCTAAAACACAGGAGAAAAGATTTAATTTAAGAAAGTCTTCACCACTAAAGTATTGGAAGTTTTCCCCTAATGACGAAAAGTCCTTGGAGAAATGGGATGACTACACGGAGTATAAAGAAAAGGTCTTTCAACACACAAAAGAGTCCGTTCCTTGGACTGTCGTGGATACAAACGATAAAAGGGTCGGTTCATTAAATTTATTGCGTCATATCCTTAAAAATTCGGATTATAAAGGTAAAGACGAGTCAACAATAGGAGATACATATCCTGAGTCCATTACAACAATAAATGAAAATTTTATTGATGATATTCAATCTGTCATGCCAATATTAAATGCAGATAAAGACAAAAGTATTTTTAAATTTTTGGTCGCATTAAGAGATAGTGGTATTACCAACATGATGGCGGCACCTGACTTTACATGGGGAGGAGAGGACTTTTTAAGAAGATATTTACAAATACAAGAACTACAGGGTAGTTATCAGGTTATTGAAGATAAAGACCAAGAAGAAGAATTGATTGGTTTGGCAAGAGATAGTCAAAGAAATATGATACAGGCGGCTTTTAATTATTTAAGAGATAAAGGTGAGGATGCATCAATAGAAAATATAAATAGGGCTTTAAGACTGTTGGGTTCTATAGCCTTCAAATACTATACTTTAAAACTTTAAAGTTCTTTACAGACCTTAATCTTACCAATCTCAACCCTGTAAGTATCCATACCGAAAAGACGGAAAAACTTTTGTACATCGTCTCGTACTGCTCTACGAATATCATCATTTCGTCTACGAGAAGTTGAGTAATTAGCTTTGACGTACTCAGTAACACAGTTTTTATTATCTCCACGCCAATTACGACCCATAGTGCCGGATACTTTAATATTGACCGACAAATCATCGTTACGATTAGCTTTAATGTAAGTGATTTTGTAAACTAGATTCATATCATTACCGTAACGATTACTAGTGTAACTAAATGATTGATTACGAATCAAACGACCGATGGATTTGTGCTCTTTGTAGGCCTTTTCCATGTTAGGAGATTGATTGAAGTGATTGCTAATTTCGTGTACAGTCATAACTTTGTCTTTTGTGTAAACAAAGATAAGGAAAACTATGGTTAATTCAAAATATCCTGTATAAAAATTGGATTTTGAGTTCCAAACATACCACCAACAATGTTGTAGTAATAGTAGTCAACCGCGTCTTCTTGACTCATATCCTTCATCAATTTAGTAATAATCTGTTTTTTAGAATATATAATTCTAGGTTCTTCGCCGAAAGATTCTGAAACACCAACGATACAATCGTCAAATCCGTCTAACATAACGGCACCTTCGGCTAAATCAAAATACTTGTTGTCATTCATCTTTTTGTTTTAAAAATAAGATAATAACAAAGATAAGTCAAAAGATATTCCATGTTTAATACATATTTATAATAAAACTTATTAACATGAGAGGATATATGACAATTTCGGATGAAGATAAGAATAGTATTCTTCAACAACATTCAACATTTTATAATGGATATGCTGCAGGTAACGTACCTTCGGGACCACAACCTTTAAGTATAGATAAAGGTCCTAATGATACTCAAGGTATTAATGTAAACAACAGAGGAGAAGTTAGTACTTATAAAAATCATTTGGTTAATGAGTCAAAAGAAGAGGAGGTTAAAGAATACGCGGCAGATGATATGGATGTGTCTGAAATTGACCCATCTTTTAATTTTCAGTCGGGAGGTCCTGAGCAATTTGACGATGAAAACGATGATATGAGAGATTTTGAAACTGAATTAGAGTTTGACGATGAGTCAGCGTCAGATGAATTAGATTTTCCCCCATCGTTTGGTGATGAAGAAGAGGATTATTCATATTCTGACGAGTCATATGGTATGGATATTGATTCGATTATGAGTATGTTTGATGGTAGTATAACGGCGGATTTGGATGATGAGTTTGATGGTCGTGAAGAGTATGAGGGTGAGGTACCGGCGTATGAATTTGACTCAGAAGGTGCTATGGATACTGATTTATACGAAGAAGAGCAATGTGAAGGATGTGGTAGTGAAATGTATGAAGAAAAAGAAATGTGTAACGAATGTGGTGGCGAAATGAGAGAGGGTGAGTGTATGGAATGTGGTACGATGTATGAAGAAATGGATAGTGATTTGAAAGAGTCATTTTTGAAAGAAAAACAAAGAATTTCAGAAATGTTCGACCGATTTAAGAAATTCAATTAAAAGAAAAACCCCTCAGTCTAAGAGGGGTTTTTTATTCTGAAGATTTCTCAACAGAGTACTATATAAGACAAAGTTTTCTGTTCTATAGTAAAACAAATTTATATAACGTAAAGCAGAATCATATTGTTTTAAACTATTTATTGAATCTACTACTCTATATGCTTTATTAAATAAATCAATTTCATACATGACGTCTATATAAAAATTTAGGTGCTTGTTTATCTTTTTTTGAAATAATGAGGTCATCTTCTGTATCATAGGGTAAGTAAGTTTGAATTACATCTAATATTGTATCTTTTCTATTTTGAATATGTCTAATAACTGGGTCAGAATAGTTCACACTTCCTTCACTTTCTTTATGATAATAATTTCCACATTTATATGTAAAAATTGTATTATCTTCTAAAGATAAAAAACCGTGAGCAAAATACGGAGGAATAAATAAAGACAATCTATTCTTATCGTTCAATTCAAAATACTCAAACTTACCATAATTTTCTGATTGTTCTCTAAGGTCAACGATAAAATCTAAAACACTTCCTTTTAATACTCTAACCAGTTTTGCTTGTGAAAAATTACCTACTTGATAGTGTAACCCTCTAAAGACACCACGGTTTGACACAGATAAATTATCTTGAACAAATAGAGTTGAAAAAAGAGAGTTATCGTTCTGTATTGCCTTTAATGACGGTATATCATTCAAAAGTTTTTTATTTGAATATCCTATTTCGTTCCAAGTCTCCATAAAATACCCTCTCTCGTCTTCAAAAAAAGGTTCTTCAATAAGGTACACATTATCAAACGAGGTTGAGAGTAATTTCATTCTTTTAAGTAATCAGGTATTTTATTTTTTTGATAATAATAGTGTAAAAATTCTTCAATGTCATTAGTTTCGCATTCATCTTTTTTCCATTCATCGTATTCTATGAGATACTCCTCAGTATAGTGAGATTCTTTATAACCGTCCCAACAATCTTTAAAGAATTCTAATTTACCTGATTGTTGTATATATTCTTCAAAACTATTTTCATCTATAATATCTTCTCTATATTTGTCATCACCTAATTTAAAAATAACAGATAAGTTACCTTTATAGAATTCATAATCATCTAGTATAATTTGTCTTTTCATGTGTTTTATGATATTTGTAGTAAAATAAACATTTATTTAATATATTAAAATGGAAGTTATAGAAATAATATCAAATTTTGTCAACAAAGACAATAATGTAGTCGAAGTAGAATTTAGAATGAGAGGAGATAGTGAAGATATGGTTCGTGTTGACACTATTGAGTTTGAATATTTAAATGACTTTGGTTATGGTGTGAATTTTATGGATACTGATATATTTGACGACATTGATGATGATTGGGATTTAGGTTTCGATGAAAATGATGATGATTTTTTTATAGATGAAGATGACTTAATATTATTTTTAAACGAATATTATTTAGTTTATGAGGATAAATTACCTGGTGCCGAATATAGATAACATATATTTATAGATATGAAGCATATTAATGATAATATATTTAACGAGTCCGCTTCATTTAACATGCCCGAAAAAAAGAAAAGAGATAAGGGTAAATATGAAGATTTTATTTTAAAATTAATGGGTAGAATCTTTTTAACTAAAAAAGTTTTTTTTGGTTTTGATGAGCAAAAAATCGCAATAATTGTAACACCCACATTAAAAATTGCAAAAATTGTCGCATCTCCAAAAAAACAATTATCAACATTTCCTTTTGAGGATAATCAAAAATTAGATTTGGATATTCTAAAAAAATGGTCGGAAGATAATAAATATGAAATAACATTTTCGACACCACTACCAAGACTAAAAGAAAAATTTTTTAATGCTTTTGGTGACGTGGTAATTAATGAAAATAAGAAAACAATAGTTTTTGATTTAATATGTGAAGTGGATAAATCTTATTTACCTGATTCAATAAAAGAATGGATTAAATCTAATCCTAAAAAATTTATTGATAAAATTCAAGAAATAAAAAATATGTTAAAATAAGAAGAACGGAATCCGTTCTTCTTATTTTAAGAATCAATACGGTCAAACGTTAGGGTATAATGGTATTTTTCACCATCAACCTCCCTTGTAGGTCCTCTTAATTCGAGAATTTCTGCACCATCTCTAATAATGATAAAATTTCTGGGGTAAATAATACCATTTACCATGTAATCAATATTTAAATAACACCATTCACCCGTCAATGGGTCTCTATTGATATCGAAAAAGTATTTATACTGATACTCAATTTGGTAATTAATGTATCGATGACCGATTTCTAACTCAGTACCACTAACGTGAATACGTGTCTTATTCACTTTAAGACTATCCAATGGACCAATAGGGTTAGGATACACAAAACTAAACGGGTCATTATACTCAACTACTCCACCATTTTGTTTTTGAAGTACAATTGAGTTAAGTGTGTAAGTACCATCAAGAGTAGGGTAAGTATGTTCTGAGTATTGATAGCACCCTGTAAAAACAAGGAGAATAAATAGGTATGTGGTGATTTGTTTCATAAGTCAAATATAACTAAATAAAATAGTATAACCAAAAACTATTGTCAAATTTTTTAATATTTATAAGTATGGTAAGAAAAATTTTAAGTTTTTTAACATTTATTGTTCTATCTACTGTGGGTTATTCACAAGATGTTTCTTTCTCTCAGATAAATAACAATAAATTATACTTGAATCCGGCATTCGCTAATTCAAGGGTGTGTCCAGAACTGACGATGAGTTATAGAAATCAATGGCCATCGTTAGGTAGTCAGTATGTAACGAGTATGGTTAGTTATGAACAATCAATACTCAACAAAAGAAATGGTGTTGGTTTAATGTTAATGAATGATAGGTCCGGTAATGGAATTTATTCTTTAAATTCTGTTAATGCGTATTTTAGTAATCAACAAAAAATTAAAAGAAATCTTAATGTTAAATTTGGTTTAGAGTTTAGTTATAAACAAAATTTTATAGACGACAGTAAATTATTTTTTGAAGATTCTTTTAATGGACAGTCATTTACAAATATGACTAACGAACCATTAATGAATGGTTTAAGAGTTCATTATTTTGATATTGGTGCGGGTGGATTACTTTTTAGTGATAAAGGTTATATAGGGTTTGCGGTAAATCATATAAATGAACCAAACCAATCTTTAGTATTTGGTGAAAGTTATTTACCAGTAAAATATGGAATACATGGAGGTTTACACGTTGAGGAAAATAAAACATCTTACGTTTTAAGAAACTTAACCTACATGCCGTCATTTTCACTAATAAGACAAGGTCAATTTACACAATTAACTGTAAACAATAACGTAAAAAATGGTAATTTTTTATTTGGTGGTGGATTTAGACTAGTTGAAGGTTATTCATATAGAGACGCAATAATAATGAACTTCGGTGTAGATACAGGTGAATTATTATTTTTCTACTCATATGATTTTACGGTTTCACCATTAGGACCAAATACAGGAGGTTCTCATGAAATCACTACCATAATTAAAGTAGACAACCGTAGAAACAGAAATAAAATTATCGTTCCTTCCTGTTCATTTTAATATCGTCAATGATACCATTAACTAAACTCGAAAACATATCATCCCTTTCCTCTACTGTGGTTTTGGATAATTTATTATAAAACCACATATTCGCATTATAAAATACAAGTTTATCCGGATATGCAGTCATATCATCCATATAATATAAAATCATATCACCAAAATGTTCGAAATCTTTAATTACTTTAGTTTTTTCTACATCTCCACCAACAAAAATTGTTTGACCGATATTAAATGTTTCTTTCATGTGACAAAGATATGTAAAAAATATCTTTATAACAAAAATAATTATTAAATTTTTAATATTTATGTTTAATGGATTTGTTAACAGAAAATATTAACCGTATTAAAACCCTTATGAATATTAATGAGGGTGAGGCATCATTTCCTTCTGATGAAAAACAACATTTGGAAAGGTTCGTAGAATTTGTAAAAAAAGAACTGAATATAGAAAATGATATCAATATACGTTATCAAACAGATAAAGATGGTATAAAAACAACTGCGGTTTATAAATACCAAGACGGTGGAGATGAAGAGTTTGAACAATCAGAAGTAAGAGTATATACAAAAGAAAGGGCGTTACCAGATATTATGAGGTCAGTGGCCCATGAATTAGTTCATCATCAACAAAATGAAAGAGGTGATTTGGAAGGTAAGATATCTAATGTTGGTGGACCCATAGAAGATGAGGCCAATGCAGTTGCTGGTCAGTTATTAAAAAAGTACGGTATAGACCACACTGAAATTTATGGAGGAGAAGAGCCTGTTGATATGGAATTTGCGGAACAAGAAGAAGGTGGTGGAGACTCAGGAGGTAGTACTACCGATAGTGGTGGAGATTCGTCATCAACAAACGCAGGTGTGACCACATGGGAAACAGGTTTAACTCGTGGACCTGCAAATCAAATAACAATAACCGTGTGGTCCTCTGATATAGGTAGAGGTAAGGCGAACCCTATCGACCAAACAAGTAAATGGGAAACAGGTTTGAGTAGAGGAAAGTCTAATCCGTTAACTTAATATATTTATAAGTAATGAATAAAAATTTACATACACAAATTTTAGAGATAAATAGACTTATGATATATGATAGGTCTAAACCTGTTAATGAGCAGTTAATGATGCCTATTACCCTTACAAATCCATGGTTTAGAGAACCGTGGAATTATAAACATGAAATATTAGATGTTTTATCTATTACCAGTTTTTTTATTCCTTTTATCGGTCCTGGATTATCAATTGGATTGGATTTATTAAACGCTAAATTATATTATGATGAGGGAGATAGGGCTATGGCGGGATTGGTCGCGGCATTTGCCGTAATACCATTTGGTGAGTTGGTAAGAATGATACCTGGAGCTAAAAATGGTGGTATACAATTAATAACTAACGCGTTACAAAAGGCAAAAGCGGGAAGAGCATTAAGTAAGGCCGAACAAGAAATAATCGAGTCCGTCATAACTAATAGTAGTAAAATTACTAGAAAAGCTAAAAGAGGATTCTTAAAAAAGATTTTAATAGACGGTTTTAAAAAATTAACAATTAAACAAAAATTGGCCGTTTTGTACAAATTAGTTAAGACAATTCCAGGTATGGGGTCACAAGGGTTTGGTTTGTTGAATCAAGGTGTAATACAAATAGGTGGTATACTCTATACATATGTAAAATTATTATCAATATATGGTATAGATGAAAGTGAGCCTGATTTAGAAAGTCAAAAAATTATAGAAAGTTACGAGGATGAAATAACCGAAAAGTTAATAGAAGATATTGATAATCTTTTTGGTAGTACTCTAGAAGAAAGAGATGAAGACTTCGCCGATTTAATAAATACTATTATATCTGAAGTACAAAACCCGACAAATGATAATACTCAAACAAATAAAGAAACAAAAGACAATAATGAAGAATCAAAAGATGAAATTATTGTGACTGATTATGATAAAAATTGGGATTATAAAAAACATAATGGACAATATTTTACTAAAAGAAAAACTTCAACTAATTGGATTAAACCAACAGGAAGCGCTTTAGAAGCAATAAAAACAAAAGTATTTAAAGATTGATATGAATTTATTAACAGAAATCAATAGGATTAGAAATATGATGGGATTATTAAATGAAAATACTCTTAGAAGTCAAGCTTTTCGAAAATTACAACAATTATTTGGCGGAGGAGATGATTTTAAAGCATTAATTAAAGATGGAATAGATGATGCTGCAGAGCGCGAGGTTGATGATGTACTATCAAGACTTAAAAATAACGATGTTTTAGGTTTTGATGATTGGATTAAATTATTTAAATACTCTAATCCGGAAAAATTAGCTAGAAAATTATTCGATGAAGATATATTGTTTACACAAAGCACAATTACCACAAGCCTTGACAATTTAATAAATCGTCTTAATGATATAGATGAGTATGAAAGAGCAGTAGAATCGTTAATGTCTAATAAAGATACTTTTTTTGGTGTTTTAGATAATTCTATAGACGGTTTAAAAGATTTAACAGGTGAGTATGCATATTTAATAGAACTACAATTACGTAATAGACTAAAAGAATTAAAACCTGATTGGTATAATATCTTATTTTCGTTTAATGCTAAATACAAGATATTGAGTAAAGTTTTAGATGATGTTGTAAAAGGTCTTGGTCTTGAGGATGTTAGAACTATGTTTAGAGTCGGAATAGATGCTATGTTTAAAAATGCCGATGTTTTGACAGATGAGTTTATGACGTTATCAGAAATGGCTGTAAAAGCTTATCGTTCGGGTGATGAAGAAGCCTATAAACGACTTTCTAATCAAATGAGAGATAAGTTATTGGCTATTAACAAGAATGGTGTAATGACTATGTATAATGGTCCTATTAGAGATAAACTTAGTGTTGAGGCTAGAAAAATATTTGAAAATGATGAAGAAGGTTGGAAGTATATAGTTAAAACTTTGTCTGATAATCCAAACACTAAAGGTGGTATTGTGGACTATATGAGTAATTGGAAAAAGTTAGTGTTTCCCATTAGTAAAGATAAGCATATTTTAAGTTTCTTATTGGACATAGAATGGTGGCAAAGGGTTGTTAGTACTATAGTACTTCAAAATCCGGTAACTTTTAATGAGGCTGTCGCATTGTTAGCAAGAAGAGGATTTCCAAAAGGTGGGGAATTAGTTACATGGTATTTTAAAAAGATTCTTTTAGGTAAAACTATAGTTCCCGTAATTCTTGGAACATTAAAATCATTAGTAGGTGTATTAATTTATGTGTTTGACTATGGAATGAATGTATTTGGTTATGATATTGAAAATCCATGGGCTCATGACAATAATGAAAAATTTTTTCAAGAGATTGCGAAAAATTTTAAGGGAATAATAATTGACAGTGACGGTTTAAATATTTCATTGTGGGATTTATTAGGTTTTACAGGTGTAGACGAATTTATACGTGAAATAAATCAATTTAATATTACGACACCTGAAAAATTGGCGTCAGATGCATCAGTCACAGCACCTGAACAATTTCTTCCAAATGATTTAAAATCGGTATTAAGTGAAAATCAACTTGAACATGTAAAATATAATCCAGGTGAGGGACTTTTTTGGGATACTCCTGAATATACTATATCTAAAGTAAATGGTGTGTGGTGTGTCCTTAATCCTTCAGATAATAAATGGTATGAAATAAATGATAGTATGTAATATGAGAACACTTAGATATATATTAGAACAAGGACCGGATTTTACAAATGCAAAACCTGTGGACACATCTAATACTGATGTTGAAACAGGTACTGACAATACAAGACCTAGTGATGATTTTTTAGATAGAATCTTGTCAGGTGAAATAGGTGGAGGGGGTTCATTATTCGGTTCAAATAACGATAAGAAAGTAACTGACACAAGATATGGATGGACTATAAAGAAAAAAAGTGACGACCCTAATATAATGGCATCATTTTCTGAAGCAATACAAAGTGCTGTTAATGACACTTCTGAAAATGATAAAATAATAGATAGTATAACAATAGAAGAATTAGAAGATGGGAGTGAGAGGTTAGTATTAACGGGACAAACAAAAAAAGGAAAACACCATCTTTTTCCATTAGAAAAAAAAGGAGGTGAGTGGGGTTGGGTTGACGACGTTGACCACGATGGTAATCCATTACCCGAATCTGAACATAAATGGTACAAATTTAGTCAATATTAATTATGAAAAATTTAAATGAAATATACCTAAGAAGGAGGGTAATTAATGAAGAATATAAAAACAATTCACTATCTCAAATGATAGACGACAAATTAAGAGAATTTAATTTCTACTCTGCTAACGATAAAGGAAAACAGAAAGTAGTTTTTACTGATGAAGATAGAGAAGAGATTAGCAGAGAATTTGATGACTTAATTAAAAAATACCCTGAGGATATTGCATTTATCAGAGCAGTAGTAGTTGCAAAAGGTGAAGATAAGAAAACAGGAGAACCTGTTGTTAGATTAGGCTCTTACTATAACAACGCAGATATTGAATTACCATTTAATTCACAAATGAATGGTTTGGGTAAGTTATTAGACGGAGGTATAATCTATTTCACCATCATAAACAACGAGGGACCTGATTATAGGGACTTTAAGATAGTTGGAGGTGATAAGATACCCGAAGTAGAATTTAACGACAAGGATAAGGAGGAAATTGAGTTAGATAACTACACTCACGGTCATGACCAAGAAATGGCAGAGATGGACGAGCCATTTGAAGAGGTTATGAAGAAAAAAGAACAAAAAGGTTTGGCGTCATTATTGGAGAAAGGAGACGTTACAAATGACCTCACAAAGCGTCAAAAGGAGGTTTTAGAAAAATTAAAAAAAAAGGGATTTAAATTGTCTAAACCAGAAAACGCAGATATTTATGAAAGAGTGAGAGTTAATAGTAAGGAATTCAACGAATCAATAAAAGCGTGGAAACCCAAAGGAAAATGAACTTAAAGAAAGTAGTTAAAAGGAACTTAACAGAAACCCAAAAGGTTAAGAAAACTCAACTCACAGAATCTAAAATTGTTAAAGGTAGATTAGGTATTATATCTGAATCAGTTAACTTTAATTCAAAGATTCAAACCACAAAGTTTTTTAACAAACTATTCATAGAAACTAATAACTTGGTTAATATGGGTATTAATGAGTCTGTAATTAATGAAGATTTAATTATGGTACTTAAAGGACTTATGGGTGACGAAAATGCAAGAGTAATAGAAACATTAAAAGAAAGATTAATTTCTTATTTGGAGTCAAAACTACAGATGGATACTTTTGAAAAAGATGTTTTAACTCAAACTATAGTTGAAATAGATGAAGATGAATTTGCTAAAATATTTTCAGACAAAAGATTTTTACCGAGAAAAATAACAGATACTTT
>Ga0208161_1001775_pt1 | contig 11303 bp, 14 predicted proteins | sample CB_VirMetaG_3_FD_184538 | JGI IMG/M metagenome (GOLD analysis project Ga0208161, IMG submission 184538) | Freshwater to marine saline gradient viral communities from Chesapeake Bay - CB_1508_1S Viral MetaG (SPAdes) (version 4) | ecosystem: Environmental > Aquatic > Marine > Coastal | place: USA... | reverse complement strand
CTTCTATCTTTTGTTGATAAGAAAGTCCAATTACATTTCCAATACGATTAACAATTCTAAAAGCATCAGAGCAACTGATAATGGTTGAAGCAAATAAGACAACCATAACTCTCCAACTAACAACTATTTAATAATGTTCCAATGTGGATCATTTCCCTTATTCAACCAAAAGCAGTAGCGACGATTGATAGAAACTACAAAGAATTGAGTGTCAGTTTCTTGTTCTACCTCCATTGCATGAAGAGAATCCATTTGATTTACAAAGCGATTCTTAGCTTTACTACTCTTGGGTTCAACATTAATGAATTGTTTTTTGACTTTAGTAGTCATTGTATTTTGTGAACTAAAGATATTATAGGACAAAAAAAAGGTCTGTGAAGACCCCTTGTGCCAGTTTATCAATTGTCCTTAAGGAAAACTTATAGTCTCATCAGTGACCAATCTCTCACCAAGAACTTTAACCATCAAATCTAGTGAGATCTGTTGTGGTCTTCCTTTCCATCCATACCACGCAGTTTTCTTACCAGATTCGTATGGAGGTAGTTTTCCTACGATATAATATTGCTCATCAGTTATATCATAAATCTTTTCACCATTCTGTAACCACCAGTGCTTTTCCCCTCTGTAATCTTCTGCGCTCATTGGAAATAACTGATCGGTATTCATAAGATAAAATAATGCTTGACTGGAATGATAACAATGACCATAACAAGGATTGGTCTTTAAATCCTCAGGGTACATTAACTTTTTTCTACCTAACAAATCTGGAGTTAAGTTTCTACGAATCAATCCAGCCACAAGACATATGTTTTTTTCATTATATTCATAAGGATTAAAGGTTAATCTCCTTGTCTCTATAATAGTATTCTTTTTGGTTTTATCGTATCTGTGTCTTTCTACTGTTTTCATGAGCTTTATGAACTTATTTTCTTATCAACCCTAACAAAGGTATTCTAGTGGGTCTGATGGGTGTCTGTCAAGTAATCTTCATAATATATCTGCTTCAGTGAGTGTGCTTCAATCTCATGGGGAAGTTCCCAGTAATCCAATTCCTCACACTTGATGTCTTTGTAATACATCTTTCCTCTGCGTTCTTTAAGAGTTCCTTGAGCCCATTGACGAAGATGAATTAACTCATGTATGATTGTCTTTGTATAAAGTTCCAGATCAAGTTTAGGGTCAATCTCAATCAAAAACTCTCTTGGTTTGTAAATACTTCCAGAAACAGAACAATAACCATAAGATCCCTCTCTACGAAGACTTCTGTCGAGGATTTCAATGGTTATATGATGTCTGGGTAGGTATTTGTGAAGGAACCACTTCACAACGGATTCTACTCGTCTCTTATGACCTTTATATCCTGTAATGTCTAACCAGTGCATCAGAATAATGCTTTAAGGGTGACTTCAGATACCTTAGCAGCCCAGTGGGTGAACCATAGGAAACTTGTGACAAAAATCAATCTGTCCGGTGTGGAGTACCTCATCAGGTTTTTGGGTGTCTCCACATACTATAAGACCCCACAGAGTGTTCTGCAGGGTCGGGTGTGCTAGTTTTTGAAGTGGTCTTATTGGGGTTTAGTTGGCCAAGTTACTTCATCAGGGAATGTAGGTTGTAATGTAATATCTCTGAGTTCTTGTCTATAAGATTTCCATTCATCAGAGAAGGTCACATCAGATAAAACTGTCCAATCACTTTCCTGTAGAAGTTTATTTCTTTTACTTCTGATTTTCGATGATTTCCTGAATGATGATTTTGATTCCCATGCAGCAATCTCAGCATCTCTTTCTGCTTCTTGCTCTGGTGTAAAAGGAAATCTTCCTTCTGGTGTATCTCTGTAATATTTTGCCATTTTTATTTGTATTTATGAGTTACTGATTCCATAGAGATTAAATGTTCCACTACTTATGTTGCCAGTATTCATAAAAAACTCTATAGCATTAACCACAGAAGATGTAGTAAGTCCCGTATAATATTCTTCTCTAAGTATATAAGTTCCTCCTATTCCTGCCACCGATATTGAATCTGAATTGCATATTTTTGCTTTAGTAGAGGAGTTTAAATTGAAGTACCAATTAGTAAAGCAAGTGTTACTATTTGTATAAATTGTTGTAGCTCCAATTCCAAACGAAATAAGATTAGATGTAGCTGGAAATGTATCCCCTTCATATGTAAAGTTATACAAAAAATAATTTGCACTGTTATAATCAGTACTTATATATGAACTTCCAGAATCAGTTGAATATCTTGATCCTAAAAAATTGCCCTCGTTATATGATGCGGTGATTCCAGTACCAACAACAACATAGGTATCGTAAGTACTATCTATACCACTTGTAAAAGAAACTGAAGTACTATCATTTGCAGTTATTGAACCAATAAAATTCCATGCACCACCACCAGCATCTTGCCAAGTAGGTGCAGAAGTTCCATTAGAAGTTAAAACCTGACCTGAGGTTCCTGCTGAAGTAAATGCAAAAGCAGTTCCAGTTCCATATGCAGCACCACCAGAAGTTGGAGTCGCAGTGGAGTTCGTTCCTCCTCTTGCGATTGCTAAGGTTCCGGAAGATACATTAGAAGCATTCAGAGATGTTAAGTTTGCACCAGATCCAGTTAATCCAGTAGAAGCACTAATGGTAACACCAGAACCAACTGTAATGGTATTATTATCACCATCTAAAGTAATACTAGAAGATCCAACAGTTAAGATTCCAGTAACTCTTGCATTTCCTTCAACAATCAGTGCAGTTGTTCCGACACCAACTTTGACAACATCAGCAATCGTAGTGATTCCTGAAATATAAAAGTCTCCATCAGTATTCCAAGATGGACCACCAGTTGATAGCTTTACTGGTGTTACAGTTCCATCAATAATCGTATTTACAGGAACTGCAGGTCCTAAAGATACAATCGAACAATCAATACCAAAATCAGGTGCAGTTGTAAAGATGATTGTAGAACTTGCAACAAGATAATCAGTTCCTGGTTCTTGTACAATACCACCTAAGGTTACACGAAGTTGTTGTGAGTTTGCTGGTGTAACTGCAGTACCAGAGTTTGTAAGATTAAAGATTGTTGTGGAACTATTAAAAGAACCGGAGATATCATCTAAAACTAAGATATTCTTAGTTGCTGATGGAGTATAACTCTGCCAAACAACTCCATCCCACTGATAAGAAAAACCAGATGTAGTATCAGTATATACTTGATTCAGTGTTGGTGAATCTGGAAAGTTTAAAGCCATCTTATTGTCTTTTTAGGTATTTAGACATAATAAAAAAAGAGGGTAGTAAACCCTCTTAGTATCAACTTGCCATATCGTTTGCACAATGTGCTCTTGTGCCATCAGCAAGAACATAATGAAAAAAGACCTGATGATAATATAAACCTTCTTTCTCTACTTTTCTACCATACCAGGTTCTACGATATTCAGTTGGCATCGGATCTCTCCAATGTGGTCTTTCGCAACCCTTATAAACCATACCATCACCAGGATTTAAGATCACAGAACGATTCTCACCTTTCTTTAAAACCAAAGTTCTTTTTTTAGCATCATCATAAGTATCTGGTGTCTTAATCCAAATCGGCCAAGGAGTGCTGATATTAGAACCAATATGAACTGTTACTGAAATTTCGCAAGCAGGACGGTCTGCATGATTCGTTAGTGCTTGACCTGGATTATAAAAACGATCGTAATAGTAAGTGTTATAAAGTTTCTTACCGATTGCTTCCTCAAGTTTTATGCGAATCTGAGAATGTGCAAACTTATAAGGAGGATAATAATACCTTGAAGTTGAACCTTCTACCTGGTTTTCTACTGGACAGTGATTAAACTTATCGATCTTCCCAAAGTAGTTATATTGACCTTTGATTGCTGGTGGTTTACAGTAAAGGTCTTTGGGGTCCCATAGATTTCTTAGAACCAAATATCCGTTCCTGTCAAACTCTTCGTTATTTGTAGGTGATGTTCCTGCATTGATTCTTTCTTGCCAGTCAATCTGGTCTTGTGTCATTTGTTCTGCCATAATTTAATTCTCCTTTGTTTTTATTCCTCCCAAAATCCATCCTTCTCCAGGACATTCTTTTGAGAACTTTTGTTTTTCTCCATTATTCCAAAGTTTTCTTCCGACTTTTGATTGTCCTATTTTATTTCGAACTTCTTTTGGAGTTACTTTTCCGTAATCGGAGTTCTTCATTTCCAACGCGGCCCTGTTACCCATCCGACAAGTGAACGACGACAACCTTTAGTTACTTTCTGAACTCGGTGTTGTGTACGAGAATCAAAGAGAATAATAGTTCCTCGCTGTCTTGGAGCAATATAAGATTTTCCTGCTTCATCCAACAGTTGCAGGTTGCCACCTTCATAAGTTTCTGGGTCAGAAAGAAGCAAACTGAATGACAGTTTCCTTACCTTCTCACAGTTCTCATTTACAAAATCATTCAGAATCTCACCACCGTGTCCTCGATTACCTGAAGATTGTGGTTTGTAATAAGAAGCAAGACCTGCATCATTATGCCAACCATAATACTCACCTTCTCCATACACAGTATATTGAAGTGATTCTCCATCAATATTTGTTAGGTCATATAAAAAGTTCTCACGGTTTGCACGTTGAACATAATGCCAAACAAATCCTGCAACCCAATGAGTTGTGGGAACCCAAGCATTTCGTGCGTTTCTTTTATCTCTATCTACTGTCCCATAATCCCCATCCCCAACTCGGGAATCTTGGAGTTGTGGATCAAAATTATCTTTGAGGTCTTCTTCAATAATATCTACGATTTTATCTGGGAGGTTACTGAAGTACCAAATTGATTGATAAGCCATATTTTCAATAGTATATCCAAAAACTATTATATCAAAAAACTTGGTTTATGTTAAATAAATATCTTTAATTTATCTTTCTTATAAACAAATACTCCATCAGGTGGAAGAGGAATATAAAATTTTCTTGATGGAATATAAATCTTATTTAGTCCTTTTATAATTGAAATATTTTTATCCTCAAGATCAAAATTATAAACATTCATAAGTTTATGATGTATTTCTTTTTCTATATCATCTTTCTTTGAGGTTGGATCAAACATTCTATGAGCAATTAAAAAATTATTTTCTTCAAAAAATCCATTAAATCCCTCGATTGGTCCAATGGATTCAATTTTAAGAGATAGATAACATCCAAGTTGATTGTGCAACTCCATACAGCATCTATATGGAGTTTTAATAAATTTTTTGCGAATCCAATTAAACATAAATTACCTCCTCAAAAATCATGCAGGTTGTTCTGGTTGTTTTTCTACTTGATTTAATTGCCAAGTTTGAGTTTCTTCGACCCAGAAATAGTAGTAAGTATATGTTTCATCATTTAGTTGCTCTGCAGTAAGTTCTGGTTGTGGAATTGGTGCTTCCCATTGGTATGTAGACTCATTCAAAATCCAGGAACCATATGGTTGGGGGGCAATGAATACATCAAGATCTTCTCTATAAGTATCACCAATTCCAGCATACTTATTGCGGAAATTTCCACGATAAGAAGTTCTTACCCATTTACGATGATCACCATGATGAGTAAGAAGATGTTGAATACCAAGTTCTTCTACTTCATTTCCATTTTCATCAGTAATAATCTCATTTTCCATATAGGCAACATAGATTACTTCGTTGCCTTCATTCAGTTCTGCGTAGTGTGCCATAGTGTTTTATTTTTATCGGTATTTATATTTGATTAAAAATCAGTTTGAACTTCTATAGAAGGTTCGGATAAACTCATATTAAAACTATACTATTTTATCTCTTTTATAAACTAACCAACTATTAATATCTTCTAGTAAAATATAATCAGTATAAGAATTTATAAATTTTTTAAAGAGGTATTTATCGTTATCATTTACGTAATATTTTAATGCAAAGTAAACTGCGTTTGCAGTATTATACTTATTATTTTCATAATCAATCGCCCAGTTTTTTGCAATTTTAGAATTCCAATTGTTAAATGACATATGTGCAATTAAAAAGTTTTTCACTTTTTCGATAGAAACAAAATAATTTTCATTTCCATGAATTGGTGTGATTTTATTGTCTATTAAATTATATTCATTTACTATTTCTTCAATCTCAGAATACTCAAAATTTTTAGCATATTTATTATAGATATATTCCTTTATTGAAAACCATTCTTGTTTATTTTCAATCCATTGATAATTTTTTTTGAAATATTCATCTGTATTTGGTTTGGGTATTGGTGCTTTCCACCCTATAGATTCTAAATCAATAATCCAGGAATCATATGGTTTTGGTGGTAAGAATATATCATATTCTTTTTCATAAGAAAATCCAATACCGGCATAGTTTCCTCTAAAATTTGAATTATAAGATGTTTGTACCCAATTAGTATCTTGATCAAATAAAGATTTGCAAAAATTTATTCCAATATTTTCATCTTCCAATCCAGTTTCTGGATTTATTATTTTATCATTACTTACAACAATTATATTGATTACTTTGTTATTTTCATTTAATTGTGCAAAATGTGCCATGTATTTTCTCCAATTATACTACATTTGATATCTAATTATTACTATCCCAGAACCCCCATTACTATTAAATCTTCCACCATTTCCAGTATTAGATCCTCCAGTACCAGGAGTAGCTCCTCCATCACCACCTCTAGCATAAGTAACATTTGATCCGGAAATATTTGAAGTTACTCCATTTCCACCAACACCATTACCATTTGCAGTAGGACCACCACCACTTCCTGCTCCACCACCAGCACCAGCACCACTAGGACTACTTACAGAACCAGGATATCCTTGTCCGGATATTCCACTTCCTGCTTCAAGAAACACAGCAGTTTTTGAAATTACGGTTACTCCTCCACCTCCACCAGAACCGCCATTTGCTCCCGGACTTCCTGTATTATCACTTGTATCAACAGCACCGCCACGTCCACCACCTGTTGAAGTAACAATACCAAATATTGTAGAGTCTACTCCACTTGAATTTGTTGCCCCACCAGATCCAACAGTTATAGTATAATTTTGGACATTTGCAGAAAAAGTTCCAGTAAGTAGTCCTCCAGCACCACCACCAGCACCACCAGCTGGTCCAGCACCACCACCACCACCCCCAGCAACTACAAGATATTCTATAGTTGAATTATTACCTGTCGAATAAACCTGAAATGGTCCGCTTGAAGTAAACGTATGAATCTTATATTCACCAGAAAATGTAATATCTCCACCTTCTGCTATAATTCTAGGATTTGTGGAAAAAAACATTTGTTGTACGGTCATGATAATCCAGCTCCCGATATTACAAATGTTGGTGTTGCTCCTCCGGTAATATTTAATATGGTGCAGATACCATATTGTAATAAAGTTCTATTTCCTGTTAATGAAGTGCCTGCAAATCTTAAGGTAACATTTGTATCCTGTGTTATAGTTTGATTTGAAGATGAATTATTGAATATTGTAATTGCATCACCGGGAGAAAAAATATTTGCAGGAACTATAATTCCTCCGGTTGTTATGTTTATATGTTTTCCACTATCTGATGCAACTAAAGTATATGAGGATGTTTTTGAATTTTGTGGTACTTTTCTTACATCTCCTGCACTATCCGAAATAGAAGTTGCAGTTAATACTCCAATATTATTTACATTTTTATTACTATCAATAATAGTAGTTCCATCAATTCTATAGGCATTAGTGGTCGTCGCATTAAATGCTGAACCAGTAATAATTCCTGCACTAAAGTTACCTGATGCATCACGAGCAACTAATGTATTTGCAGTGTTTGATGATGAACCATTAGCACTAATTGTAATTGCAGATGAACCATTATATGTACTACCAGAATTATAAGTTATATAAGAACCTGCAGTTAAATTATTTAAACTGTCACTTGAACCATCTGCTTTTAAAAACTGACTTGAAGTACCGCCAGATTTTACAAAACTCGTAGCAGTAACAATACCAACATTTAGATTTGGAGTTCCACTAAGACCAGTTGCATTACCTGTTAAAGGTCCAATAAAACTTGAAGCAGTAACAATACCAATACTTATTCCCAAAGAACTTGTATTTCCTAAATTAAGAACATCATTTAAAGTTTGAGTTTCTGTATATGAAGTTAGATATGTATTAGAATCAACTGAACCATCTGCTTTTAAAAACTGACTTGAAGTACCGCCAGATTTTACGAATGAATTTGCACTCGAAACTCCAGTAATAACAGTACCCGATGAATTTATATTCAGAATAGAAGATCCTGAAGATACAAATGCAAGTTCCCCATTAGCAGGAGAAAATGCACCAGTTGTTTGATCATCAGTAAAATACCAACTTGGACTCAATGCAGTTCCATCACTAAATGAAATACCGCCAGAAAGAGAAGTAATAATACCAACATTAAATGGAGAGGAATCTATCCAGAACGATGTAGTACCAATACCCAAAATTAATTCATCGTAATATATAAAAGTTCTACCATAATCAATATGGAAAAATAAATCTCCATTTGTTGGCGGCGGATCAATTGATAATGGAGTTCCTGGAAATGTAGATCCAATACCAATAGCTCCTCCTCCAGCACCCTCAAAGAAAATAGTTGCAATACCAGATGAGTTATAGTATCCAGTACTAACTCCAGGTCCTCTAAATTCAATATAAGTAACTCCATATCCAATTAAATTATCTCCAGTTTGTATCCCAACACCAATAGAAGATACTATATCCGCATTTCCTGCTAGAGAAAGATTCTTACCATCGCCATAATAAGTAACAATACCAGATGTTGAGGTTATAATTCCCGTAGCAATCTGAACAGTTCCAATCGTAGCTGCTGTTCCAGTTAAATTAGTAACTGTTCCATTAGTTGTAATTCCATTAGCAACATAAAGATTATCAACAAATATATTTTCACTATTTTGATTAGTGAAATAACTATTGGTATAAGTTACTGCAATTCCAGTTAAATTAGTAACTATACCACTTATAATATCTCCATCTATAACCTTTAGAGTTTCAAAATTACCTGTGGCATATGTCAATCCTGTTCCAGTAATTGAAGTAACTACACCAACATTAGTATATCCAATATCTATACTTGCAATCAATGACTCAAATTTTGGAATTGTTCCAATACCAGTCAAAACTAAACTGGTTGCTCCAATTCCACCATTAACATGCAATGCATGTTCAGGATTCGCAGTTACAATACCAACCTTTTTTGAATCCTTATCTGCAAAAATAAGATTATTATTAACTTCTATGCCGTTTTTAACGACAAAATTCTTTTGTACAGTCATAGGTGGAGAGCGCCAACCTTTTTTATTATTTATAAATAAAAAAAGTATTGCCCAGGAAAAATATATGGCATCTCAGATTTTAAATGGAAGTTCTAATCCAACTTATACTAATAATACAGGACAAAATGTTAGAATAGTTATCAACTATATGTATTCTGACAATAATGAAGAAATTACGATAAATTGGGCAGGAGTAAGTGTTTCTGAAAGTGGAATAGAAGCAATAGGTAAAAATATTGCTTGTGCAAGTGGTTGGTATGGTGATTATTTTCTACAACCTTGGAGATATTGGGGATGGTGGTGGAATGCAAGGTATCTGACTACTAATCCAAGAACAGCAATAACAGCTCAAAATGTAGCAGTAAAATTACCGTCACAAGAAGCACAAGTACCTTTATGGAAAAGAGGATGGTGGTGGTGGTATAGACAAAATACCAATGAGTTTTCTGGATTTTCACTATCTATTGCTCTACCATTAGAAATATTTTTGGCACCAAATCAAAAATTTAGTGCCATTTGTGGAGCTCACAATATCGTTGTAATAAAAGAAGATGGTAATTAAATAATATAACTAAAACCAATAGTTGTATAAGGATATGGAGATGGATCTCTAATTGCATTAATGGTAACATTACCAACCCCTTCTTGTGGGGTAATTGATATTCCATCTCCTGCAATAAGTTTTGTTAGACCTGTATTACTAATTGTTGCAGTTTGCCCAGAATAAGTGATATTAATACCACTACCAGGACTTACAAGATTTCCTGGAATATTTGTAATCCAAGAAAGACCACCAGAACCATTAGTAACTAGTACCTGACCATTAGTTCCATAAGAATTTGGAAGCGTAAAGGTTAAATCGGTGGATAAAGAAGGGGCACTAAGTCCAACATAATTGCTCCTATCAGTTTCATATAATTTAACTAATCCAGTAACTGCAATATCACCAACAACGTCAAGTGGAGCAATTATCAAATCAGTATTGATACCAACACTTCCATTTTCATTAATAACAAATGGTATCGTATCATTTGTAGTATTTTCAATTCTTATAATTTCAGAACCACTTGTTGATTTAATGTGAATAGACCTTTCATTATCTGCAATAATCTCAAGTTTTGCAGTTGGTAGTGTTGAACCAAATCCAACTGAACCAAAATTATTAAAGAAAATTGAATCTGACGTATTTGTAAAACTACCAAATCTAACTTGATTTAGATTTGGGTCAAAATACATTACCTCTTGGCCATAAAATACATCATTATTATTCCATTGGAAAGAATTATAAGGTTCTCCCGGACTTGAACCGGTAATTAAAGTTTTGTCTAAGATAATGGTAGCAATTCCAGTTTCAGAGTTACCAGTAACAGTAATTCCACCACCAACAAAATTCAAATTCGTAACTCTTCCTAAGAAATTACTTGCAGATAATCCTGTATAAATTCCAATTCTTGGGTCAGCATCCCAAGTTAATGTGCTAATTCCAGACTCACTATCAAAGTCAACTGTAAATGTAAATCCTGCAGCAACAAGGTCTATGAGTGTAGAGAATCCAACATAAGCACCTGCAGATGCAATACCAACTCCAGGATATCCAATCCAACCAAATGGTTCCCACTTATTTTCTGTTACATAAGTCCAACCAACAAAATCATTCTTTGCTGTTTCGGAGTTGAAGACAACATCCCCATAGTTTCCGGAGATTGTTGGAATCTCACTCTTAATACTAAATCTCCTTGATACTTCTTCTTCGCCTTGGATGAATAAGGTATTTGTTTCGATATCAGCATTTGTAGTAACTTTATTATTGAATACAACTGGACCATCAAACTCAGAGATAATGTTTTTATTTGGTCCGCCTTCAACTTTAACAGATGCTTCTACAAATACTTTTTGAGTATCAATGATATTGACCAGATTTTCAGAATCTTTTTCCCCAGTTATGGTTGGGATTGGAGTTTCATATGATTCTTCTTGGCCAGTTGCAGAATT
>Ga0208161_1001774_pt1 | contig 11313 bp, 18 predicted proteins | sample CB_VirMetaG_3_FD_184538 | JGI IMG/M metagenome (GOLD analysis project Ga0208161, IMG submission 184538) | Freshwater to marine saline gradient viral communities from Chesapeake Bay - CB_1508_1S Viral MetaG (SPAdes) (version 4) | ecosystem: Environmental > Aquatic > Marine > Coastal | place: USA... | reverse complement strand
ACTTAAATCCCAATAATAAAGATTTTATTTCACAATTATCAAAGAAATTACAAGAAAAAGGTATTGAACCATATTTTTATGAATATGCAAATGATGATGCTAGTGGTGGGGTATCAGGAGGACTAACATATTATATCCCAAATACAAATATTGGAGTATCATATGAACCTGGAACATTCGGGGCTTCATTGGGTAATCTAAGTCTCGGTTATACTCCAAGTTCAAAACAAATGTCAGCAAATTTGATAATACCAATCGGGAAATAGTTTTATAACTATTTATCAACATGAGTTATCTTATTGACAACTTTATCCCCATACATTGTTATGTAAAAGACCCCCCCTTTCTAAATAAGGGGTAAAAACCTCTCTGAAAATTTGGTAAAAATGGGTTTTTTCATTATCTTTATGGTATGAAAAAATTAGTCGTATTTATTGGTTCAATCTTCTTGGTGTCTTTTATTTCTCTTAATGTTATTACGGGATGGAAGGGGGTACCTACAGAAGCAATTACTATTGTTTGTCATTATATGTTTGGTGATGGGGAAGACCTTGTACTTAAGTCTAACTATTTACCTACTTCAAAAGTCATTAATGACAATTTGTCTAATATGGAAGTTGGGGAAAGTAAGAGGGTTGGTTTCAAACAGGATTTAGATTGGAGGTTGTCATATGCTATCAATGGATTTACTCTGACCAAAACTGATAAGGGGTTTAAAATTGAGCAGTACATTAAATTCGATACAACGGGTACTGTTTATACTCGTATTAATAATCCATTCTTTGAATTTACCATTGACGATAATATCGTACATTTTTTGGACTGCACCCCTTTTACTGTTAGGTACGAGTACTCTAATTAATCCAATGTTATGGGAATATTGACTTTAATCCCCTTATAACCATATTTGTGATATATCGAAAGTAATCTTTCAATTCCTTGTATATAATTTCCTTCACCTATTCTTTCCATAGAATCTTTAAATACGTTAGGTAGATTTGACAGGTCATATTCTTCAGGATTATCATAGAAGTTATTAAAGTCATAGGTATCTTCAACCACATAAGTATTTTCACCTGTTTTTTTCAATGTTGAATTACCTAACGTCATTGATACTGCTAAGTAGTCATTTGATATTGATAATTGGTTTATCCCAAAGTCTTTTTTATTTGACCAATCTATTTCTTGATTACTAAAATCTTTTTGTAAGTCATAGAAACTTACTACTTTATTGTATTCTCCCCTTTTTACTGATTCTCTCACCATATTTTTTAGTGCTTCATATTCCCCTTTGGTTAAATAGCTTTCATTTATCTCTCTAAATCTAAGTGTAATAAAATCAATTAACGCTCTAACATGAAGGGGTAGTACTAATTTTTTGTAGTCTATGTAATCTATTGCATCTAATACTTTTTTTCCGAACGTGTTTAATAAAACACTTGATAATACGGTGTTTAACATTTGCTCATTTATAGATTTACTTTTAATAAATCTTTTTTCTAAAAGTATATTACTATTTCTTATGTGATTACTCTTACCACTCATATTAAATCTTTTATATATAAATATTGTTTAATGGTGTATTTTTTCATATATTTGTTGTATGACTATTACCCATCCCATATTTCATAACTTATTAAAGGATTTTCATTGGGTAAGGATTGAGAATGAGAACATGAATGATTCTTTATGTTACGTTAATTATCAGGGGGATTGTTATTTGTTTTTAACCCCCTCTGGTGAATTGAGGTGGCATCCTGATATGTACGACAAACACTATGGTCGTTATGGTATTAGTTTGGGGGATTTCCGCACTTATATTCGGAGTTTGGTAACTTCTCGTTTTGACAGGTATATCTATTCTTGTAGAAAGAGAAGAAACAAACCCGTTTATTTATTATGGGTTTGATAATATTTATTTAAAAACTGAATATGTGTACACAGGAAAATATTGAGGTTTTTAAGGAGATATTTAATAGGACTAGTCCTAATTTTATAGATACTTTGTATCCCCATATGATTAGAGAAGAATATTTTAGTGCCACCATTGATGATATTATGAAAGATTACATGAATAAGGATAATATTAGTGTTGATATCGATATTGACATTAAACCTAAAGGACGTAATGGTGAATACCCCATAAGACATTTGGATTATGTTTTTAATGGTTGTGGTAATTTATTAATTAATATCTATGTTAAGGGTGATAAAAAACGTCTCATTGCAAATGAAATTTCAGACCATATTTTCGTTAATGAGTGTCAGTCAGTAATGAAATGGATTCAGAATGGTTTTTTTAGATACTTAGGTATGGATGTTGATTTTGATTTTGCTGATGTAACTGTTAAAGTTTATGATGATGATGGAAATTCTTATGGTTCGCGTACTTCAGGTTATCTTGAACTTCACTTTTATAATTACGAAGGTAAAAGTTGGATTAAAGTTGATGATTAATATTTTTCCCCCTTTCTTGATATTTATAAGTAAAATATAGGTATTATGAAAAAGAAAATAGTAAAACTCACTGAAAACGACTTGGTTCGTATTATTGAAAAGGTCGTTAAAGAAAATAAGGAATCTGAATTGGAGGAGTTGTTGACCCTTGATTTGGGTGACGATTTTGAGGATGAGGAAGAATACGATTTGGCTGATAGTCCTTGGGACACTAAAGATGTTCGTATGGCAAAAATGGCTAGAATGTCTCGTAATTTACGTAATAGTCATGACTATTTGCCTGATGAATATGAGTTTGAAGATGATATGTATATTTCCGAAATTAAGAAATTGAAAAAAAGAATTTCGGTTATGGAATTTAATCTTCGTAATAGGAGAAAAAGAAAATAATAATTTTAACCCCCTTTCTTGTGTTAGGGGGTTTTTCTTTCGTATGCCGGGTCACTGAAAAATTTTTTTCCGACCTTTCGGTCGTTCGGATGCCGGAAATTTTTTTTGGACTTTCTTATGGGACTTATTTATGAGGTTCTTTAAGAATTGTGGGTTTTTTATTATTAAATTTTGATATTTGACATTTAATACTTATATTTGTAATAAATTATACCTATAATGAAAAACTTAATTTGTCTCCTGTCCCTCGTTTTTATCTCCACAATTTCTTTGTGTCAAGAATTCCTTGGATTATATAACGATTCATATGCAATTCAAGTATTACAATCTGATGACGGTCAATTCATCTATTTCTATCAACTTGAATCCATCGGTGGAGATGATGTATATATTGTCTTCGATGATGAATCAGACATGGAACGATTTAATATGGGTTTAAGTGAAGTTGATAAACCTTTTTATGATATGTGGTCAATTGGTAAAACTGATAGTCCTTTAATTCAAGATTTTCAACTACTTGACACAAAAACCGAAAATGTTACATGTGGGTTTAAACACAATGGTGAGTGGTACTTTGATTATGATGTAACATTGTCTTATGAAATTAAAAGGGGACATTACAATGTGACTCTTACGATTAAAACCGATACTCTGGTTTCAGGTGATGTAAGTTCAGAAGGTGGTAAAATTACCTTTGATAGTTATGATATGTTTTCTTTGTTTTCAGTAAACTACCACATCGGTGAGTATCATTTCAAAACAAAGAGTATTGGAGATTCATATAAAAATAATTAACATAAAAAAACCCTTCTGATTTAGAAGGGTTTTTTTATTTATTGTTGATTCTGTTTACATGGTGCAAACCTACCTATTGAAACCGTATCAGTTACATCACCACCTTTTTCATAAGGTTCTTTTGGTCCGTAAAATAATGTAATTTTACCGTCACCACTTTCTTTATATGCGGCAACCATAGGAGCGTCTCCATGAGCTTTTCCATCTCTTAACGCACTCTTACTATTTGGTTTCATTGTTAGATTTACAATACCATTTTCACTCTTACTTGCAATCGATTGTATCTTTTCTGTTGGTACCGATATTTCAGTAAAGACTGTGTATGCAACTTTACCAATTTCAGGGTCACTGGAATTGTTACCATCATTTTGATAAACATATCTTTTTTGATTTGGTCCTTCTATACCCACTTGTGTAGTTGCCCAATTACCCGTAAATGGGGTTTTACTTTTTCTTGCCGCGTTTTCAGGTATATTGTTCATGTTAGAGGTTCCAATATATTCTCCATTTGCGTATATATCAAAAGTTGCGTAAATACATCCATGTCCATCTTGTTGAGGGAACGATATACCGTTAAATTCTCTTGATTTTGCAAAATATCCAACAATAACCTTTAAACCTTCCATACATTTCTTAGGGTTAGGTCGAATAGATACCGTACCTGTAATATCAACATATTGTCCGGCATTAGGAAATTTGGAAGCGTCTCTTTTTTCATCAATACATCCACCCGTATCAGTTATTTTTGTAATGATATCAGAAGATTTAAATTGTTCACTTACAGATATTCCAGTTTCATCACTTGTAGTTCTAATATATTCAAGTAATTTTTGAACTCTTTGGGATGCGAATGTATTGTTTGCTTCAGTATTCTTATTGAAGTCTTCAGGTGTGCCCCCATGTAAATTTCTAATACTTTTATATGGTTCTTTTCTCATAATGGTGTCCATGGACATTTTATCTCCATCATTATTATATGTTGGTTTCAATGCCCCGTTATAATAATTACTTGCCGAGCCGACCGCACTATCTATTGTAACAAATTCTAAATTATAACCTTCAGGACTTGACTCACTATCAAGTTGACTCACTATTTGGTTTTTCAACGATGTTAACATAATATTGTAACTATCGTTTGAAGTTCTGGATGCTCCAAAAAACCCTTTCATTCTAAATTGGGCACCTTTATTACCTTCACCCATTTGTAATATTTGGATTACTGGTTCACTGACTTCATTACTACCATTACATTGTCCGTATGAGGACTCTTGTTGTTCTGTTATTAATCCATATAATTTTTTTATATCTTTTTTTTCTTCTTCAGATATAATAAGTTTTTTTATCTTCATTATTAGATATTTTATTATAAATATGTATTAATTTAAGTTTATTTTTATATCTTTGTAGTATAATTATAGGTTTTAAATTATTTAAGATGGTTAATGGTTTTTATTATGATTAAACTATTTATATGTAAATAAATTATTATGGGAAAAAGAATTATCATATCAGAAGAAGAAAAAAATAATATCAAATTATTGTATGAAGATTTTGATAGAAATAATAATGGTCAGGTAACTGCTGGAAATAATATTTATGAAATCTATGTTGATGGGACAAAACGTTATTTTGGTGGAAAGACTAATGATGGTTTATATAAAATATGTAATAAACCTGATTTGGATGGTTGGACCACGTTTTGTCAGGATGTCGTTATATCACCTGATAATGTTAAAAGATTTGATGAACAGATGAAAAATGGGGTTTCCCCTATTATTCATAAAACACCTGAAGATAAACAAGTTGAATTTAGAAAAGTAAATTGAGATGAAATCATTAATTAAAAGAATTTTATTGGAAGAAGTTGAACTTAAAGAGCAAACCATCGTACAGGATATTATTAATTGGTTTTATCCGTTGATATTTGATAATAAATTGGATTATGAGTTTGGTTGTAATGAAGAATCCCTAAAAAATTTCTCAAACCTTAAAGTTTTATATGAAACTTTAGTTGAACAAGGTATTATAGATAGTGGCGATACAATTGCACTAATAAGGGGTCTTAGACAAAAATTATACCTTTCAGATAATGGTACCGTAAAAAAAGAGTATCTCGTTTCTACAGGTGCCAAAGGTTTTGGTAATGTTAATAATTCCGAAAAAACACCACTAGGTTTATGTTATATTGAAAAAATTATTACAACCGATGAAAAATATGAATCCATTATCGGGGGTAAAGAAACCGGAGTAGTATTAGGACCCAATCAAGACGGTCCACGAGAAGGTCATTGCGCTGAAGTCACAACGGGCTCTATGGTTTTAAGTGGTGCAGAACCATGTAACAAAAATGTTGAAAATCGTTTCATTTATATTCATGGTACAAATAAAGAAAAGTATTTGGGTAAGGCGGCGTCAGGCGGGTGTATAAGAGTCTCAAACGATGATATATTGGAACTTACAGATATTTTGGGTAGAGGCACATATGTTTATATAACTAAATATTAATATGGAATTAACTTGTTATTTCAATTCGTTAGGTTCTGGTGTGTCTCATAAAGATTTTTATATACATTATTGTTTTCATGAAATATTTAAAACTTTAATCACCACATATCCTGAAATAAATTTTAAATGGATTGATAGTAACACAATCGGGTGTAAGGGAAACTCTCACCAATTTTGTAAATATGGTGTCTATTATATGATAATTGAAAATGATGAAAATAAAAAATTCATTATAATATCATATTCTGACAAAATAAAATACATCAATGGTGCTATGGGTTTAGATATGAGTAAATGTATCGACATAATAACAAGTTCAGGTGTGCACCATAATGATAATACATTTCAAGCATTAAATGTTAAGTATGTCCCATTTACCTATATTTTATATACCAAACACACATACGATAATATTATTAAAATAAGACAAAACGAGGTTAATAGGGTTGTTCCTGATAAACCGAACTTTATGGGTTCTTTATATAATTTTAGAAAATATCTATTAATGGATAATAGATTCGAGGTTGGTGAAAGTAGTTTAAATAATTATGATTATCTTAATAAATTAAATTCATACTCATTAAACCTTAGTCTTAATGGTGCTGCTGAGATATGTATTCGAGATATGGAAATTATGGGTATAGGTTCCGCACTGATAAGACCTAAATTAACGACTAAGTTCCATAATGAACTAATTCCAAACTATCATTATATATCTGTTGACTTGAATGAAATAAAGACCAAAAGAACTGGTAATTTTTATGACGGACAAGCAAATCTGATATTAAAAAGATGGAATGAAGTAAAAGACGATAAAGACTTCATTAATTTCATATCAGAAAACGGAAAAAAATGGTTTGATGAAAATGTCCCAATAGAAAAACATGGAAAAATCGCTTTAAATGTCATAAATCTTAAAAAATTAATTTAAATGAGGTTATTTGTTATTTTACTTATTATATCTTTTTTATGTGGATGTTCGTCACAAAAAGAAACTTGTGATGCTTATGCAAAAATTGATGTCAATGTTGTTAAATAAAGAGAATATTTGACTATTTTAAATTAATTTTTATTTTTTAATAAAAGATATGGTTATGGAACAACAAAAAATTGATTGGAAAGAATTTGAGGTTATTGATTCACGTAATGTCTCTTGGTCTTCTACCGATGAATATGAAATTGAATATGAAAATAAAACCTATACTATTAGAGTTTATGAAGATGATAATGGGGCTGAATTATTGTATTTAGGTTTTGATGGTTGGGAAACATTGTGGGGTGATGATGATGACCAAATAAAAAATGCTCTTTATGATTTATGGTCTGAAGGTAATTTATCTAAATAATTTATAAATGAAAAATATTTTAAATAAGTGGAATAAACACCGATTAGGGTATAAGTTACACCAACTTCAAAAACGATGGAATAGAGCCATGGATAATGGTTATGGTGCAAAGGCAGAAAGATATCGTATAAGAATAAATAAAATTATGGAAAAACTTAAACATATAAAATGATTGAGGTTGATGTTGACCATATTTTTGTTTGCCGTGAGTGTGGACACAAGGACGGGTATATAATTCCGGACCATCCAACCATTATTGAATGTAATAAATGTGGTCATCCCAATGACATGTCTTGGGATAATGACTATCCAGAAATATAATATATTATGAGTAAATATTTTAGATGTATTTTGTTCTCCAAAAAAGATTTTGATATACAGATAGGAGACAGTAGTTTATATTACTAATTTGAACCCCTTGACTTAGTCAGGGGGTTTTTCTATTATTAGACTATTAAAAAATATTATATTATGAGTACATTAAAAGCTTATTTAAACAGAGAAACTCTCTTTACACTACCTACACTTGGTTGGGTCGTATCCGCACTCGTTGCATTTATGATGGTTATGAGCGGTGGTTCAAAAGTCGTTGGAACACAAGAAATGGTTGGTAACTTTGAGTTTATGAACCTTTCACCATATTTGATGTTGGTTGGTTTATTGGAAGTCGTTGGAGCCATTATGTTGATGGTACCAAGACTTTCACAATATGGAGCCACCTTAATTGGTTCCGTTATGGCAGCGGCAGTATGTATGCATCTGTCATTAGGATTCCCTGGTACTGAACTACCTATTATGTTGGGTGTTGGGGGATTTTTGGGTTACAAGTTGAGAGGCTTGTAATCAATGTTATTTATTTTGTATTAAACCCCTTGTCTTTTGACATGGGGTTTTTATTTTTAAAATAAAAATGAAAAATCTATTTTTAACTCTTATTTCTTTCTTGGGAATAAATAACCTATTTTCTCAAGATGTTTCTCCATGTCATTACATTGAGATGTTCGTTGATACAGTGTCTTCGGATAGTTTTGTTATAATATCGGTTAATTTTGATGAAACCATTAATTTTGATGGTTCTGAATTGGAATTCGAATGGTTATCAGTTGGTGGTAATCAGGAATTCGTTGATAACGATTTATTACATCTATTAATTACCCCTAATTTCGATTATTATACCACTTGTGTTGAAGTTTCAGGTGTTATTTCTGAAACTACAAATAACTTTACTTGTAGTATTTGTAATGGTGTTTATTGGAATGGTGATGAGTGGGAAACAGGATTAGTTGTAGGAACACCACAAGGACAAATGGAATTATCTAATAGTGGTAAATATTATAATTTGGATGGTAAAGAATACAAAGACTTTAATGAAATCCCTGTTGGGTCTGTTTACATTTTTAATGGTAAAAAACTTATTAAGGAATAATTTATGAGATTTACAATTTATAGTGGATTTTACAATAATGTAAAATATTTGGAGCAAGTATGGCAAGGTATAAAAAATCAAACCTACACTAATTGGGAATGGATAATTTCAGATGACTTCAGTGATAATCCAAGTGATAAAGAAGTGTTAAAATCTTTTGCAGATATTTACCCAAATGTTAAGTACGTAGAACCTGATTATAAAAAAGAATTTTATTTCAATCCACCTGTACATCATTCTACTGGTGATATAATGTTAGTGCAGGACGTTGACGACTACCCACACCCAAAACTGCTTGAAGTTTATAATTATAATTTTAAAAAATTTCCTGAGGTTGAGATTATATCCTGCAGTTCAATTGTCAGAAATTATAATATAAATGGTCAAATCGCTTGGTTTAAAGACATTAAATATCAAGGATTATATAATATAATTGAAAATTATGAATCTTTATTTCGAGCATTCGGTGATGCTAGAGCTTATAGAATAAGAGAAAGAAACCCGAATGAGTTTGTTTTAAAAAATGAATTTGTTAATTCTATATCAGAGGATATGATGAAAGTTTTTAAAAAAGAGACTATCGGTAAACATCTATTTATCCCAAGAGTTTTACATACATATGTACAAGAATCAGAAAATTCGGTTGCTCATGAAAAAACTAATATTGAAATTGGACAAAAAAGACTTGATGAATTAAATTCTTATAAAGAAAAAATTAAGTCTACTATTGATGTTGGTGAATTAGACTCTATCGAACATTATTACGATGAGGTATATGATGTATGGTCAGGTATGTTAAATGCTGAATTTTATAAACATAGTGAAAATTTTAAAGTAGACATCATCAAGTCAAATTTAAATCCGAGAATAAGGAAAAGAATAAAAGAACTTTATTTTGATTATAATATTAATTTTAATGAAGTAACTAAAGATTCTGATTATGTTGTTTTCGTTATTGATGGTGAGAATGATTTTATTTATTTTAATGAACAATATAAAAATAGTTTAAATAAAAAAGTTTCTATTACCATATCTAAGGATAATTTTTATGATAAAGTTTTAAATCTTATTGGTATGAGTCGACCATACTATTGGATTATTTTTAATGATAAGAAGTATATTAACCTTTTTTAAAAACTTAATATTTATTATAAAAAAGTATCATGAAACATTTATTAAACGATTTATCAGAAGAAGAAAAAAACTCAATTAGAGAGCAACACACCGGAGGTATGAAAGTTATTAATGAGAACTTCAAAAAAATGGTTGACAAGAAATTGGGTGAAGTTGAATTATTTAAAACAAAAAAATAATTCTATTTGATGGAAAAAGAATTACCACCAGCAATAAAATTCATTCAAACCACAGGGGTTGAAAAGGAATTACTTGATATATACAGGGAACTTAGGATAGAACTCCAAAAAGCCGGTTTTAAAGAGGAACAACTAACTAGTATTGGTGAAGCACCTGTTACCGTTTGGCATGCTCATGGTAAACTTCTTCAAAAATTTGAAGATATAAAAAAATTGGTTACGAAATATGGTTTGGATTATAATCCTTTAGGTCCATATACTGAAGTTAAATTTGCTGAAATTGACAAAGAAATACCTTTAGACTAATGGATAAGTCACAATTAAATAAAGTATTGGGTTTAATAAAATTTTATCTTAAAAATGAAGAACCTACAGGATATTCAGGTAATCCATACGAATATTATGATGTACCACAACCTGTCTTATCTTTGGGTTTAGATGAAAGATTTGTAAAAGCTTTAATGTATCATAACATAGATAGTTTTGATGATTGGGGTAAGATGGGAGACGACTTGAAGATACCGAAATTAAATACTTTTGATGTTTCAGTTGATTGGACGGGAAGTGAGTACCTCACCAGAACCTATGGTCATAGAATAAAGGGTTATGATGAATATGATATAAAAGACTCACTTCATCATTGTGACCCTTGTTATTATGATGGAGATGAAACGTATGCCGAAGTTCACGATTCTGAGGGTGAATTGGATATAACGAGTATTGAACAGATTACTGAAGAAGATATAAATAGAATCGTTAAGAAGGTATTGAGATAATGAACGATGCTATAATATCTTCATTTAACTCTTATTATAATCACAATAGGTATTGTGAATTAGAAAAGAAAATGATGCCAGATAGGTATGACCACCCTAAGGTTTGTGATTACATAGAAAATATCAGTATTGACCTTACTCAGATGCATACCAACACATTTAGAGTAAATAATGTCAGTAATAAGGCGAATGTGACATATAACGGACCCGGTGTTTTAGATATTATAGTGGAATTAAAAGGTTCTGTTGACGACTTACCATACAATCCAGAATGGAAAAGAATGACAGACGTATTTTTGAGGTAT
>Ga0208161_1001772_pt1 | contig 11323 bp, 13 predicted proteins | sample CB_VirMetaG_3_FD_184538 | JGI IMG/M metagenome (GOLD analysis project Ga0208161, IMG submission 184538) | Freshwater to marine saline gradient viral communities from Chesapeake Bay - CB_1508_1S Viral MetaG (SPAdes) (version 4) | ecosystem: Environmental > Aquatic > Marine > Coastal | place: USA... | reverse complement strand
ATCTGTGTGGTAGAAATTTAGATATGGGTATTTTTTCTTACAAGTATTTATAAATGATTCTCCTATATCTAAACCTGAGTATTTTATACGCATGTCGTTTCCACTAGCTTCTATAAACCTATAGAAATGACCTAGCCCACACCCAAAGTCAAGTATAGAACAATCTTCTTCTTTTGTCAGGTCTAACATTACCCCGTGTCTAGTTAATGTATCTTTATAATTAGGCCAATCTACTCCTAAATTATTGTCGCCATGTTTTTTAAAACATTCGTCATAGTGTTTAGCTAAACTTAAATAACTCATAATAATGTATATTTTTTTAATTCGTTTTTAATATATTCTTTATCGTATCTAAACAATATATCTAGTATTGATAAATATGGACTATCAAATTGAACATCTCCCATTTTTATAAATTTAAGATCTATATTTTGGGAAGCAAAGTTTTCTTTAGTGTAAAGTTTTTGTCCTCCAATAGCATTAATGTATGTGTCCCCACCAAAATATTTTACTATATCCTGAAGGCCTTCATTTTTCTTTCTAATAGTAAGCCCCTCAGATGTATCTATTATTTTAGTTTTAATATCTAAGTACTCACAAATTCTTTTAATATAAAATAAATTAACTTGAGAAATGGAGTATCCTAAACTGTTTACATCTGTAATGAAGATTTGTTGTATTATGTCTTTAAAATTTTTTTCTTTACTATATAAATGGTAAATAGTTTTAGGAAAATTAACTACAAATTTATCATCTGATTTTACTATTACTTCATTACATTTTTTGTTTTGACTACCTCCAATAACTGGTATTGATATTGGGGTACTGTTTTTTATAGTATTTCTAGTCATGTAACTTGCTTTCATAAAAGAAACATGATCTAAATTCACATATATATCAACCGCATCTATAAGCTGAAAGTAGCCTATATAAGGAAAAAAATACGGTTGCATTACACCTATAGTCATTATCGATTAGCTTTGGTATAAATTTCAAATTTAGATAAATCTGGATAAGGTAATTCTTTATCAGGAATATCAATTGGTTTTCCATCTTTATAAAAACCAGTCATTAATATTAATCCTCTAACTGCTAATTCCGGGTTGAGGTAATAATTCCATCCTAACATGTCTAAATTATCTTCCATATATGGAATTTCTCTACGTCCTGAAAAACGAGACCGTTTAAACCAAGCTGCCGCTTCAGCATTATCCGTTAGAATTGCTCCTGCTTTTGACCCCATTTTAAAGTTTTTTAATCCTCCTGTCATTGAAATACACATAAATGATCCTGGGATGTACATGTTATGTGTAAATCGTAGTGCAGAATCCCACACATTTGATCCTTCTAATTGATATGCTCCTTTAAGTGTTTTCTTAGTAGGTGGATAAAAATCAATTTTTAAACCGTTTCTAATAATCTCAGGTGGAACTCCGGGGTAAGTTCGAGCTGGAATTTTTATAGTGTCAGTTGTTAATGTTTTGACAACATTTTTTTCATAGTATAAGCACAAAAATAAAGCATTACATGCATTATCTATAGTTACTACGTGTGGCGCCCCAGTATAGTTTGATAGTGCTTCTTCAAACTCTTCTGTTATTTTGTATACTCCTTTACTCATAATTTGTTTTCTTTAAATATTTGACGAATTCTCTCTTCAGCATAACCATGTACTTTTTGTTTAAAAAGTTCTCCTTGGTTTATTACTTTATTAAATGATAAAAATTTTTTATAACTACTTACTAGTGGGTGTCCAACAAAACCCGTAGTCCATTCTATAATTGTTTGGCCCTCTAATAAATATTGTTGAAAATCTCCACCTAAATTTTTAAAACGTTCTGTAACAAGCATTCCATAATAATCCCACCCTCCATATCCTTCCCATTCATTCCAAATAGGGATTAAATTTTCATAAGTGGCTTTATTAACTAAATCTATCCACCCTGCAAATTTACTTGCAGGAAGAGGAGTTAATTTTACTTCTTGGGTAGAATTTGTTTGATCATGAACTATATCAAAACAATCTTTTTGTTGCCATTGTTCATATGGTATACTATGGTATATTGGGTTAGTAATCATATCCCAAGATGCGTCCCACATTTTAGTAATCTGGGCTGTTATAATGTAGTACTTGTTTTTAATAGCTTTAATTGCTTCACAATAATATGCTATTAATCTTTCATCAAATAAAACATCGGGGTACAGTGTAATATAGTAATCTACTTGAGGTTCTACTGCAGCTTTTTGGGTATCTAAATGACCATAAAATCTATCTCCATCATATATTTTTTTGTTATGTTTATAACCTTTCAATAATGTAGAAATACCATTATATTTTTCTATAAAAAATTCTTTAGATAATTTACTTTCATTCCAATTAATAACATGACTAGATAAATTTAAATCTGTTTCTACTGTTATTTCTACATCTTTAGGAATATAATATAATGATTTTTTAAGTTGGGTAAATGAAAATAAAGCATAATCCATTTCCCATGGCATAAAAGGATATACTATTTTAATTTTTATCATTAGTCGGATATTAAGCTTGTGTCTATTAATATAGGTACTTTAGATTGGGAAGCCAAGTTTTTTACAGATCCTTCTTTAACATTTGGGTTTCTAATTTTTCCAAATTCATAAAATGATCGTCTAGGACCTCCAACATGACATATCCCCGTTCTATCACTAAGACATTTCTCAGCAATTTTGGGAGCTATAATATCAATATATTCTTTAGAAGAAAATTTATCAACATATGCTGTTTCAAACGGGAATGTTTCTTCACAAAACTCAGTTCTAATAACTAAAGAATTTTCATGAATAAGAGTAGCCATTTCACCTGCTACTTTTGACTTAGAATATTTAGTTAAAGGATTTACTTTATCAGTTGATTTGTAATTTCCTTCTATACCATCAAAAACATGAGATGTAGATATATAAACCATTCTAATATTATAAGATATACATAATCTAGCTATGTTGCTAGTTCCTATAATATTAGTGTTTATTGTGTCTATTGGTTTATCTTCCGCTATTGCAAATTTAGCTATAGCAGCACAATGGATAACTAAATCTGGTTTGTATGAGTGTATTGTTTCACACAATAGAGAATAATTGGCTATATCTAAATGTTTATGAAGAGGGGCTATTACTTCATGATCTTTTTTAAGAATTTTAACTAAATAACTACCTAGTAGTCCCGAGCCCCCTGTTATTAGAATTTTCATTTAATAAAATGTTTTTAAAAATGTTAATATTGTAATATATATCTTTACTAAAATCATAGTTATTTACATCTATGTTAGATAAAATTTCTTTTAATGAATCTAATGGAGAATATCTCGCTTTAAATCCTAATTCATCTTCAATTTTATCAGTAGATACTTTATAATTTCTAACATCTGGATTTTGGAGAATTTCTAATTCTACTTTATGCCCTCTATCAACTAACTCGGTATGAATTATTTTTCCTAACTCACCTATTGTGTAATTGCCCCCAGATAAATTAAATATACCCGTTATATCTAAATCTGCTTCTATAGCTATTTCATATCCCTGAATTACATCTCTAATATCTATAAGAGGTCTCCATAATTTAGGGTTGTGTACTGTTATTTTACCTATAGTTAAAGCATTTTTTAACATAGTATTAATTACTAGATCATATCTCATTTTTTGAGACCAACCACCAACCGTGCCTTTTCTAAATAATATAGGTCTAAAATTATTATCTTCTAATGTAGTAATACCTTGTTCACATTGTAATTTTGATATTCCGTATGCGTATGAAGGTTTTACTAAACTATTTTCATTAAGTGTTTTGTTCTTAGTATACCCATACACACTACATGAACTAGCGCCTATAAAACGTTTTACACCTGCTTGTTTAGCTAAAAATCCTAAATATACAGGAGCAGAAGAATTTTCTATAAAATTAAGATCTGGTCTAAACATTGCCATTGGGTCATTAGATAACCCTGCCAAAAACAAAACAGCATCAAAACCTATTAAATCTTCTACTTTTAAATCCCAAAGATTCTTTTTTATTTTAGTAACTTTATCACTGATAAAGTCTCCAAACCAAAAATTATCTACCACAGTTACATTATATCCTTTATCCGCTAAATAAATAGAAAATCTAGTTCCAATATATCCTGCTCCTCCAACTAATAATAATTTCTTCATAACTAAAATTTAGGATTTAATTTATATGTTTCAAAACTTTGAGCGTTTTTATCTTTTTCAGATAAAACTACTTCATTTTCTTCAATTGTCCAATTTATATTCAATGTTTTATCAAATGGATAAATTGATCCTTCACTTGCCCCATTGTGTAGAGCAGAGCATTTATAACAAAAATGAGTATCATCTTCTAATGCTAAAAACCCATGTCCAAACCCTTCGGGTACCCATATTTGAATAAAGTTTTCATCTGATAAAAATATAGTTTCTGATTTGCCATATGTGGGCGAATCTTGTCTTAAATCAACCAAAACATCTATTCCTGATCCTTTAACTACTCTGCATAATTTTCCCATAGGTTTATTCCACTGATAGTGGATACCTCTAATTACATGTTTTTTAGATTTATGATGATTATCTTGATAAAATATTACTCCTAACTCTTTATCAATTATTGAATTAAAAGTTTCTGTAAAAAATCCTCTATGGTCTGAGTATACAATTGGGGTAAAACATTTTACTTCTGGGAATATGTCTGACTGGGTTATTTTCATATTATGTTGTTTAATTTAAATATTTCTTCTAGTTTATTTACTATGTTTTGAGGATAATTAACATAATTAAGGGCGGTTTTATAATTAAGTTCTATTGCCTCTTTTCTTGATTCATAAAACTCAGGAGTAAGCATATTTGAAATATGTATTAAGTCATCAACATTTTCAAATTTAAAAAGACCAGGCTCAAAAAAATAATCATATATATTTGAGCACCCCCAATAAATTGGAATAGTTTTCATTAAAAAACAATCTAATATTTTTTCACTAAAATATCCCCTATGAGAAAAATTTTCAATAGCTATCCCAAACATTGAATCACCAAACACTGTTTCTTTACCAATACGGGCATCATCCTCATTATGTCTATCCCCTATAGTATAATGAAAATTAACAGGGCATTTAAACTCAGATTGTCGTGCTAAAATTTCATGTCGCATTGAATGTCCATAACTTTTATTTAAAACACCACATAGATGAGCTATTTCAAACTTTTTACTATGTTCTTTTTCGTATTGTTCTGGTTTGAACCATGTTTGTCCAAATGGAAGAAATATACTTTGGTCACAAGTGTTTAAAATTTTATCGTTCCAGGTTATAATAACAGAAAATAAATCTTTATTAGCTATAGCCCAATCATGAAATCCAAAATATTCGTTGGGTTCTCCTACTAATACTATTATATTAAATGAAGATAAATCTTCCTGTTTTTTAGGAATATCATCTATGAACAAAGAAAAATCAACATGTTTTAAATGAGATAATTTATTTTCAAATATTTTAGTATCGTAAAATTTAGTAAATATTTTCATATTTATTGTTTTTATATATTTCATCACATCCTAATTTAGCAACAAAACTATAATTTTTACTAGAAAAAAACTTTGAAAATCTGTTATCATATTCATTATTTTCAACAGATATAATTTTAATATCATATTTATTAAAATCTATTGTTTCTAATATTTCTAATTCATTTCCTTCTGTATCTAAAGAAAGAAAATCTATAATAGATTCTTGAACAATATTTTCAAAAATGTCACACTCTACTTCAATATAATTAAAAGAATTAGGATGATCTTTTTTACTTTTATTTATGTGCATCATTGATGTTGGAGAATATTTATCAACTAATCCACTTAACATATCCCCAGCTTCACCTAAAAATTGAAAAAATAATGAATTTTCTTTTTTATTAGACATTGCTTTTTGAACACAATCACATTTTCTATTAATTTGTAAGTTACGAAAAATTTCAGGATTAGGTTCTATACAAATCCCATTCCATCCTAATTCTTCAAAAAATTTAGAATTGCTAAAAAGTACTCCGTCATGTGCTCCAATATCTACAAAAAAGCCACTATTTTTATTTTTAAAAAAGTTTTCATTAATAAATTTGTCTTGTTGAAATTGAGAATAATATTTCATTTTATATCTTATTTGTATAGTAATTTATAATAGAATCCATTGTGTCTATAAATGAGTATTTTGGTGCCCAACCTAAACTTTTTAATTTAAATGGATCTCCTTTTAATCTAAGTGGTTCAACAGCATTTGTATCTGTTTTAATACATTGTTTATAATCTAAACCTAATTTAGAACAAGTATATTCACATATGTGTTCTATACTATTAAGTTCTCCTGAGGCTATAACGTAATCATCTGGGTTGGGTTGTTGTAGTGTTAACCACATAGCATTTATATAATCTTCAGCATTACCTATATCTAAATAAACTTTTAAATTTGGAACATAATAATCAGGTGTTACTCCTTTTTTAATATTAAAGATATTTTTAATAACGTTATTTGTTACTCCTAATAATGTTTTTGATTTAATTGATTCGTGATTATATAATATTCCGTTACTAATATATAAATTATTTATTTCTCTATAATTGGTGCATATGTTATGTGCAAACAATTTAGATGAAGCATACGGGCTAATTGGTTTAAATAAAGTAGTTTCTCTTTGAAAACCATCTTCATCCATTGAATTACCAAACATTGCTGACGAGCCTGCTTGAAATACTTTAGAATTCGGAGAATACTTTTTTATATTTTCTAGTAAAACTAAAGTACCAATTAGTGTAACATTAAATGTTAAAACCGGATTATCATAACTTAGTCTAATATTGCTTTGTGATGCTAGATTGTATATTTCATCAAACTGATGTATTTCTAATAATAGTCTAGTTAATTCGCTGTTTAATAAATCTCCATAAATAATTTGAAGATTGTTATTGTTTAGAATATTTTCTAAATTATTTTTAGATGAAGACTCTCTCATTAAGCCATAAACCTTATATCCTTTAGATAAAAGAAATTCAGCTAATAATGAACCATCTTGCCCAGATATTCCAGTTATAAGTGCTTTTTTAATCTTCACGTTTTTTACCACTTAAAACATCAGTATATGTTTTATTCTGATATTCTTGTTTTTGAATTGTTTTAGTATGAATTAAACTAAATTCTTCTTCAAATGGTAAACTCGTAATAGTTTTATAACCTGTTACCATACCATGCACTTGTGGTTGACCTTCAGGATCACGCCACTGTATTTCTGGGCTATTTCGGTAAATGCGTTTTTGTGGGTCAGGAAAATTAACCCACCCTTTTTCACTTACATTCCACCCCCAGGCACGAATGTGCTCAGGAGTTAATCCAGCTACTAAATTGATACGAGGTACTATAAATACATCTATTGGATTTGATTCTATAATAACCTTAATATTTTGGATTAAAAACTCAGAAGGCACTTCATCTGCGTCAATTTGGAAAATGTATTCCCCAGTACATTTGCTTCCTAAGTAATTTTTATTTTCTAACCAATTTTGTTGAAAATTAAAAGGGTGGTAAGTATAATTGTGTCGTTCAAATGATTTCATTACATCAAGCACTTCTGGGGTAGCCCGATTTTGGTCGTATACGATTACAATTTCATCTTCTTCGTCAATCCTATCTTTAAGGAATGTTAATAACCGATTTAACTCTTCATGTTCAATCCAAGTTGTTATAGCGTAACTAATTTTCATAATATTAAATATAAATTTTATTCTGGGAGAGCGCCAATGTAAGTTAAAGCATCCATGAATTCTTTCATTTCATATGGTTTTATGGTTGTCATATCCATTCTGAATTCGTAGTATTTACCGGGTTGTCCTTTAATTGGGTATTTTTCTTTTTCTTCTTCTTTAACTTTAACGGCTTTTACAGCTGCCCATTTAGCATTGTCTTTATTTGTACCATTATAAAACACCATACCCTGAGTAGGAATGTTAATCATTGTAGGCATCCACATTAATCCGTCCTCGTCTTTAAACATTACGTCTTTATAAAGATCGGGAAGTGTTTCTAACTGTTGGTTATAAAATTCTTCTCCTTCTTTCATTAAGGAATTAGTTGTAAATCCACAACCAAAACAAGAGTATGTTTTAATTACTGAGTTGTTTTCAAAAGCATAGCAAGCATCTGAGCCGCAATGTTTACATATTATTAAATTGTCCATTTTGTTTAAATTCTATTATAAATATCTTTAATTCGCACAATATCATCTTCACCAAAGTAGTCACCAGTTTGTATTTCAATAAACACTAATTTAGTATCTCCAAAATTGGATATTTGGTGTGGGGTCATTCGAGGTATGTTGGTGCTCATGCCTGTTGTTAATCCCCAACTAGCATCACCACACGTAACTAAACCAGCACCTTCTATTACATACCAATGCTCTTCTCTTTTAGTATGATACTGTAAAGATAGTTGTTGGCCTGGGTTAACTATAATTCTTTTTATTTTACACTGGTTGTCAGCGTACAACACTTCAAAAGTCCCCCAAGGTCTATTTTCTTTCAAAGACATTATTATGCTTTATTTAATTTAGGTAATTCTATTTTTTTAAGTTGTGGTAATTTTAATTGTACTTGGGTAGGAAACTCAGGAATTTTAACTAATTGTTCTTTAATTACTTCCTTCATAGCATTAAAGCTAAATTTTTCTTTATTATACTCTCCTTGCTTGCGAGCCCCGGGAAGGTATTTGTCATAGTTTTTATAAACATCAGTTAATGCTTCTCCTACCTCAGGTGGATTAACACTAAACCAAGCACTTTCTTTAAGTAAAAATTGATTTGCTATTGATGGATGAACTTGAGTTAAATTTCCTCCTAACAATATATTGTTTTTATGATGCAAAAAATCTATATGTCCACTCCAGTTAGATGCAATGATTGGTTTTTTAGTTAAACTAAATTCAAGTAATGGACGTCCAAATCCTTCACCCTTAGTTAAAGAAACCATTGCTTTTACTTTTGGATGGTTATAAACTTCATTCATCTCAATGTCTGTAAATTCGCCATGAAGCAAATAAATATTTGGTAAGTTTATACTATTTACTGTTTTTTTAATACTATCAATGTTTTTTAAAATAGCATCTCTATCCATATAAGAACTAACAGCACCTGATGTTTTTAAAATTAAAGCTGGTTTGTTTTGTTTGTTTTTGAATGTTTCATAAAATGCTTTAATTAGTAACGTAATGTTTTTCCTATCTTCGTTCATTGGGGAATGTAAACTAATCCAATGGCCTACAAACAAATATGCAAAGTCTTCTTTAATTTCATTTAAGTTAAAATTAACTTCAACTTTATCTAAAATTTTATAAGTATTAAGATTAGCTCCTTCAAATATTACTTCAACCGGTTTTTCTAATTGAAGAACTCCTAATGATCGACCTTGTTGATCCTTCTTTTCAAATTTAGTATCTTCAAATACTTTTTTAGAATGTTTAGAAGAAACCCAAGTAGTATTCATTCGGTTAACACCTTCTAACCAATCAGCAGGTACAATTGTTGTTTCAATACCTGCAGTAACTCCAATATTATATTTTCCTATTGGTTGAAATTCATTAGACACAGTATGTTGTATCCAAATTTCAGGTTGTTTAGGCAATTGTGGTACTTGAAGAATGTATTTGTTTAAAAACGACCATTCTTCAGAATGAGCATTTATAAATCCCCAACTACACTCTCCCCAACGTTGTGGTAATATTTTTATATCCCATTCATTTTCTTTTAATTCGATAATTGCTTTAACTAAGTCACGAGCACGAGCTCCATAACCTGAGTAAGTGTCTATAGGGCAACTTATTATACAAAGTGGTTTAATCATAGATTTTATTTTAATATATTAATTTATGTTTACGTGTTACATCTGGTTTGTGGATAGTAGCGTTAATAATTTCATATTTTTCTCTTGGTTTCCAAGTTAAAAATAATTCGTCAATAGCTTCTATAACTCGTTTACCTTGAGCTACCCCAGTAAATCCGGCTTCTTCACTTAATGCCCATTCTCTACCTTTTAAACCGTTTTGTTTTCTTGTTTCTACGTCAGTACAATATAATTTCATTATTTGAGAGGCTGCGTCTTCAGGACTACATCTATCAGATGAAATATAAGGTGTTTGAGGTGATCCTTGAATTGAAATATTTGATGGAAATATAGGATAAGCCCATACTCCGTGTTTAGTATATTTACCTTTATGGTTAGTAGGAAAATCTAAACTAAAATCAATCCATTTTCCATTTTCATCTTCAAAACGCATTTGATCTTGCATTCCACCCTGTACGTTGGCAATGATTGATCTTCCTGTTAAAATAGCCTCAGTTAAACTTAATCCCCAACCTTCGTTATCTGTTAACAATATTTGACCATCTGAGCAATTATATAGCCAATTCATTTGTTCTACCCCAACACCATTAGGATGAAATACGATAGCGTTTGGGTATTCATCAAATAAATAATCTTTAACAGCTATTAAATCAGTACCATGATCACTTACTAACTCAGTATGAAGGAGTAAAGCACATTTGTTCGCTTCTTCTTTAGGTAATTCATCTAAAAACATCCTAAATGCTAACATAGTATCTGGGATTTGTTTACGACGAATATTTCTTGAGTTAAAAAATAAAACAAAATTATAATCTTTACCACCTAATGTTTGTTTTTTAAATTCTAAAAATTCTTTGTATTTAGAATACTCTGGAGTGATAGGAAAATAATTTTCTGAGCTTAGGCCATGGGGGATATATTTTAGTATTTTATTTTTAGCTTTATCACCTAAAACAACTTCATTTATATTTTTAGTTTGTTTTGAAATAGCTAATAATAAATCACACGATTCATAAAATGGTTTGTTCCATAAAGGATAAGGATATGGACTATCCCAAATGTTTAAATAAATAATAGGAATGTTTTTACGAATTTCATTTTCAATATTAAATAACCATACAAAATATCTTGGATCAGTAATTAAAAATATTGCATCTGGTTTTTCTACCTGAATTAGACCCCTAATAAACATAGTATCTCCATATCCATTTACAGGGTATAAAGTAACTGAAGTATCATTTAACCCAGTTAATGTGTTTGTTTCATGTGAAAGATCAAATTTCTTATTTTGATCAGGATGTTGAAGCGCTCCCGCAACATTAACCCAATTAAAATGTTGGGCTGTGTGCATTACTATTTCTTTAGCTACAGTAGCTACACCACTGTGTGCTCGAATGTCATCACATATTAGTAAAATTTTCT
>Ga0208161_1001771_pt1 | contig 11324 bp, 11 predicted proteins | sample CB_VirMetaG_3_FD_184538 | JGI IMG/M metagenome (GOLD analysis project Ga0208161, IMG submission 184538) | Freshwater to marine saline gradient viral communities from Chesapeake Bay - CB_1508_1S Viral MetaG (SPAdes) (version 4) | ecosystem: Environmental > Aquatic > Marine > Coastal | place: USA... | reverse complement strand
TTCTTTTTCGCTAGTGCTCACACGCCCAACAGCGATGGTTGGCGTGCCTGGGGCCAGCTCAGCAAGTTGAGTTGAGAGAGCATCCCATGCGGTGAGCTTGAACCAGGAGGTTTCACCTTTTTCGTCTTGCCACGCAAGCGAACGATTAGTGACTGTGTTGTCTCCCAGCTGGGTTTCTTCGGTAACTGGACCGAGCCCACCTGTGGAAACAAACAGATTGACTGCAAGAAGGTCATCCCAGTTCTCGTTTGTCACAACGAGCATCGGTTGCATCTGAAGTACACCATCTGGTGTTGTCTTCGTCGGACCGATAGCGAAGATGGTTTGCTTTTCTTCGAGAGTCTTTAGGATTTTGCCGTTGTAGTGATCCTCTTTCATAGAGAGCTGAACCTTCGTGGCAACCCGACGATCGCTTGAAGGAAGAGACTCAGCTAGGACGTGTACGACTTTGTTTTCGTCAGTGTCAGCTGCGTCAGTGATCCGCAGCCCGAGCATGAAGATGTTCACGGTTTAACGTTCGGTAAATCGTTGAGCGGTGTACTTTGAGTGCCTTAGCGATTTCCCTTACAGGCACGCCTTGGCTGGAGAATGCTAGTACCAAATTTGTGTCCGCGTCACCAAGTTTTGATGCCTTCATCTTCTTGTAAGAGTTGTGGTATGGGTTGATACAGAGGCGGTTGCCGCAAGAAGGTTTCACACAGCCATCTTTGTTGATTTCAAGATAATCCAATATCAAGGGACGCACGTAGTACCTCTGTCCGAGTGCGTACAGCACTGGGGAGCCGTTGCAAAAAGACCCAAGCCATTCGTCACAAGACCCGTGCTCGAAATCGCTCACGGCCAGACGTCTAAAAAGATCCGCGAGTGAGCTGTCGCTTACTCCTTTATACGACAAGGAAAAGGTATCTGCTTGTAGAGCCCTCGTGATGTCAGCTGCTTGTGCCTGCGCGTGGTTCGAGTCTATAGCCTTTAAAGCCAATTCTAGTGTCTTCCTGTCTTTCTGTAGAACTAAACAGTAGTTAGTAAACGTCATTCGGCTGAAATTCTGCCGCTTCGATAATACGCTTTCGGTCTTCCTCATTCGCAGCAAAAATGGGGTACAGCTTCAGCCATACCCCTACGCGTCCTGCGAGTAGTCTTTTGATTAGGTTCATCTGTAACGAGTGGTTACTAGATAAGCCTAGCCCGTTCGTTACTTTTGTCTCTATCAGAGACCCAGTAATTGTCGCGCTCCCTCGCCAATCATCGGTGAACGGCGAGCTATATCTCGCATTTGAGATTCTGAAACACCCTGTGAACGTAAGGCTTCCACGTCCTTCAAACCAAAACCAGCGCCACCAGCGGATGCGGGATCGTAGGCGCGTGCAATGGATTCAGTTCTTTGCTGTTGGGATGGTGCGTAACTAAGCTGGGCCGCAGCTTCAGGACCCACCATGGGAGCGTTTGCTGCAAGTTTCCTCATCGTGGCCTCGTCAACACCTTTCGCACGAAGGGCTTCGACGTCCTTCATACCAAAACCAGCTTGACCATACTGCGAGTAGTCAAATACGCCAGGCGTGGTACTCACGTAACCTTGGATACCGAGTGCTTGCTGTGCACCAGGTCCAATGTTGTAAAGATTATCTCGCTGACTCTCGACCCAATTCTTGATACTCTCCATCGAATAACCAGCGTCCAAGGCCGCTGTTAAATCTTTCAAACCGAATCCTTGTTGCCCAATCTCGCTTACCCCAGCTGACCCAACGTAACCATAGAAGTCTTTCGGCTTAGGTGCTTCTTTTTCTTTTTCTGGCACATTAATATTGATACTAGGTGTTGAAACTGCACTCTGTAGCTCAGGTGCAAGTTTGAACTCGGCTGTACGGGCTGGTTCAGAAGGTTGCCTGTACGTTGCGGTGCCTGGGCTACGTCCTTTTAACTGGGATGTGATTTTGAGGCTCGGTACCAGACCTTCAAATCCGGTGGAACCTTCCGCTTCATCTTCAAACAATCCCTTGAGGTCGATGCCGAATCTTTGACCCGCCTTCATCAGACCGGAGTATTTGTTACCAGCTGCGGGGGTAGCAGTCATCTTACTTAAATTTGCGACAGAGAGCCCTTATGCTCAGTATAGATTATCTAGCCTTGCGCTTGCCCGTTAACGCCTAAAACTTTCAAGACTTCGGGATCTATCGTTAGTCCTTCAGCGATCTTACGTTGGGCCTCTTCTTCTTTTTGTAGATCACTATCCTCTTTAGTGGAGACCCTGGTTGGCTGTTGTAAGGTCTTAAATCCAGCAAACAGGGGAGCTGCCTTTTTTTCGTTAGAGGTTTCAAATGTCTTGAAGCCTGTGAAGGGTTTTACGGCTTTCGCTCCCCCGAAAAGCCGAGCCCCTGCATCTTGCTGAGTATCCGTTGAGTTAGTCTGAGTAGATCGTAGAGACTTAAGTTCTGGGAAATAGCTGAACAGCTGAGCGGTGTTCGTCTCCTCAGATGAAACCAGAGGTATCCCAAAAAAATCCCCAGCAAACCGCGTGGCCATTTAAGTGTCGCCTATTGATTTGATTCTACTTATTCTCGATGAAGAATCTTTTTAAATCAAACCCAGGTCCGACAGTGCCCTTTAATACGCGCATGGTCATTTTTGCTTTTTCATGGCATGTAAAGTACATAGCTTTATCTTTATTTGATGTGTAGCTCACTAAATTACGTCTTTCTTTGTCTAAGCACTCACTGACATACATTGAGTCCTTTATTATCACCCAAACCTCTTGGAAACGCAGGAGAGGCATTGCCTTGGTCTCGTCGAGGGTGTACAGTCTCGACCTCAAGGCTACCTTTTTTACGGTTTTCTTGACTACACATTTTTTAATTTCTTTTGTGTTTTTTTTGGTTTCTTCACGTTGCTGAGCGGCCGGCTTTTCGAGCAGTCTCTTCAAGCTACGAGCCTTGTTAGCTGCTTCCAACGCACTGGGATACACATCGACTGTTAAGCACACTCCGCTGCTCAGTCTTACGCAACCTACATAACCTTTCTCTGTCTTAGCTGTAAATACCTCTTTTTCTTTAACAAGATCAAGATTTAAGATCTCAACTGCTGCTGAAGACTTTTTCTTTGGAGAGACTGCAGCTGCATCATCTTTTTTAATCTGCGCCGCCACGTGGATTACCAGACGACCTTGCTCGTGCTCTGTCGTTGATTTATATCCGTCCCAGAGAACTGAAGCGTAGTGCCTTCGATCGCCACGCTTATTGGTTTTAACAAAAACCTCCTTGACGGTACCTAAGCGTGTGCCGTTGATGTACCCAGCTACTTGGTCCTTGATTTTTTGATCTGCGAACGGGCTAACACAAGTTATGTTTTTGATGTTCTCCGTGACACGATCGCCGACTTTGAACTTGCTCGGAGGGAGCGGACGGACTCGTTTAGTGGTGTTGCTCATTTTTCTGCCCAGGTGTCTCCGTAACTAGCGTCTGCTTTAGCAGGTACTTCTTTCAAAATGGTCTCAGCTGCTTCTTTCATACAGCGTTCTAATACTTCCTTGAAGTACTCAACCTTACCATCAACAGCTTCGAGCACAATTTCATCATGCACACAGGCAACTAGGTGAGCTTCATCCCCTAGGTAAGGGTTCAGCTTTGCTAAAGACAGCTTAAGGATATCAGCTCCAGCCCCTTGTATCAGTGTGTTGGCACAAGCAGTCATGGTCGCGTCATCGTACGAAAGCAGACGGCGCCTTCCTAAAGGAGTACGTACGTAGGTCCAGCCGTCTTCAACTAAAGCTGCACGTTCACGGTGCCACTGCCGGAGACGCGGATACGCAGTATGGAAAGCCGTGTGAGCGACCTTAGCTTCGGATAGTGAAATGATTTTTCCGCTTTGAGCTGCGTAGGTTTTGTACTTCCTGTACCCCATGCCGTACAAGAGAGCGAAGTTAAGCGTCTTACCTTCCTGGCGCTGACTCTTCTGAACTTCCTCAAGTGGCACCTTGTAGATCAGGCTTGCCGTCACCGTGTGTAGGTCGTGCCCATCCTTAAAGGCTTGGATCATCTGAGGAATTCCGATCAGCTCAGCACCTAGGCGCAACTCGATTTGACTGAAGTCGCAAATGATCAACTGATAGCCAGGCGTGGCGACGAAGCATTCGCGAAACTCTTTGTCCCTGGGGATCTGCTGAGCGTTGATCGCGAACTGGTTTTTAACTTGCTTAGCGCTTGTTTTTTTGGCGCCACTTGACGTGAAGCGACCTGAGTTGGCGCCGTACTGGTTGTAGCCCGAGTGGATGCGATGAGTTATCGGGTTGACGTTAGCGATCAGCTTCTCAGCATGCTCTAACTGAGTTTCTATCTTTGTCCGCTTTCGGTAGAGATTGAGCAGAGGGTCGTCGCTATCGAACTCTGCGAGTGAGATCTGATTAAGTGTTGTCTTTCCTGTAGAAGGGTTTGTTGGTAGAGCAACGCCAAGTGCTTCGAACAGTTTCTTGCACTGCGTTCCGGATCCAGGGTTGAACTCCTTTCGGAGGTTCTTGCCGATTGCCAGAGATCCATCGACGTTCCGTGGAAGCTTGAGGTCGGGAGGTAAAGCCGCGTCGAGCTTAGTGCAGAATTCTAATGTGACTTCTTCTAGCTTCAGCTCTATGGCACCCTTTAATGCTATTAGTTTGTTAACATCGACGTTAAAGCCCCTATGGCACATTCTTGCTACGGGGCGCACGCACTTGGACTCAAGTGAGTACACGTCAAGTAGAGCTTCATCCAGTAACTCTTTAAGCTGATCTGCTGCGATTTTGGGCAGAAGGTCGACGTCTTTCGCTGCGTACTCGATCTGCTCTATATCAAGATCTTGCTTACTCCAATCAGATACCTGCTGTTCTTTGCTTATGTCGAGGTCGAGTCGCCGACTCACTACAGCTCTTAATGAACAACTGACGTCATCGAAGTAAGGCTTCTGAAGTTTGGGTGAGATTTTCTTTTCCTTGAAACCAGCGCGTAAGCAGCGCTCCGCCACATAGGTGTCAAAGATCTTGCCTTTGTAATCAATACCTAAGGACAGAAGAAACTGAAGGTCAAAGTTCAGGTTGTGACCTAGAAGCATCTCGCGACTTTCGATCAGCTCCTTCAGTCCCGATGTGTTATTTATCTTGAATAAGTCCAAGACATATACAGTTCTATCCTTTATCTTTTCGTCAGTGGTACAAAGCTGAATGAGGCGAGGCTTTGCAACGTGTGCGTCCAGTCCGGTCGTCTCGAAGTCCAAGCAGAGCTTTGGTATCTGATTCAGTTCTTCGAGTGCTTGTTGAAATTTGTTGTCGTCAGTTACGTAGAAGATTTTCATGAAAGTAAAAAAGGGGCATCTTAACGACGCCCCATCTGATCAGTGGTTCGCCGTTCAGGCAGCGTAGGACCTTTTTTCGCGAATGCGGCTGCTCCAGCGGTGACTGATGAAATCAAACATGTCACCCCAGGAGTTCGCCACCTTCTGACCCATAGCCGTGGGCGACACAGCGTAGACCACGCGGCGGAGCTGCTGGCTGTTTTCGTCGAGCTCTTTATCTTTGCTGCCGAACTCGATGATTTCCTTCAGCTCGATCAGGTTCCACTCCTTCAGCAGCTGAGCCCCATCACGCACTGCTGTGTACACAGGCGACGCGTGGTAAGCCGCGCTACGAGGGACGTTGGGACCTTGGTTCAGGGTGCGGTAGTTACCCTCGCCGTCTTTGCAGAAGCCCATAAAGCACTGAGAGTCGGGGCTCACTGAGCCGCGATAGGCCATTGCATTGACGCAGTTAGTAGCGATCTGGCGGAGGGTCCGGCTTTGACCACTGGCGACCCCCTCAAGAATCATGGCTGCGCCTATGGCCTTAAGGTTGCCCATCTTGCAGAGCGCTTCGATCGCTTCTACAGGTTCGTTGATGGTCCGCTTAGGCTCAATCCGAGACAGCCGATTCGCTTCAGTGCGCTTGTAGGAACGTTTCTTAGGAGTCTCAACTCCCTCAATGGCGAACCGAGCAGCCAGGGAAGCCAGCGTGGGATTCTTAGTTTCCACACTGATAGAGAACAGCTTTTTGGCGTCGATCATTGTTGGATCAACGTGGTCAGCGATGTCGACCACGATTGCTGTGTCTTTTCCGGCTGCACTGAGTAGTGCTTTTGCTTCGTTGTTGTCGAGTGCGGTTTCGCCGATTTTGAACTTGAAGTTCATGTAATGGAGAGGCAGAACGAGTAAAGGCTATCTTTCTGCACCAACACTGGCAACAGCCTTTAGACTGATTTAAGGTTTGCCTTACAGTGTTGTTTTTTCGAGCACTTCTTTCACCAAGCGCATGTTGTCATACCATGCGATGAGATCATCTGTTATTTGCATCGCCATTAGCTCAAAGTCATATTCTGACAGCATGAGCTGCATTTCGATGTCAGCTTTGTTGCCAAGCTTTTTAACGCCGTAGTTTTTGTACAAGAAGCTACTCAATAAGATGCAGTGCTCTGTTATATCTTTTCCAACTAACATGGTTGCGTTTATCAACTCAGTTTCGGGTGCGTATAATAGGACAGCATCTCTATAGCGAAACAGTTGAGGTTCGTCTTCGCAAATGTTGTGATAAGTCGTGAATAGTTGTTCTGCAAGCCAATCTTCTAGTTCGAACTTTTCTGTAGCTGGTGAGTATTCTGCCTCTATTTTTCTAACGACTCTTGCATCGGCGTGCCTGTTCATGTGAGGGGCAGCTAGTACCCCTCAATCTAAGCTCTGTTTTTATGAGAGGAGCCTCAACGGAGAGCATCTTGAAACAACTCCGCGCTTTTAGGGTCATCTGATACGTCTATAGTGTGTACATAGTCACTGAACTCTTTCAGTACACGGGCTTGCTGTCCGATACAGAAGCTGTTCCACTGCACGCCATGTTCTTGTTTGAACGCGTTGAGGCGTCGAACGAACGGGTCGGAGACCTCGGCGTTTCCATCTGTGATCATCAGTATGTCGGCTTTTTCGACAAAGTTGATTTCTGACAGCGCGTGGTTGATTACAGAGCAGAACGATGTTCCGCCTCTCGTTGTCCAGCTGAGCACGAAATTTAGGAGACGTTCGTTGTCTGCTCGATCTTTATCAAGATGAATACTCTTCTGAACAACCGTATCAAATAAGTGAATGTGCATTGCACGCTTCTGCTTTAGGCACTCCTCGGCGATTACGTAGGCGATTGCTTTAGACCACAGCTCACACTCTCCCGCCATTGAGCCGCTAATGTCGATGTATAAAACCACGGGGCCTTTGTCAAGCTCTTTAACTTTGGCTTCGTAGTCTTTGCACAGCAGTGTTTTCTGGCTGTACTTCAGAGCGAACAGAGCCCGGCCCTGTTCCGTGGCAGCCAGTGCGATCTCGGCAGGGAAAGCTTTGGTTACTGTGTCAGAGAATTTGGCTCCGACAATGTCGCTGTAGCTTGTTTGTGATCTGCAGGCTCGTTTGCGGTCAGCCCAGGCCTGACGCAGAGCGCCGAGGCGGCGCACAAGTTCTTTAAGACCGGGGTTGCTACTCAATTTTCTTGCAAGGTTGCGCTTTTGCTCAAGGTCATTGAGAGCGATACCGCTACCAGACTCGGTGCCAGCGAGAGCAGCCATTGCTTCCTGGTTGTCTTTAGCTGCTTGATGAGCACGATCAACCGCCTTATCTACCTGGGGCTGCATCTGCTCGCTCATCTGAAGCAAGCTCTGCTCCATCTGACGGCCAAGCTCCTTACCTTGTTGACGTAGTTCAGCGGCTTTAGCGTTGTCACCCTGCTTCTTAGCTTCCATGAACTGCTCACGGATGTCTTGAAGTTGTTGGGCACCCTGGCTGAGGAGCTCCTCACTAAGTGAGTTGTTATCAAGCTCCACCATCAGAATCTCGCTGAGTTCGTTGAGTACGTTTACAGCGTTGTTACCTGAGGTGAACTGATCACCGATCGAAAGGGCAACTAACCGTGGCCACGAGGGAGACTCGCAGACTTGTACAAACAAGTTGTACCAGAACGCGTACTCGGGTTTGTATCCCTTAGGGAAGTCGGGGTTTTGTCCGTTCTGCTTCGCACGAAAGTAAGATTCAATCTCATCGAAATTGATGACCGTAGTTACTTGACCGCCGTTGTACAAGAAGTCAAACAACTCCTTACCGAAACGAGAGAGTTGTTTGATGTTGTACTTGTCTTCTAGATACTTAACGATGGGACGAGCATCACGGATGAAGTCATCCCATAGGAAGTCAGATAGAGCAGATACAGCGAGAACTAGAGGCTCGTTGTTTACTAGGCGTAAGAACTCGGTGTTGGTTTTCATGATGAGACGTTAGAGATTGATGTTGCTACTGATTGAGAAGAGGATTCGATTGTCTGAGCAAGTTTCGTTGCGGCTTGACGAGCGCTGGCGCTGATTCGATACTGACCGGACTCCAGGATGTTGTCTAGTTTATTTGAGAGAGTATCTAGATCACGGTGCATCTTGCGCAACTTGCCAACCAAGCGGTTCAGATCATCAACGCTTTTCGATTCCGCTGCGTGCAACGCGTGGTATTCAGTAAGAATCCCACTGTGAGCTCGCTTAATACTTTCCATAAGCTTTTCAGCTGTAGGGACGGCTTGCTCTAGGACTTCTTTAACCACCTGAACATCATCCTGTGTTTGGTACACAATGTGCACAAGTGATCGATGTAGGTGTTCCGGGAACAGTTCCTCATCACCTTGCACAACAGCCCAGCCACGCAGGAATTTAAGGATCTGAACCCTTCGCCGATCACTGATTGTGATTCCCCTGGTAGCCAGAAGGTCGATCACTTGTGTAAAGGAATCCAGAAACTCATCGCTGACACTCACGTTCGCCACTTCTTTCTGAAGGGTTATGAGATCTTCGAATGTCAAATTCGACTCAACGACTGGTCGCTGTTTAATACCGAGAGCCCACGCATCGAGACTCCTCTTTGAGATTGGTTTCTTAAGGAGATCAACAGTCGGGCGGAATAAGAATCGATCGCAGAAAGCTTGAAGCGATTCCTCTTGCGGAAAGGAGTTAGTCGCAGCGACAATCGATTGAATCGGCGTCTCTAAGACTTCGCGACCGTTATTAAATGTTCTCTCATTCAAAATAGTCAGCAGGGAGTTAAGGACTGCCGAGCTTCCGCGAAAGAGTTCATCCAAGAATGCGATGTTTGAGGTTGGTAGATACCCTTTAACATCACGAACATACTCATCGTTAAGAAGCTTTGATACAGCTACAGGACCAAAGAGCTCAGACGGATCTGTCGTGGGCGACAGAAGATAACCGAAGAACTGAGAACCCTTGAATCCGTTTGATACCGCTCGTACGAGCTCAGACTTACCTGTACCAGGTAGTCCAAACAGAAAACTATTTTGCTTTGTGATCAGAGAAGCGAGTAAGCCATCGATAACATCAGCACGCTCAAGAAAGCTGGTGTTAAGTGATGCGCGAAAGCTTTGGAGGTTCGAGAAGAGTGTGTCGTTCATTAGTCGAAGATGGTTGAGAGTGCTTTGAACAGATCTTTAAACAGGTCTCTCTTTAAGTTCCGGTATGGTTTAGAGAGACTCTTGGTGACGAGCAGTAGCGTGTAGTCTTTTGATGAAAGATTAGAAGTCAAGGTCATCTGTCGATTCGGCTTCAATGGTTTTAACCTCATCGATTAGATCATCAAGGTTTACGGACTGAGCTTTGACTAGCTCGGCTCGTTGATCGAATAGGGTTTGCAGGTGTTTCGCCCGTTGGTGATAAACATCTTTCTCGATCTGAAGCTCGTGGTAAAGCTGATCGAGCTGTTCCTGGTTGTCAGCAGAGTTAATCTTCGCCAGAAGATCTCTGTATGTGCCCGAGAGTGTTAGCGAGCGTTTGAGTGATTCGAGACCATCACTGGAGTTCCGTGATTTAACAATCGATTCAAGCTCCTCTCGGATCTTTGCTTTCAGGTCTGCATAGTCTTTGAACGCTTGGTTTTTAACTTTGGCAGTATCAGACTGAAGCCTGACACCTACATCGAGTAAATCATTCGATAGCGTCGAAAGACTTTCGAAACCTGGGCAATGGCGAGTGATTAGCTGCAAGCTCTCAGCAGTAATTTGCCAAGATCCTCGGCGCTTACTTCCTCCGGTCTGACGTTCGCCGACCTTGGAGGACACACGAACATCGAGATCATCCAACAGTTCAGCAGCTTTAGCGAGCGCCCGATCGGCTGCACCTTCGCGAGCAGCCTCAAGCACCTCGTTAGTGTTGAACACTGCAGCTTCTTGAATCGCTGTGGAGATCGAGTGCTCCTCCTTACTATCAGAAACCTCCATGCTTACAGGGTTGGGTCCGACCACAAACACCTTGATCGGATTTTCAAACTCCTGCTTGGTGGGGAAGATAGTTAAGTAAGCTTCCTTAGCGAGCTTGAAACCTTCTCTGTCGTCACGGAACAAAGGCTCCAAGAAACCTTCAACAGTGTTTGACCAGCGAGTGTATTCTTCGAGCCAAAGCTCATTGAGTTGTTCGTTGTAGTTAGAAGCATCAGAGCGAATCTTTGCGATGCGCTGCATAGCCTCTTCGAAATAATCCTCGTGAAGGAAGTGGACGTCTCCGTTATGGATCGTGCATTCGTCATACAGCTTGCGCTGTTCGATGCGAAGCAAGTTCAGGAACTCTTTAAGTTTGCCTGAGAGTGTTGGGCGCACAGAAACAGATTGCTGTTTCTCCAGCACGTCAATCACAGTGTCTGGCAGCTGTAGGTCTGCCATCTTGATCTGAGTGCTCTGCCTTACGGATGCACTCACAGAACAATGAAGAAGGAAGATTTTGTCGTTGCTCATGATCACTTGAGGCGGCGGAAGACGGCGGTGATTTTGTCAGTAACTAGGTCAACAGCCCCGGTGATGTGAAGCTGTTCGATCAAACTGTTTCGTTCGATCTTGGCAATCTTGAGTTTGCGCTCAAGGTCAGCGATCTTCTCGTTCAGCTTTTCGATCTTGGCGTGAGGCGTGGGCGAGCGATCGATTCGAACAACAATGTTCGTGCGGAACTCAGGGAACTTGAATAGCGAGTCATCGCCACGGAAGACATCTAGATCTAATCCGCTGTTGTCTGCCTTGACGAGCATTGAAGTCAGGTTGCTTCGAGCAGACTCATACTCAGCACCGAATCCCTCGTTAAGTTGAGCGAGGGCGGTGTCGCAGGAATCGTAACGCTCAGCGCTGATGCGTCCCTGTTCGATCAGGGACTGTTTAGTGACCTTAATCATGTGATGTGATGCGAAGGGAACGCACCGCGTTAAGGGCCGGTGCCGCCCATGCAGAGCAATGTACATTCTCCTGCGCACCTTGTCAACCCCTGCGCAGG
>Ga0208161_1001768_pt1 | contig 11343 bp, 29 predicted proteins | sample CB_VirMetaG_3_FD_184538 | JGI IMG/M metagenome (GOLD analysis project Ga0208161, IMG submission 184538) | Freshwater to marine saline gradient viral communities from Chesapeake Bay - CB_1508_1S Viral MetaG (SPAdes) (version 4) | ecosystem: Environmental > Aquatic > Marine > Coastal | place: USA... | reverse complement strand
GGTGGTGGATGCATAGTATGTGGTAAATGGGTGTTAGTGTGTGGTTGTGTTGTGTTCTGAAAATCCAACCCCTTTTCTCCGAAAGCCCACCTCACTTTTACTCGACAAAGTATATACAAAAAACCGCAAACCTTGCGTGGCTTCCAAAACAGGTGTGTGTAAATTTATGTTAAATAAAAAAATGGTTATGAAAAAAAGACAAAACATTAACAACAAAATAATTCCGCACACAGACATTACTGTTAAAGAATTCAAAGAAATGTTATTTGAAAAATTCAAAGCACGTCCTATGACGACTGCTAATTACAGACGTCCGTATTTAATAATTCATCAAACTTTTTACGATAACGTTGATATAACTACAAATAAACTATTTAAATTCTGTAATGATGTAGGTGTTAAGTGTTATAAAAGTGGATATCCTCTTGCAGATTGGGCATTTTATTCATTTTTAAAACCCAATTGTGTGATAATAGATTTAATGCCTTAGTAGGCTTTCCAAGTCACTGTATTTAAATTTAGACAAAATAAAGGTTATGACAGTAAAATCCGAATATCAAAGACAAATAGAAGACAGATTGATAAAAAGTCTTCAAATAAAAATTGAGTTAAACTTGCTTTTTTTGCAAGCCGTAACTAAAGAAGATTGGGACAATGCAGGAACCTACCAAGACGCAATGGAAGAAGAGGACAAGGAAATTGCAATGTTGGTGCTAATTAAAGAATCATTGTTTCAGTAGGCTTCCCAAACCACGTTACGTACATTTACAGTATAAATTTAAAAACAATGGTTATGAAAAAAATTAGCTTCAAAGATTTAAAACAAACAGTATTTTTAGATCAAATTGACTATTGTACCAGATTTGGTGAAGGTGATGAAATCTCAGATGTTAAAAGGGAATTCAAATCAATCTCAAACATTGAAGATTTGGTAAATTATTTGTGTGATTGGGGATATGATTATAAAAATGTGTATCACTATTTACTCAGTCAAGTAGTAAAAGAACCTCGCAAGACAATTAAACACAAATCACGCAGTAAAAACACAAAACAACGTTCTAAAAAATAGGTTATGAATGAATCACATCCATTAATGCTTGTAGTGCAAACATTTGTTATAAGCGAAGACTTAATATTTGAATTGAACTTAAACTAAAACATATGAAAAAATATAAAATAACAGAAGAACGACAGGTAACCCAATATTGGGTGTATGAGGTAGAGGCCGGCTCATTACCCGAGGCGTTGGAGGAAGTGCTCCAGGGTAAGGTCCAGCCAGTCGACCATTTCACCTCCACGCCCATGGGCGAGGACGAGGAATCCCACTACAGCGCAGATGAAATAAGTGACGATTCCGAGCAAGAATTACCGTTCTAACTTGGCTTCCCAAACAAAACACCGTACATTTATAGTATAAATAAACAAACAAAAATAAAAGTTATGTCAAAGAAAACAGCAAAAACCGAAGCTCCAGCAGTAGCTGAAACTGCAAAACGTGGTCGTCCGTCAAACCCAAACAGCGCTCGTCAGATGCGAATGGCAGCTCAAGCTCAAAAGCGTGCAGCTGGTTTACTCCATAAAGGTCGTCCAGTGACAGAAGGATCTGCCCGTCAAATCCGCCTCAAAGCAATGGCTGAGAAGCGTGCAGCAGGTACACTTCGCAAAGGTCGCCCGTCAAATCCTGACAGTCAGCGCCAGCAAAAGATGGCTAAAGCTGCTAAATAATAATTGTGATTTGAGATTTGTAAGGAGCTTGGCTTGCCAGGCTCCTTTTATTATATTTACAGTATAAAATAAAGGTTATGAGCGAAATATTAATTAAAAAAATCAGAGGTGGGATTATGGGCATTAAAAATGGCACCAAAACCCCTCAAGAGGTCATCGGATTACTGGTTAGATTGAAAGACATCAACTTCCCGATGTACGAGGAATTATTAGCTAAATATATAGAAACCGTAAAATCATCCAAATGACAACTAAATCACCGTACCAAAGGGAGATCGAAGATCGGTTGGTCAAGGCCCTACAGACAAAAATAGAGCTCAACGTACTGTTCCTCCAGGCCGTAACTAAGGAAGACTGGAATAACGCAGGTGCCTATCAGGATGCTATGGAGGTAGAGGACGAGGAAATTCAATTGCTCGTGCTGCTCAAGGGGGCCTTGTTCAGCCAGAACTAGGCTCCTGCCACCCCAATTATTATATTTATCTAAATGAATGATATGAAATACGGTCAACTTCCCAAATCAAAATACTCCGAAAAGAATGGGGTTAAAATTAATGAATGGATTGAGGTGGATATGTCACCAAAAAATCTAAGGTCTCATGGTTTAAGATCTAAGAGAGGATGGGATGGAAAAATTGAATTCAAGGTAACTCATTTATTTGATGATTATTTTATTGGGTTAACTGGTAGTTTAGATAACATGTGCATCCCGTATTCTTTAGTGGTTAAACATTAGGCTCTTACCACCCCAATTATTATATTTAGGGTGTAATTAAAAACACAAAACAACGCTTAAACAACAGGTTATGAATGAATCACATGAATTAATGTTAGTAGTACAGGTATTTGTTATAAACGAAGATTTTACAGTTGAATTAAACTTAAATTAAACCACATGACAGACAAACAATCAGCAATCTTCAGACGAGTGTTAGACACTAACTGGGAAATTAAGGAAATCCAAGAATCGGGCCGGTGGAATGAGCTCAAGGACAAGGTGCAAGAATATCAGGCAGCACTAAAGGAATTCAAAGACCGCAATGGGCGAGCAAGCATTCGAGGAGTTTATGGAAAACGGTAGACGAATGTTCTCTTAACACCATGCTTGGCTTTCGGGGATAAACATCGTATATTTATATAAACAAATAAAAAAACAAAGGTTATGAAAACAGCAAACGAAATCTTAATTAAATGGTTATGTGAAGAGTATTCATTAGATGAAGCTTCCCAACAAATAAATGAAGCTAGAATACAAAATGATGGTAATCTTTATACCATTAAATACAGTAATGGAGTAACAGATATTGTTGAGATTATAGATAATAAAGTTAAACATATTCGGTAGGCTTCTACAACACTATATGGTACATTTATATAAATAAATAAAAAACAACAGGTTATGAAAACAATGAACATCACACACAACAACTCCAAAACATACACCATTCAATATGGTGATAGCTGGTTAAATAATTATCTCGTTTACACTGAATGGTTAGACGATAGAGGTAAAGTAATTGATTGGCTCCTTGTAGATCAGGATAATAACATTATCAAAGACATAAATATAATTGAATCAGTATATGAATATGTAGATAATTTAGAGCAGTAGGCTTGTAAAATAATATATCGTATATTTACATCAACAAATAAAAAACAAAGGTTATGAAAACAGCAACAAAAGTAAAAGAACAAGTAGAAGATGCAGGTATCGCAGTATGTGTAATTGCATTTGGGTTTGTAGTATTTGAATTAATAGACACGTTTATAAAATTAGTATGTTAAAGATAGCAGATTTATTGATCTACGATGACCTTTATTATATAGGCCATCTGGTAGATAGAGACGGAAACGATTGGGTGGACCAAGAAACAGCAGAGCTCATATTATATGAGTACAACAATGGAGTAACTTCATAACCAAAAACGGGGGTGGATGGGTTTAGGCCCACCACCCCTTATATTATTATGGCAAAAAAACAAATAAACGGTTTATCTAAGAGGCACGTGGCTCAGATCATCAGACGGAAGATGATCACCCGGACCAAGCCAAGTGGTAAAATATATAGCCGCAAAAAACGTGGCTCCCAAAACTAAACATTGTATATTTACAGCATGATGACAAACGAACAATCAGCAATCTTCAGACAGGTGTTAGACACCAACTGGGAAATCAAAGAACTAATCGAAGCAGGTAAATTTGTAGACGCATTACCTAAAGTAAAACAATTGGACGAGCTTAAAGCCACACTCAGACAATCAATGGGGGCAGAAGCATATGACAATTTTATGGACACTGGCAGACGGATGTTTGCTCCGGTTGAAGACGAGGATGAATAAATCCTTGGCTTTCAATATTATTAAATGTATATTTACAATATAAAATAAAGGTTATGACAAAAACAGAACAACAACGGTTAGCTGAGGTGCTTGAAGCCCAGCTGGTCCAAAGCGATGTGTGGTGGGTTGAAGGTAAATCTCCCGCATTTATTGTTGGTTACCTACAAGATGTAATTCAACGTACCATTAACGAATTAAAACCAATAAAATGACAACACTAGTAATTCACCCAGATGACCGTAGCACGGATTTCCTCCGTCCTATTTACTCGGGCATCGACACCAAGACCGTCCTCACTGATGCGGTTAGTGAGGGACAGCTCGTAGAGGCAATTGAATCCCACGACCAGATTATTATGCTGGGACATGGATCCCCATACGGTCTGTTTAATGTGGCTCAGATGGGCCACGGTGGAACAACCATTGGAGAGCGGCATGTGAGTCTGCTCCGCAATAAACCGGGCATTTATATCTGGTGTAACGCAGACAGATTTGTTGAGCGACATGGACTGAGGGGACTGTATACGGGCATGTTTGTGAGTGAGGTAGGGGAATCCGCCGCATGTGGAGTATCTTCACCGCAGCAGACGGTGGATGAATCGAACCAGTTGTTTGCTCGGGTACTGGGGGAGGCGCTCATCAACAGGATGCCCTACAGTGAGGCATATGAGTATGTGGACACCAAATATGGGATGTTGGCTGATCTGAATGATGTGGCCCGATATAATTTGGAGCGGTGGTACTGTAGGATGGATGAGAGAATGGACCACCGTACAGGTAAGTTAGGTAGTCACACCTGGCCAGGTAGGCAATTGGAGTTGGCTCTGCTTGGCTCCCGTGAATTGTCATCGTACATTTAGGGTATGAGAAACCGATATAGCAAAAAAATAAGCACACCAACTAATGCAGTTGAAATGTTTAACATGGCTCAGGAAATAGTGAGCATAATGACCTGCCCATTAGGAGATAGATACCAGCAGATCCGCTACACTAAACTAGTGGATGCCATTGACCAATTACCTAAGGCATATGCTGAATTATTATTTGCCTACATCAACAGGAAGATGGATGAATACCATCAACCAAATGAAGATGGCTTCAGCGCCCATGATATGGACCAGGCTATACTAAGGTCATCTGGTGTCTAGGGCAGGTAAGTGTTGCCCTATTGGGCTTGCAAAAAACAATGTCGTACATTTATGGTATATGAAAATGATTAGCAAAATAATAAACAACGAAAAGGTGCAGATTTGGGCTGCATTATTAGGGTTCCTAGTGTTGAATGTAGTATTTGGGACTGTAGGGGGTGCGTGATATATATGCCCGTATGCCGTAGGTTGTACCTATGGACCACGTGCGTTGATTTCCATATATGCGTGGGGCGTGCGGGAAAAGGGCTTGGATTAATTTTTAGATAAAGGTCGATACACCCACCCCGACTCATATATACTTATATCTCTTGCCACAACCACCCCACCTCGCACCCACAATTCCCAACTAACCAATTTACCCAGAAATCCAAACTAATGCAATCACCCAGAAAACCGATTTTGTGTATGTCGATGAAGTATATCCTTATATATCTAACTTGGCTTCCAAAACTCTCGTTATTATATTTACCGCAAATAAAAGTTATGGTAAATAAAATCAAATCAGCGTTATTCCTACTAGCCCTAACATCGCTATCCGTTTTTGTGACTTACGCTTTGTTTGCGGTAATCAGTTGGGAATACAACCCACTAAACTGGGGTGTTTACACTCGTGGTTTTTTTGGTTTTTTTAGTGCATCATCATTAATATTAACAATTGGATTATTTTATGACGACAGTAAATGAAATAGAATACATTGGTTATTTGCTTAAAGAAGCATCTAATTATGATTTGCAAGCCGAAGTTGTAGCATTTGCACTGTCCGCTATGCAAAGCGATCCCGAACTTTCCATTGAAAGAGCGATGGAAATTGGGTTCCAAGAATGGGTTAAATAAATAAGTATATACGTATAAAAAATAAACAAAATGAGTAAAGCATCATGGCAATTAAAAATCCAAACTCTTAAAGAGTGGATCGAATGGATGAAACGAAATGGTAAGTCCAAAAACCGTAAAGTAAAACGTACGACTGAGGAGTAAAATTGCTCCCGTCGTCTAGGGGCTAGGACATATCCCTTTCACGGATAAAACACGGGTTCGATTCCCGTCGGGAGTACAAATAGTCAGGTGGCGAAATTGGTTAGACGCAGATCGTAGGTAGCATCGCTCACAGCCAGCCTTAAACGTGGTGAGCAATACAGGTTCGAATCCTGTCCTGACTACTAAAATTATAAAATATGAAAAATAAAAAATGGACAAGAGAAGAAGCTGAACAAAACAAAAACAAACTTCTTAAAGAATTACAACAAGAACCTTTTAACACTTCTGGTGAAAATTTGGATTGGGTAACAAAAGAACTTAATCAACTGATTGATGAGGAGGAAGTGAGACAGGAGAGTAACAATGTTCCAAAAAAACTTATCAATTTTATTGATGAATTGATTGGAGAACAAAGCAGTGGTGAATATCAAATATCTCCATTAGTTATAGACCCTATAACAAATGAAAAGCACCATACTGTAATTGAAATAAACAATGGAATCAAAGTTATTAAATATAAAATTAAAATAGAATCTTTATGAAAACATTATTAGTAAAATTACAATTTAAGTTAGCGAGTTGGTTGTATAACCAAGGTATTATTGCCCCACAACTGATGGAACATTCTGATGGCACACCAGTAAGGAATATAAAAATTCTTACCCCAAAAGAGAGTGAAGTGTTGGGTGGTTAAAAAAATATTGTGTATAATGGTTGAGTGTAAAAAAATCGTTTTAATGTTTTTTACACTTTGTTATATGAATGTAATCACCCAAAATAAAATAGTCAGGTGGCGAAATTGGTTAAACGCTACGAGCGCTTGCTCTATTGTATAGGTTCAAATCCTGTCCTGACTACACGTAGCTTCAACCTGCTAAACGGTGGGAGAGGGTAACCAAGCCTCTCATAAAAGTAGAAACAACGTTTCCCCAGTTTCTTGTTCGGTGCACAGGAAGGGTTTATAAGGAGACATTTATATAGCCATGTCATATTTATGACTCGCTATGAACAGTATAATTAAAAAACTAAAGGTTATGTTTAATATTACTAACATATTTGCGTTTATTGTTGTGGCTGGTTTGGCTACCCCATTTGTTAAATTTGAGGATGAACCTGTTGTTCAAACTGATGTTGATCCGTATTTAAAGGGGTTTGATTCTACAAACATGGATCAAGCTGAACCTGAAGTGCAGATGTATTATTATATAAAAAAGTATTCTAAACAGTATGATATACCTACTAAATATGCTTTTTCGGTAGCATATATTGAGTCGTTGTATAGAGGACCGTGTGATAAAAATTATAAACATAATGTTACTTCGTATTGTGGGGCTTTAGGTCCAATGCAAATTATGCCTGCTACTGCTAAATTAATTTATGGTAAAACAGTTAATAAAGCGCAGTTAAAAAATGATATTGATTTTAATGTTAAAACGTCAATGATGTTGCTTCAAATTCTTCATAACAAATATAATAATTGGGGAGTTGTATTTGGAGCTTATAATACTGGAAAGCCATATGTAAATAATTATGCTCGAAGAGTGTTAAAGAAAGAATATGTATGGTTGTAAAGCAGTTATGGTTGAGTAGCTCAGTTGGATAGAGCAACGGTTTTCTAAACCGTTGGTCACAGGTTCGAATCCTGTCTCGACTACATCCCGCTACCTGGGTAGGGTTGATTGGAATTTAGGTTAGTAACGCCAATTATAAAAGCAGATGTTTACGTACCCATCTTCTGCTTTCCCGAATATATTAAGTGTAGGTTCTTTGACATAAAAAACGAAAGGAGAAACAAAAAATGGAAACACTATCTTTTGCTTTTGGAGTGCTTGCGATGGTTGCTATTATGTTAGTAGTAGTAGTTGTTGCTGGTATTGTAAAGGTATATAATCAACAAAAACAAATAAACACCCTGATGAACATATCAGAGGAAACAAATAGAAGAATAGATAACGAAGTACGTGAAATATATCATCAGATGCATGAAAATAGAGAAGTTACTTTTCGTCGATTAGATGAATTGCAATCTTATATTGATTCACGTATTGATAAAACAATAAATAAAAAAATAAAATAACCCGTTAAAGAGCCTACACTTTTTATATTTATAACATATGTATAACAAAACATTTAACATACTATAAAAATGAAAATAAACGACCTACGCACCCTTATTCGCGAAGAAATACAAAATGAATTAGCTGAAGCTAAAAAGAAAAAGAAAGATGAAGCTAAAGAAAAAATAATGGAAATTATTGCTGAGGCTGAATTAACTGAAGTAGAATTAGAAGAAGTATTTGAGAAATATAGAACTAAATATGAAGAAGGCAGTGTTATGGATGATAAAAACAATCCCGAAAATGTTAAAAATGATGCTGAAGCAAAAATAGAAGCATTTATAGTTGCAAGACCTGAAGCCGCTGCTTACAGAGATATGTTACTTAAACAAATCCCAGCAATCGTAACTAAAGCAGCAGAATTTAAAAAGCCTGTAATAGTAAAAGTAGAAATTATAAATAAAAGACCTACGCTTACAGTAGTAGGAGCGGCAGCTATTAGTGGTATAGGTAAATTTTTCGGTGGTGGAGCTGGTGCAAAAGGTAGCGCAGGTGCTATGGGAATATAATTAATATATAATAAAACATAACAGGGCCGCCACAAAGCGGCCTTTTTTATTCGGTAGGCTTTCAAAATTCATTGATGTACATTTATCGTAGATAAAACGAGAAACCATGAATATATTTAAGAAAAAACCGTATTTAGTTAAGTTGTTTTGCACTCAAGACGATATCAAGAAAATTGACGATTTCTTTTCTGAAGAAAATGCTGATTTATTTCCATCTTATGTTCAAGATTGTATTGGTGATTGTGATGTATTTGAAGAAAGTGATTTTCATTTCATTATGATTATTGATGAATTATCTATGGATTTTATTAAAACTCAACTTAAAGATAGATTTAATATTGATTATGATATTAAAGATGCTACTAAACAATTTTTATTAGGTGATTATCCATTTGAATTATCTGTTGGTAAAAAAAGAGCTGTTGAAGAAATCGTTTTAGACAATGTTACCTCAGATGATATTTTAGATAAAATTAGTATTAAAGGAATTGAATCACTTTCTGAAGGAGAAAAAAACATTCTTAAATAATTATGAAACTTATATCTGCAGAAGAAGCAAGACAATACATTCCATGTAAAGAAGATTTTGCAAAAAGACCAGCCGCATATTTTACCCTTACCCCAAGTAAAGAACCGGGATGGGAAAATTACGATGACGTTACATATTATACTGCTAAAAAAAGATTAGAATACGAAGGTAGAGAAGGGGACGGAAATTCATGGGTGTATATATTAACAAGTCCTGCTTTGCCGGGTTTATGTAAAGTAGGATATACTAAAAAAGAACCTGAAGAACGTGCTAAAGAAGTAAGTCGTGGCACTGGTGTACCTCAATCATTTGAAGTTGCTTGGGCGTTTAAGTGTTTTGACGGAGATATACTTGAGCGTGAAGTCCATAAATTTTTAGACAAATATAGAGAAAATGCAGACCGTGAATTTTTTAGAGTGGACTTTGAAGAAGCTAAAAACGCAATTAGAATTTTAGGAGAAAGATATGTAAAATCTTCTGCTTAAACTTGGCGAAAATCATTTTTTTAATTATATTTATGATTATATGAAAAAATCAATTTTAACCCTAGCCTTTGCTGCAGCTATGTTTGCTTGCAGTACTAAATCAGAAAGTACGGCTTCTGAACAAGCATGCGACACAGTTAGCTGTGAAGCAACTTGTGTAGAAACTTGTGTTGATGCTACCGCTGTTGAAGCTGCTACTGCAAATGCAGTTGCTACTGAAACTGTAGCTCACTAAGTCACAAGACTACGACGCAACCAAAATTGGCTTCATATGTATAATGTGGAGCCACTTTTATGTTCGAATTATGGACTTTGAAAAAATATTCAGCAGCTTTGGTAGCGTTAATGAGCCAGAAAAAGACTCAGATGACGTTTCCCTATTAGTAGACTTCTCAGATCATCCTTTATATTGGATTGGAGGATTTACTAAATTAATTTCTAACCAGTTATTTTTTGAAAAATATACAGTTATTTCATTTAATAAAATTGCCCCAGAAATAGACATTGAAAAACTAGAAGAAACTAGTAAATTTTTTATTTATAATAGGGCTTGGGATTATATTAAAAAAATAAAATTAGACAATCCACTACATATTGATTGTATCAAAACAAAAGCAAACAAACCATTTCTTGAAGCTTTAGAAGCATCAATTAAATTTTTTGAAGAACTAGAGGAATATGAAAAATGTGCTTTGTTACACAACATTAAACTTAAAGTAAAAGAGTATTTTCCTCAATAATATACCGCGTTACCTAATTCATTAGGCTTTCAAAACTCTATAACGTAATTTAAGGCATATTTATAAACAAATGCCTTATGAGAAAATTTCTTAGTTTTTTATTCGCCCTATTTACATTAGCATCTATTGGTCAAACATTTACTCCTGACATGGACAATGTTGATTCCTTAGCTGGTTTCAATACTGCTGAAGTAATAAACTATGCTAAACAAAATGGAGTTCAAGGAAAAGAACTTCGTGATTATGTTAAACAAAGACAACGTGACTTTGTTCGTGATCGATACTATAAATCTAACCCAATACATGAGGCACCTATTAATAGTAAATTATTAGGAAACCCAGGACAAGTAATGGTTGCTCCTTGTGTTAATGAAGGATTTGAAAATACTGCTCCCGGGACTTATAATGGTGCTGCAAATGCGTTTGCTGTTCAAGGTTGGACTTTATATGGTGCATATGCTAATGGGCCTGGAGTAAATTATAATTGTGTTTCGTTAGGAACACCATATACTCTTGGAGCAAATGAATTTCAGATTATTACTACACCTGCAAATTTTAATGGTAGTAATTGCTCATTTGTTTTAGGTAATTCTCCATTTGGTGGTACTAGAGTAGCCAAAATAAATGCAGGCCAAAATTCCAATTACTCTAGAAACAAAATGGCTCAAACCTTTCCCGTTACACAAGCCAATGCATTGTTTCAGTTTGCATTTGCAGGCTTTTGGGAAAACCCTGGACATAGTTGTTGTGATCAGCCGGGATTATACCTA
>Ga0208161_1001767_pt1 | contig 11344 bp, 25 predicted proteins | sample CB_VirMetaG_3_FD_184538 | JGI IMG/M metagenome (GOLD analysis project Ga0208161, IMG submission 184538) | Freshwater to marine saline gradient viral communities from Chesapeake Bay - CB_1508_1S Viral MetaG (SPAdes) (version 4) | ecosystem: Environmental > Aquatic > Marine > Coastal | place: USA... | reverse complement strand
AATTGTTTTTACAGTCGGGGCTCAAACCTCCGGCACATGGACGATTACCAATGTCCAACTCGAACCCGGCAGTGCCGCCACCCCGTTTGAACGCAGGAGTTTCGGGCAGGAGCTGGCGTTGTGTCAGCGGTATTTCTTGGCCGCCACAACAACAGCAACCCTCAATGTTTCTGGCTCAACTGCAAACGTTTCCTATGTGAGCAACTTCCCCGTGACGATGAGAGCTAATCCGACGATCGCAGGCGTTGTTGCATCTTTTACCAATACAAACAATTTCACGGCTTTTGCGAATACTGCCGGACTGAGTTGGACCGGCAATCTTCCCTATACCGCTTCCATCGAGCTGTAGCGCATGACCTACCAACTGACCCATGGCGATCTCATCCTCCGCCTCGCCGATAACGCCTTCATCCCACCCGACCCCGCCAACCGGGACTACGCCGAATTTCTCGCTTGGTGCGAAGCCGGCAACACGCCCGAGCCCGCACCTGCACCACCGCCGACTCCCTCCAGCTACACCGCCTTCTGGGATGCGCTGCTGGCCAGCTCCGTCTACGCCTCCATCCGCTCGCAGTCGATGACCAGCCTGCCCATGAACACGCTGGCCACGGAGTTCATCGCGCTCATCGGTGATGCCAAAGCCGGCCGCCCCAACGAAGCTGCCATCCAGGCCAGCATGAGTGCTGTATTCGCCACCGGAACCTTCACCGAGGACGACGCCGAGGAGTTCACCGCTGCCCTCGCCGCTGGACGGCTTGACGAGATCTACAGCCTGACCGCGCCTTAGCTTCATGGCCGTTCGCGCTAAAACCGGCGTTGCCCGCATCGACCACCAGCCCGGCAAGCCCAAGCGCTCACGGCAAGGCCAAGGTCAGCACAGCCGCCCCAATCATGGGCGTAAGAAACTACGCGGACAGGGCCGCTAACCTTAAGACAGCACTTCTACTCAGTCCGTGGTTGAGATCGCTGCTGCACTCATCGGAGCTGCGATCTCAGTCGCTGCTATGGCATCCGGATCATCGCTTAAACGTGCTAATGAAGGCCGCGAAGCATTAGTACGATTAACCGTTGGCCTTGAATCAATATCCAACAAACTTGAGCAATTGCACGTTGATATTCGCTCTGATCGCAAGGAAATCTTTGGTCGTATCTCCACCCTGGAAACCCGCGTGGCACGGCTTGAAGCCCACGGAACCGAAACTCCCCGCAGCTAGCCTGAAGTAACCGCTCTTCTGGCGTGGACTTCCTCAATCATCCGGCCACTTGGATCGTGCTGGCTGCTGCCAGCGAATTGATCGCGCTGTCACCGCTCAAGTCCAACAGCATCATCCAGCTGCTGTTCCAGGCGCTCTACGCCCTGAAGCCTGGAAAAAAGTAACCACTCAGGTGCAGTCCGGCATCAGCGTGCTGATCCCAATCCTTGGCAAGAAGGATCTGGTCAACCAGTACCGCAACGAGGCGTTGATCAAACCGCGCCTGGATCAAGCGATCCAAGACTGGCATCTGACGCAGCCGGCACCACCTGAGCCGGAGGTGATCCATCACGCGATCAACCCCGAACTGCAGACCGGTGATAGCGCTCTGTTGGGAGGCGCCATGGAAATCAAAGCACCCTGGAATCATGAGTAAGGCACCCGTCCGTCTGCTGGATCTGTTCAGGTATTACAAGGGTGAGCCACATCAGATGGCGGCAATTGAACTGCTCGCTCGCCAGATTCCGCAGGATGCTTTAGGTCGTGATCAGGAATGGTTTCATGTCTGGAGCCAGGCCGGTAAGACGCCATCACCGACGTGGATGGACCCTGCCAAACGGATCATCAAGGAGTTCGAGGGCTGCCGCCTGACCGCCTACAAATGTCCAGCAGGCGTGTGGACTATCGGCTTCGGCGCCACCACCATCAACGGCAGGCCGGTCCAGCAAGGCGACAAACTGACCGAACAACAGGCTGATGATCTGCTGGAGATGCAGATCGAGCACTTCGCTAAGGGCCTATTCAAGCGGCTGCCGTTGGCGCGGGACTGGAACGGCAGCCGAGTTGCAGCACTCCTCAGCTGGGCGTTCAACGTAGGCCTTGGCGCGGTGGAGGAATCAACGCTCCGGCAGCGGCTCCTCACTGGTCAGGATCCCAATCAGGTGATTCGCGAGGAGTTGCCAAAGTGGGATAAGGCCAATGGCCAAGCACTTGCCGGGCTTACCCGCCGCCGAGAAGCTGAAGTGCGGTTGTTCCTCGGAGCGGCAGCTGTAAAAAAGCCTCCGAGCCACGGTAATCCACTCCAGGTGCCGTGGCTTTCGCAGCTTGATTCAGCAACTGATCAGGCCGAACGGATGTGTTTCTCTTCCAGCTGCGCCATGCTGCTGGCTTACCTGCGCCCTGGCACGATCAGCGGACCCAATGCCGACGACCAATACCTTAAGCGTGTCCAGTCTTACGGCGACACCACTGATGTCAACGCGCAGATCCGTGCACTGAGCAGCTTCAACGTCAAAGCACGTTTTGTTTCTTCCGCCACGATCCAGACGCTCAAATCACAGATCGACCAAGGTATCCCTGTACCTTGCGGCTACATCCACCGTGGACCGCTCAGCCGACCATCAGGCGGCGGCCACTGGCTCATCGTCGTGGGTTACACCGCTGATCAGCTGATCGTTCACGACCCTTACGGCATCATGAATCTGCAGACAGGAGAACGTGCCAGCAGCGTTGCTCGCTTCGCACGCTACGACATGAATGATTTTGTGCTGCGCTGGAGCGTTGAACCAGCAGGCCCCGCAGCTTATAAGCATTCACCCAACAAGGGATGGGCGCTGATCGCCACCCGTTAACGATGTTTTGTTTTCAGTAAGTGTTCCATAATCTCAACTGCACGATGGCCACATGTGCATTCGATAACGAGATCACGATCAACCACTAACCATTTCACGGAACCACGATAATCAGTACCAACTGTTACATAGGGCATTAAATCCCTTTGCCTAAGCTGTGGTATCTCCTGTCGTGCCATGGCTGCTGATTGGCTGGTACCAGAACTCAGTCTGCCCAAGCAGTTGGAGCGTGAATGCGACCGTCGCAAAGCAGCACGTCTAGATCGTGATGGGCTTTCTATGTTAGCCGACAAGCTGATCTGTGATTGGTATCAACACGATGAGATGATCAGCCGCCTGATGCGTCAGGTGCAACGGTTAGAAGTTGAAAACATGTTAGCAACCGCTACACCATCATCTCGCAAGCCAAGTCAGCATCACTTCCAATGGGCTAAAGAACTTCTTCACCGCATGGGTCGATGAGTCAAGATGAAATCCAACAATTGATCAATCATGCAATCCGTGATCATGAGATCCGTGTTGCAGCCATCTCCGGCGTGCTTGGCATCATCCTGCTGGTCGGCACCTGGCACGCGATCTGGCTGTGTCGTTTATAGATCAAAACCAAGCTGCACTAATCCCGTATCTGCACTTCGTCTCCGCTTCTGTTTGCTTACCTCCATCGGATCCACCGCTGGTGGCGTCACCGTTACCAATACCATCTGAACCGACCGCAACCGTAGCTGATTTTGCAGTTGCTCTAATCGCCGATCAATAACACGGATCGTGGTGCCATGTGCCTTAGCAAGTGCTGCACGGCATAGCTGCGGTTCATTGATGCCCCATGCCTGGCGCAACAGCAGCTGATCCGCTTCTGGTAGTTCACTGATCAGTTGTAAAACGTTCCGTGCCTGTTCTTGTCGTTCACCGTCGCTTTCGTCATCTTCCATGCTGCGGTCATAGGTCGCAACCGTTGATGAAAGTTCCATCCCGTCATCCGATACCACCGAATCTAGGCTGCGGACGGGCCTACCATTTTCAATCACCTGTTCCAGCACTTTCAGGCTGACGCCAAGTTCAGCCGCTAGTTCAGCGCGTGTTGGATTACGGTTTAGTGTCAGCTCCAGCGTGCGGGTAATGCTGCCCAGTCGGTAGATGTGCTGGTTGTGGCTGCCGGGAATGGCAATCACTCTGCCATTCTGCTCCACCCAGCGATTCACGGCTTGCCGAATCCACCAGTAGGCATAGGTGGAGAACTTATAGCCGCGTGTGGGATCAAACCGCTCGACCGCTGTGATCAGCCCGATATTGGCAGCTTGGATCAGGTCATCAGCCTGATGCTGTTTCAGCAAGCGCTGGCAGCGTTTGGTCACATACGAAACGGCAAGGCGGAGATTGGCAGCCACAAACCGTTCACGTGCCCGCTGCCCACGACGTCGAATCGCTGGTGGGCAACCATCTGGAAAATCCGGATGGTTCAGCCAGGCTTGAACGGCGGTGCCGAGTTCGATCTCCTGAGCTGGACTGAGCAGTGGGATACGACCGATCGTGTCGAACCACCAGTGGAGTCCATTGCTGGCCATAGGTGGCTGCGGTCTGCGGCGGTCGTTCACATTCTGCCACAGAACCGGTGCGGATCCGGTTCCGGTCCGCTATGATCCGTCAGCAATCCGCAGCTTGCCCATGGTCGCGTCCCCAACCCTCTATGACCTGTCCAGCTCTGCCCTAGTGCTCCAAACCCAGATCCAGGCCGCTGCCGAGGATCTGTTCTCTGATGACCCCGCTGAGGTGGCAGCTGCCACTAACGCGCTGGAGGGGTTGATCACTGCTGAAGCCTGCAATCGCCGGGCCTTAGCGACTAAGGCTGATGCCTGGTGCTGGGTGATTGATCACCTACGTGCTCAGGCCGCCACACGCAAACACCACGCAGAACGCCTGCTGGAGCTGGCCAAGCAAACCGACCATCAGGCGGATGTGCTCCAGCATCGTCTGACCACTGCTCTGCAACGGGTTGATCCCGATGCCACCACCTGGAACCTGCCCGAGCACAAGCTCACCAGCCGTGTTTCGACAGCAGTGGAGATCGATCCCGACCTTCAGCCATGGGATCTGCCGGTTGAATATCAACGGGTGAAAACCTCAGTCAGCACTGACAAAACGGCCCTTAAGGCTGCCCTCAAGGCTGGTCATTCAATCGATGGTGTCCAGCTGGTCACCAGCCGTTCTTGGCGTATCCACTAACGATCCGAATCCTCAACCGAACCTCAACCATGAAAACCGTCGAATGTGAAGCCGTCCTCTCGGATCAGGTCTTGAACGCTGCTCGTGCTGTTCTCCAGTCGCCTGTAGCTGAACAGCAGATCCAGGAATGGGCAATTGCAGGCAGCACCAAAAACCAGCCGTTGTTGCCGCTGCTGATCTGTCTGCTCGATGCATCCAAGGCAGTTGCTAGCGCAGTGGCTGATAACGCATGGGATGACTGCCAACCGATTGCATCAAATCTGGCCGCTGATCTCTCCCGCCAGGCAATACGGATCGCTGATGACATCCGCAATGCAACCCAATGCCCTAGTCAGTTGGATCTGGGATTGCCATCAATGACCAAAAAAGAACTCGTCTAGCTCTCAATGTTTTTTCTCATCACCTACCGCAAAAACAATGAATTCCATGAACTCGAATGGCTCGCACCAACTGGCTGGTCCGCAGCTACCGTGCGCAGATGTTTTGAAGACCGCTATAGCGGCGCGGAGATCATTAGTTTCGAGCAACGCACGATCACGTGGGCCTGATCGTTTTCATAATGTGGTGTCGATGCAGGCCTACCAAGCCGAGAAGCGACGGCGTATTGAGGCTGATGCCACGGCCAATGCCCGTTGCCGATGCATGATCTGCAATATCGCGCTTTGGTTGTTGCTGTTGATTGCATTTGCCGGCATGGGTTATGTGATGCAGCAAGAGCAGAAGCTGATGGAACAACAACTACAACAACCACTGCGGCCATGAAACGGCTTACAGCGGACTGTGTGCGCGATTGCCTAGAAAACCGGGTGCCGTCCAAGGTCATCGCGCAACGGCATCAAATCAGCATTGAAACCATCAACCGAATCCGGCGTGGTGAATCCCACGGTGAAGTGTTTCCAGAGCTGCCACGCTGGGGCGGCCGCACGTGCCGCCAGTGCATCCATTGGTGTGGCCATTGTGGATATGGCATCCCTGAAGTACGGCATGAAGGGCCGCTGTTTGCACGGTACTGCTCAACGTTTCAGGAGAGTAATAGTGACTCTTAGAGAAGCGTTGTTAAGTATGCTCAGAAGGCACGCGGAAGAGCGCGGACTTCCCCAGTTCGACCTACCTCCACTGTCTGCAACACAGCACCAAAAACCGCCCGTTGTTCTTCAGCTGTTGCCGATAGAAAGATATCCGCAGAATTAAAACGTTCTAATACGGCTGCGATGTCTGGCGTAATCGCAGGTCGGCGGCACATCATTTCGATCTCATGCCGCAGTGCATCACATGCGCTGCTCAGTGCTGGATTCCGTGCTGCTAACGCCTCCAGCTGTTCTAAGTCCTGACGTTTGGCGGCAACTGCTGGATCGACATCGGGTGGTGCAGCGGCGACGATCGCCAGGCGATCTGCTGCATCGATGCACGCCTGCACCACAACCGGTAGGACGCGGTCTTCTCGTATCCCGCCACGACTAGCGCAGAGATGATGCCGGCACCGCCACCAAGTAAATCCACCTGAACCGTTTCGCCTTAAGCAGTGCCCACATGTGGCGCAACGCAGCAGGCCTGACAACCCATGTTGTGCTGGCATACCAGGGCCACCAAATCGGTTCTCGGTGCGTTGCAGCAGCTGGGCCAGCTCATGCCAATCCGCTTCACTGATCAGTGCTGAGTGCTGGTCATAGAGGATTTGACCCCATCGTTGCTTCCATCCCTTGCCGGTTGATAGATCACGAAGGTGGGGGAGGTGCCCGCGAATTACTGGATTGCAGAACCAGTTCTGCAGATTGCCGCCAGTTGGCGTCCAGCTGCACCATTGCGGCAGTTCTCGTGCAACAGCTGAAAACGACCGCAGCCGACGAAGTGCCTTGATGACATTCAATGCCTGATGCCAGTTGGCTGGATCCGGTTCGAGCCGATGATCAGCGCCGGCCTGGTAGCCAAATGGTTTACGACGCCTCAGGTGGCGACCTTGTGCCCGGTAGACCTCGAACTGCTTGCGGATTCGCTGGCTGAGCATTCTGCTCTCGACCTCAGCCATGGTGGTGAGGAGCCGTGCCTGTAGGAATCCCGTTGGTGACGCAGCGTCGATGGTGCCACCATCCAAGGCTGTGACCGTTACGTGTTGGAGGCTGCAGAGTGCCAGCAGCTCATCAGCGAATGCCGCATGACGCCCGAGGCGATCGGCGCGTGTGATCAGCAGCTCTGTAACACGGTTGCTGCGCACCAGTGCCACCACCTCTGCCAAGCCAGGCCGGTCGTCATCACGGCCACTCTGCAGCTCTTGGATGATCTGATCACAGCCGGCCGCCTGAAGGCGTGAGACCTGAGCAGCGAGGGCATCGGCCTGTTCATCGGTTGAGCAACGTGCGTAACCCAGTCGCATAGGCTGAGAAGCCGGACTGCGACAGGGTAGCGCTTTGGAATCCTATTCCTTGGATAGCGGTCTGAAAGCGCAACAAAAAGAGCCAGGCCTTCGGTACCGTTTCAGTCCAGCCCCATCGAAGCTGGCCACGGCTCCCCCCTTGCGGAAGATGGGACGACCTGGCGAGGTGATGCTAGGGCAGGCATGAAAAAGCCCCCGGGTGACCGGGGGCTGCTGTGGATCAAGCGGCCTTCAGGTAGGCAAAGCTCATGTCGAGCTCTTCGTCGTACACCGTGTCATCTTCAATCGTGCAGAGGTCATGCTCGATGCAGAACAGGACAGCCCGGTTGACCGCGACGCAATCACCGGAGATGGTGAAGCGGTCGGATCCCCGGAAGGTCCACTCAATGTCAACGCCGCAGCCTTTGCGGACTTGAGCTTCAATCTGGGCGGCGACTTGCAGAAGGGTCATGAACAGAACCGGCTGCGTGGCCGGACGATGGTGGTGGGAGCACCTCTGCTCCCGATGTGCCTAATGGTAGCGCATACCGTTACGGGTCGTCGAGGCGGCCGCCGACCAGTTCACGCATAGTCACAAAAAAAGGCCCCGCAGGGCCCGTGTATCACTCCCGATCCAGGTCGTATTCCAGGTCGCCGCAGGCGTCGAGCAGCTCACCCAGCGGTCCCGCTGATGTGAACTCCTCCCACTGCTCCTCAGAGCAGAATGCCCGCAGTTCCTGAAACCGCTTGATTACTACCTCAGCAGAGCTGAGAGCAGCGGCCAATCCCTGGATCTGGGTGGCGAGGGTATTCATTTGTCGATGTGCGATGGAACGTCGCGGCCTCCCGCGACTTGGCCATCGTAGCGCGTAGCGTTAGGAGTCGGGAGCGCATCAGCGAGAGTCGATGCCCCGGTTGCCCGGGGCGTGTTGCCCTCAGCAGGACCACTCTTCGAGCAGGGCGGCTAGGTCGCGCATCTCTGCGGCCAGTGCCAGCCCGCGCTCAATAGAGCGTCCATACGCTTCGAGCGCGGCGTCAATCTCCGCTAAGACCATCTCGGTCTCACGGCGATCCGCCTCGATCTCAGCGAGGAGGGCGCGGGTCTCGTCAGCCATTGTGATCTCCGGTGGGTGGTGAGTCCTGGCGGACTCAGTGGGTGCCAGGGGATGGACCACCACCGGGATCGGGCCGACTGCCCGCTCGGCCGAAGCCGCTATGTCTAGGTTCTGCCCCTCGGGGCGACTTGTTCACTGTAGCGCATGGCGTTAGGACTGCGTGCGTCGGGCGGCCCTGAGCCTGGCGATCCGTTGCCGCTCCCACTCGCGGCCAACATCAGTCTTGAGCCAGCACCGAGAGCACAGCGGCGCATGTTGCCCATAGGCACGCCGACCGCAGCTGCAGACCTGCTCGATCTGGCCAGCCTTGCGACGTTCACGCCATCGGCGCTGCCGCTCGGCGTTGGTGGGATCAGGCGACATGGAACCCGCTCTCGTCGTCGTAGTTGATCAGGGCTGCCCAGTCGGGCATGTTTGGGTCGTAGGCCTCCTCTAAGACAGGGCGCAGCTCATCAGTCGGTACGTCGATCGCCCCACCTTCAATGCTCCAGCGGTGCAGTTCGCAGCCGATGGCGGTGGAGTCGAGCAGTTCGTCAACAGTGGGAACGGTCATGGCGTGCGATGCGGTGGGTGGTGCCCGGATGCGCTCCGGGCGGGGGTGGTCACCAGAACTTGCGGCCGTCGTCGTCGATCCGACTTGACCAGCAGGCCGGCTCGTTGGGATTTAGCCAAGCGCGGCGCTCAATCCGCACGACTACAGGCGGATGTGCGAGATGGCGATCCTCAATCCGGCACGCCAGTGGCGTTGCAGAAGCCTGATAGCGAGAGGCGGCAAAACCCCTGTAGAAGGTGCCGTGCTCGGATCCGGTGGTGATGTGCTGAGCGGAGGGGGTCATGTTTCTGAAGCGATGGGAATTAGAGGGCATGTGGTGTGGTGGCCTAGGCGGATCAGTCAAGGCCGCCCAGTGCCACAAACTCGTCGTAGTCGAAGCCAGGCAGCGCCATAAATACGCTGGTGCGCTCGCGGCAGCGGAACATGCCGGCCATGTCGCCAGCATCTTCCTTGGCGTTGGCCATGCGGATCGAGCGAACCGCCATGGCGGCGGGGCTGGTCTTCATGGCGAGAGGGGTGATGGTCATGTCTGGTGATGGGTGGCGGGGCGCCTCCGCCCCGGTTCCCATACAGTAGCGCGTAGCGTTACGGTGTCAGCCGACCCGTGATGAGATGGTTCATCAACTGTTACGTTGTCGGCGTGCACGACTCTTGGCAACACGAGCGGCGCGATCTGCTCTCCCGTCAGGCGTAAGGCTGGTCCAGCATCTGGAGCACAACGCACCATGCCGCCCACGATGCACAGCACCGCAGGCAGCACAGAACAGTGGTTCAGCAGGTGCCAGCCGGCCGGCTTGGCGTTCGCGCCATCGCCGCTGACGTTCAGCATTGGTCGGGTCAGGCATTAACAGAGCATTCGATCATGATGAGTAGTACGGGTAACGGGTTGTAAGCCTTGCTCAATTAGAAATGCGCAGAGATTACTAATTGATCGCACTTGTTCATTTGAACAAGTGATCAGCTGCTGGAACACACAATCGGGCACGGTGAAAGTGACGCGATGTGTGCGACGTTGAAGCAGAACTCTGGATTGCATTGGTAGTAAGGGGTAAAAGGAACAGATAACAACGCAGTGCAGCCGGATTGGGAACGGCTCCGGCGGGCCGTGATGATCAGGCGGTCTGCAGCTCGGTCCAGATTTGCTCGGCGATCTGCTGATGGGTGCCTTCACCGAACATGGCATCAAGCGCCTTTTGCGGGCTGATACCGGTTTCAACCATGGTCTTGAGCACCGCTGCGATTGCTTCCTGGCGGCTGCAGCCGGTGGTGGTGATGGCGTAGTTGAGAGCGTTGATGATTCCGGGGTTGGTCATGGTTTTGATGGTGGTGGAGGGCCTCCCCTCCGATGTGCCTAATGGTAGCGCGTAGCGTTACGGTGTCAGCTGCTGCCCTGTGACGGTTCACACTTCGTCACCATTCGTTTCGCTCGATGCAGCTCATGAACTCAGCGCCTGGCCCAGCCAGCTCCAGCGCGGATTGGATCGCATGGCCCACGTTGTATGCCATCACGTCGAGCACGCAATGGCGAAACGTCACTCGATAAACCCTCAACATGCGAGCATCCGCCGAACAGTGCTCCGACTGCAGCCAAGACGATCTGCGATGCGCTGCTGTGTCCAGCCATAGGACCGCCAACGCTTGGCGCGTTGCTTCCGATCTTCAGTGGCCCACAACAGGATCAGAACTGGCAGCAGGAGCAGCGCCAGCAAGGTGGCCGCAAGGCAGGTGATGGTGGTCATGGTTCCTCCGGCCAGTGCCGGGCGATAGGTGGTGATCAGCGCCGCGCTCGGGCTGCTGATGCCGAAATCCTACCGGTGCGGTTCCGGTTCCGCAAGTCAACTGCCGAAGCAGAACAGCTGCGCAACTGGATTGGAGTAGAGCAGCTGGCACGCTGCCCACTTCTGCGGCAGCCACCAGATCAGCAGCGCGATGGCATTGAACGCAAGGACAGATGCAATCAGCAGCTCAACCGGAACACGTTTCATGAGCTGATATGCCGTTGTAGTTGAATAATCCGCTCCTCAACGAGGTGAGCGCTGCTAACAATCGAACTAAGGTTGCCGACGCTTATGGCGTAGCAATCGTGGCCATACTCATCGCGGTAATACGCAACGTCGGGCTCGGGGGTGGGGTGGGGCGGCTCAGTCACTGGCGCCCTCCAGCTCGGCGGCGATGGCGAGGATGTAATCAATCATGGATTCCAGTAGTGTTCAAGGCGATGAGCAAGTGCAGCGATGTGCGCGGCATGTGGGTGCTTGTAAGTTCCACAGTTAATCATGGTA
>Ga0208161_1001765_pt1 | contig 11347 bp, 13 predicted proteins | sample CB_VirMetaG_3_FD_184538 | JGI IMG/M metagenome (GOLD analysis project Ga0208161, IMG submission 184538) | Freshwater to marine saline gradient viral communities from Chesapeake Bay - CB_1508_1S Viral MetaG (SPAdes) (version 4) | ecosystem: Environmental > Aquatic > Marine > Coastal | place: USA... | reverse complement strand
ATCGCTAGCGAGATTGATGATGAGTTCGGTGATGACGACTTTGACGACACCGACGATATCGTTGAAACCGAATCATTCAACTTTGACGATTAAGTCAAGTTGGGGGTTGTAGAGCCAATGGTTCTATAATCCCCAATCCTTCGGGATTGTAGAGCATTTGTTTTTGTGGAGACAAAAAACTTAACATAACTATTGAATGAACCTATGGGGCTTTAAAACTTTTTTTACACCATCATTCGATTCAATCGAATGATTAGACTATTTTAAAAAAGTTTCATCAAGGGCTTGACATACGAATTTGGATGGGTTACAATATAAACATGGCCAGAATGGTTCTGGTCAAAACCCCTTAGATCTTGGAGATCATCATGGTTCCTTTGAACACCCCCACAACAACAACCGCCCGTCAAGTCCTCATCCAAGCCGAACAAGTCGCTTGGTTCTGGGATCACATCGAGATGATGAGAGATATCGCTGCTGATATCGCTCAAGATGACCTCGAGTCGCTCGAGTCAGAAGCACGTCGTCAGGCAAACGATTTAACCGCTGAACTTATCGACGGTGACGGATTCATCGACACTGACGTCACTGGATTCTTCAGCGACGATTGCCCCGAGTCTATCGACTACTTGGGATTCCACGAGGTACAATTCGATCCTGAGACTGGTCGTCAGATTGATATCGACGATGAGTCCGATCCGTTGAACTTTCCATTGTAGTACTACCCTACACCCCCGCACCGACCCGTGTGATAGCACGTTGCACGGGTTCGGTTTCCCCTACTTACTCAATTTTATTTTTCACGATCGGAGACGATCTAAAACATCGATTCATTCAACACCATAGAGGTTTATCATGGCTATTAACTATTTTGCTCAAGCACAACAGCAAGTAAACTCATTTAACAATTCCGCTCTTTTCGTCGGTCGTCATGGGATTAAAGCGACAAAACAATCGTTGGTTCCAGTTTTGGCTAAGGCTAAAACCCAGTTACAATCGGAACTCCAGAAGGCTGTCCAACGTGGACAGTTCGAATATGCTCAACGAGTATGTGACGATTTAGTGGCACTCAAAGTCATCATCGACGGTCTAGAGTTGCGACGTGACGTGTCCTATGCTCAGGCCCAATCCGTAACACGTCGACGTTAACAGGATCGTAGGAGGTCATCTCCTACACCATAGAGACTATCGGGATCCTAGGCGGTTCCGATAGCATTCTCTGTGATGAGTTCGGATGTCAAGAAACTTTACATAACTCATGCAAAGTTCGGAGACAAAAAACTTTACATAACTATGGAGATGAGTTCGAATAAAAGATGATGATTCTACTTGACTGATTCATTCGAATGAGTTATATTATATACAAGCCCGTTGGGTGAAACTCTTAAGACAGGAACTATCATGAAACTGAATAACCTCGAAACCATCGCCTTTATCATCATCGTCATCGCCCTAGTAGCCTATATCGCCCTATGTGGGTATAACGTTATCCAGAACCTCGAAGAACTCGGATACCTAGCAATGCTGCCCGCTTGTTCTCTAACTAGCAAGGGTCACAGTTTTGCTAGCCGCTTGCTGTGGGTCGACGATTTGACCCGTGGCGAGGCTACCCCAGATATACCCAAGGGATATGTCCGAGTCAATGGACGTGTCGACATGGTTCCAGAGTATCGACAGGATCGAGTCGTTGGAATGCGTGAGGTTCTAACAGTGATCACAGGTGAGTTTGAATCATGGATGAAGCCTCTAGACTCTCGAGGGGTTCGATGGTCTGGACGATTGGAACCTGATTTTGAACAGGGATTCGTTGACGTCCCAATGTGGCTTGGCATCCGTTGGGGACTATGCGATCAATATGGCAACCTGTGTTATGCAGGTGTACCAGTCATCCATCCCCAATATGGTAAACTTACTAAGAGAGTACAGGCTACATGGTCGAACTCCTCGCCATTGTAGGATGTTGGAGGTCACGTCAATAAAGTTTATTATAATACTTGACGTGACCTTTTGAATATGTTATATTTTATATAGGGATCCCCGTTGGATCCTGTAACCTCACAGATAGGAACTATCATGATTAAACTTTTAAACGCACTAGACAGAAGATTCCCATCCAACCACAATCCCCTAAAGCTCGACGCCCTAGGGTTTGCAGAAGATTACAATGTCTCAGGGTTATTCCTAGTTTTATTGGCTGACAAGATCAAGGGCGAGAAGATAGCAGTCGGCCACCATCGCGTACAGTTCGAGTGCTACGATGGCCGCCTTTACATGACGGTGTCGTAAAGCACGGTCACCTCCTACAACCTAGAGAGCATCGGGATTGTAGGAGGTCACTTTTTTCCTTGACAAGTGTGGCGAAACATGTATAGCCGCTTCGCTTTTTTGTACCGTCTTTTTCGTTGGTCACTTTTTATTGATGCTCCCCCTCCCCCTACCCCTTCGAGTGACTCGATGAAATAAGTACCAACGAAATAGGCTTGACGGTAAAGCGAAGCGAGGTACACAAACATACTCTGGGAAAATTTCCAGATTTTGGTTTTTTCTAGCAATAGGTCTGATAAATTTCCCAGATTTTGGATTTTAACTTTTTTATATTGAAAAAGTGGATTGCCAAAAATTTTTCCAAAAAAATTTCATAGATTTGAGCTTTGCTATTTAGTAACATAGGAGAATATACTTATGTTATCGTTATTATTAGCACTATCTTGTCAAGACTATTCAATCAATGATAAGGTTGTTGCCGAGCCAATCATCGCACCAGACTTTATTGACTTTGGGCACTTACGTTCCGGCCATGAAGTTGATTCAAGGCAAATTATTTTTTCAAACGGAGGCCAAGCGCCGTTACACATCAGCCACATTGAAATTCACGGAGAAAGATTTGATGTTGATACTGATGGATTTACCGTCGAGCCGTTAAGTTGGTATGCGTTAGACTTAAGTTATATTCCGGAAACATTTGAGTTCAATGAAGGTTATTTGGATGTGTACATGGAGGGCGTCCAGCAACCCATAAGCAGCGTTTGGTTTCAAGGTTGGGGCGATGCACCGGTATTGACCGTGGAGCCACCGGTGGTCGACTTTGGAACCCTTTCGGAAGATTGCGATATCGATCAAGAAATACATTTCACAAACAACGGCAACCTTGATTTAGAAATCAATAGCATTCAAGAGATATCATCAATACCCCAACAGATAATGGTTGATTATGGAACACTCCCAGCGTTTCCATGGACAATCCCACCACAGGGCCGTATCGCCTTTTGGTTGGACTTTGAGTCCGTTGGGCTATCATTACACTCCCTTGATCTTAAAGTGGCGTCAAACGACCCATTAGAGCCTCTTAGAACCATATCTACTGTTGGAGAAACAATGATATCCACAACGATGGTGGAAACATTTATCCAAGGAACTTCAATTTATGTAGATATTATATGGATCATAGACAACTCAGGATCAATGAGACAGTTCCAGCAAAAACTTGCCGCAAACCTTAGCAGCTTTATGACCCTATTTTTGTCTTATTCCCCAGATTTTAAAATGGCGTTTATAACCACCGATGATTTTGCCTTTGTCAATAATCAAACTTTCTTGAGTTCTGATGTGAATGTTGTTGGAGACTCAGCGACTCTTATAAATTCAATTGGGACATGGGGATCGGCGGCGGAACAAGGACTATCTTCCCTTGACCTTTCAATAACACATAATGCTGGATGGTTTAGACAAGGCGCATCGCTTGTTGCGATCTTCCTATCTGATGAGCAAGATTGGTCAGTAAATCATTGGACTTATTATGCAAGTCGCTATACCGCAACTTATCCTAATGGAAGCTTTCTTCCATATGCTATTATTGGTAATGTTCCTGAAGGATGCGACTATGCTATGCCTGGTCATGGTTACTATGACCTTGTTAATCATTTTAATTCTTCTTGGTGGTCAATATGTGATGAAGATTGGGGTTCTCAAATGGAAGATATTGCGCTGTCTATTATCAACTCTGCTGCTTTTATATTGGATCATCCCAACCCCAAAGAAGATACCATATCGGTTTGGGTTAATGGTCAAGAAATTACTGAAGGGTGGGGTTATAACTCTAATGCGAATTCAATTTACTTTGATTTTGATTCAATGCCGGAAGCCGGAGATTCAATTGAAGTTTCATATGAAATTTGGGAATGTGAATAAGGCATAATTGTAACAATTGTGTCCAAAAAATAAAAAAAATCCTTAAATAAGGGTTTGAAGGGAAAAATTTTCGGCGACAAACCTTTGACGACTGTTGTTTGATGAGACTATTTATTGTCGAGGTGGCAAAAATGAAGATTCGAATTAAAAAAACAAAACAAATTGATGAAATAAGCGCGGTGACGTCCGTTGGAGCGATGGGCTATGCTGGTAAAAAAGAAGAATTGACGGAAGATGGTGAGGGACAAGGTGCTGCCACCTTTGGCTCAACGCCGCCAAAAGATGCCGATGAGCTCAAGGGATTAAAACAAAGAGCTAGACGCCAAGGTAATCGAGCCGTTTGTCCCCAAGGCCAACTTCTCGGAGAAGAAGACCTTGACGAGTCAATGACTCCACCGGTTGGACATGGAATTGGCGGGTTTTCTTTCGCTCAAATGGATGATGAACCTGATCCATATGCTTGGGAGAAAAGTCTCGAAAGATCTTTTGAAGTAAAGGGAGATAGAGCGAGATATCCCGAAGGGGACATATTAGCAAGAAACGCAAAATACGATCTGAACGAGTCCACAAGTTTTGATGACATGGACTCAATTGACCGAGAGTTCTTTGCTAACGCAAGCGATTCAATTGAGGTTGACCAATTAGCGAACCTTAATGATGCAGATGCAGCAAAAAAATCGCTTCAAGATAAAGGATATGTTGTCGAAGAAGAGCTTGGAAGAGGAATGTGGGGTGTTGTCTATAAGGGAAGAAACCCATTTAAGCAACCATGTGCGATCAAGATCGTAACTGGAGATGGTGCCGCTAGAGAATTGAGTAATTATCAGACAATTGGTGCTGCAAGAGCAACAAATGATTTGATCGCAAAGCATTTTCCCAATGTAATGGAGGCTTGGTCTCCAAGAGACGGAGTTGCTGTTGTTGCAATGGAGATGCTGCAGCCTCTTAGTGACGCACAAGCAACATTTATTCCCGATGCATCTTATCTTGCTGGTAAAAACAAGGCACACAAACTAGCGTTGGCTGCTGATTCCTACTCTGGGATGAGAGATATGTCTCAACGATTCACTCATTACATCCAAAACAACATCCAAGAGGTCTCGGCAATGTTCGATGCGAGAGCTTACAACCTTGTCTTAGACTATAGAAACGAATGGCGAGGCAAAATCACCCCAGAAAAGATGGAAGATGCCAAAGCTGAGGTGTCTCCGGAGTCTCTATTGCAAATTATGCAGATTGGATCTAGTGCTCCTCGCATGTCTCAACAGTATTTCGAGAATAGAAAGTCTTCAATGACAAGGATTCTTGGAGCTGGTAGCGATGCTGTTCACTTTATGGAGATTTTGCAGCAAGAAGCACCAAATGCTTTAGGTGCAAATGCAGCATTAGCAGAGATTGCGTTTAGAATCATGCTTGTTGGGCTCATGGCAGGCGCCACAGAAAATGAAATTGACACCGAGATCAGATTTTTTGCTAAACGGTTCCTTGAGTTAGCTCGGCAATTCACTCAAATGCCATTGGGCTATGAGGTTCCAAGCATAAATATGCCTCAGAGAGGCCATGAGAGGCTTTTCCTGACGTCTAAAGGACTTCATAGTGCTATCAAGGCTCTCTATGATCAGACGGGCTTGATCGCCAAGGACCTGCACGACAATAACGTTATGGCTAGACCCAATGGCGACGTTGTAATTGTTGATGTTGGACTGTTCAGACCTGATTCTGGATGGGTTAAGAAGAATAATCTTCAAGAAATGTTGAGAATTCGCAAGAAAATGTTGCGAAACCTCCAAAAATAGGTTATAATAGATGTGGAGGTATATATATGAAGAAATTATTTGAATCAATGAGTAGTCTAAAGGACTCTCGCAACGGAAAAGTCGTCACATTCGACTTTGACAATACAATTGTAAAATCATTTTACAACAAATCAGCTCAAGGAGAAGAGATTTATCAGTTTGGAGGGGTCAATAAAGAGATTATTAAGCAAATTATTGACTTCAAGAAGTCTGGAACTACTGTTTTTATTGTTACTTCTCGAGATAATGGGCTAGATCATGAAGATTCTTCGATTGAGAATCTCTTGAGACGCTTAAATATTGAAGTTGACGGTATTTTTTACACAAATGGACAGACAAAAGCTCAAAGACTCTATGAATTGGGGTCTAGATTGCACTATGATGACGATCCAGAAGAGCATAAAGCTATTGAGACACTTCGTGTTGCTTATCCTGACTTTAATATCGTTGTAAAATACCCTGATGAGATCATAAAAGACATTGATGAGATCGCAAAAGGCATCATCGTTACTGCTGATTGTAAGTTTATTATTGCTCAACGCTCTGATTCATACGAATGGGACTCTATTGGAGGCCATTTAATGGATGGGGAAGAAGCTCCTTTTGCATTTTGGCGCGAAACAAAGGAAGAAATGGGCCTTGAAGTCGAAGAAGTAACATGGTTGGATACTATGGAGACCACTTGGAAAGGCAAAACCAAACCTTCTCACTATTTTATTGGCAAAACTAGCTTTGCATCTAACGAATTAGAGAATGAAATCGACCTACAATGGGAGTTAGCAGACTACTTTTGTGGTACTATCGAAGAAATTGATGCAAAATGCAAAGGAAATATGACTAAAAATCTTGAAAATGCCTTAAATCTAGTTGAAAAGCAATCAGATGTATTAGATTTGGAGCAAATTCAAGAGAGAAGACTACAACCACATGAAAAAGGACACAGTAGAAAGAAGAAACGCATCATTGGATTGGGCGGTTCTAAGACAACAGGTGCGAAAGGTCTGAAAAGAATAACAAATTTTAAGCGTTCCAAATCTGCTCCTCCCGGATTTGGAGTTTTAGAGGAGGAAAATGAAGAAACACCTACAAAAAAGATTAAAATCTCCATTATTTCAGACATTGACGAGCGAAAGAGACGCAAAAAACGAAAAAATAAGAAAAAAAGTGCAACTTATTGGCCATATTGGGGTTTTGGATCCAATTCTGACGATGGAGACTCTGGTGGTGACGGAGGAGGGGGAGAATGATGCCCAATGAAGAGGAATTTATGTTAAATATTGCTAAAACAGCAGGACTATTTCTATTTATGTTGCTAGTTGGAGCTCTTTTGAGAGAGGAAACGGCCATAATAATGCTTTTATGCTTAATTTATATCAAAATGAGGAAATAAAATGAAAATATCTAAAGAAAAACTCAATAACATCATCAAAGAAGAGTTGGAATTGGCTAGAATCACAAGTCAATCGCCAAATAATCATGATTCTGAAGGTGAAGGACACATGGCGAAGCGTCAATTGACTGATATTCACGAATATTCAGGTAAATTGCTAGAAATGTTGAGCGATAACACTGATTTAGAGCCTTGGGTTCAAGCAAAAATCACAATTGCAGCCGATTATATCAAAACTGTGAAGCATTATCTCGAATATGAAATGAAAGATGGTGGAATGGACCAAGTTACACCAGATTATGGCCCAAATATTCCAAATCCAAGCGATAATTTTCCACCAATGGCCTAAATGGGGCTAAAAATCGTGAAAAATGACGAAAAAAAGTTCAAATCCATCAAAAATAGAGCTTTAGGGGCATCAAAAGTCGATAATTTACAGCCTGGGGACTTTGTTTCGTGGAAAACTTGGTCATTTAACCTAGAATGCGACACTTTTGAAGAAAAAGAAGGCCTTTTAGTCGAGATTATCGAGGAAACAAGGCTAAAAAATATCGTTTTAATAGGTAAAATACTAGTATTCGGGGCATCAGAATACGATTTTATACCCTTATTTTCACTTAAAAAAACTAACAAAAGGAACTAATTATAGCATGTCTTGTCAAATAAAAAACAACGCTAATCTTGATTTAACTGATTTGCAACCTCATATTGATGGTATGTATGATCATTTTCATCAAAAAATAGGCTTCCAGAAGCCTCCTGTGATCGTTTTCGACTCAGACCCTAGTAATCAATCCAATATTCTTGGAAAAACCGCCTATTACGATCCTCAGAGCTTTGAGGTGCATGTTTATACAGATGGTAGACACCCAAAAGACATGTTGAGGTCAATTGCTCATGAATTGATCCATCATCAACAGAATTTAGAGGGTAGATTAGACGTTGGAGGTTACAATGGTCCAGGTTACTACTTAGAGAATGATGAACTAAGAAATATAGAAGAGGAAGCTATGACCAATAGCGCTATCTTCTTGCGTGAATACGAAGACGGTCTTAAACTAGAGGAGATGAATAAGATGTCACTTAAAGAATGGAAAAACAATGAATTGAATGGACTTTTATTGAAGAAGTTCGGAATCTTAAAAGAAAACAAGATGGTTGATGAAGAGCTTACCGGTAAGCAAAAGAAATTACCACCTGCGCTTCAACAAGCTATTGAGAAAAAAGAAAACGAGAAAAAAGAAGGCGAGAAAGAGGAAGGAGATCTTCAAGAAATTTCTTCAAAAAGAGAAGACTTTGAACATAATCGTCAACAAGGAAGAGAAGGCTCTCAAACTCAAGACGATCGTCTTCATGAAGAAGAATTGGATGAAGGTCAAATCTGTGAAGAATGCGGTGGATATCATAAAGTAAAAGAAAGCGGTCGAGTAGGTTATACCAACGAAAACCTTAAGCGTTCAATTCGAAGCACTCTAAAAGAAAATCGTAATATCCGATTAAAAATTAAAAAATAAGAGGCCAAAATGAATAAGAAAGAAGAAAAATTACTCAGAGAGTATGTTAGAAGAAATATCATTAAACCAACCTTAGCTTCAATCAAAGAAGAGAAGAGAAAAGAGGATTTGGCAAGACTTTGGGTTCGAAAGCAGATTAGAGAATTCAAAGAGCAGTTAGAGCACACAGTTATCTATGAGGCTGCAGATATTAAACCTCATGATAAAACATATGTAAACTTTCTTCGCGATTCATTTAAAAAACTTATGCCTAATATTGAAAATGACTATAAGTCTCTCACTACCAATCCTGAGCAAAGAGAATCATTTAGAAATCACTACCTAGCTGCTACTATCCGAATGTTTGATCAAATTGACGGATTATCAGCAAATGTAGATATTGAAGATTACTCTGATTTGGGCGCTGAACCAGTAATGAAAGATCCGGATGCTGCAAATGCAGAAAATGTTGAAACTCCAGAGCAGCCCGAAGCATCGGAAGATGCTGCAAGTGTAGAACAGTCCGAACCAGCAAGTGATGTTGCAGGCGCAGCAGAAGATGATATAGACTCAATGTTGAATAGTCTTCAAGAAGCAACTGAGCTAAATGAAGAAGAACTAGAAGAGGCTGAAAATTTCAATGTCGTTAAAGATCTCAAACCTAAGAAAGAAAAGAAAGGTTTGGAAAATGAGATCGATAAAGAAATGCAGAAAAAAGACATTTTAAATAAAGATCGCGAAAAATTCAGTCAAGATGTAGGTGGTGATTTAACAGGTCGTAATAAAGCTTACGATAGCTTCAAAAAAACTAAAAACTATATACATCAAAACTATTCTGACTTATCTGATCCTGATGATAAGGAAGGATTTAAGAAATGGTGCATATACAACCTAAAACTAACTTTTGATGGGTTTGACAACGAATTGCAAAATAACCCAGATGTTCCAGACATAGCAAATCCAGAACAACACAATTAACCACACATAAACAATATAGCATATCGGAGACCATGTGTCAAGAGAAAAGATCAAAAAAAGAACATTTATTTCGAAACTGAAGAATGAAGGTCGAATAAATGAGAACTTTCTCAACATTGTCTCCGATTTATCTTTAGAAGAACTGATAGCAATTAAGATAGAAATGGCTTCTAAGTTATTTAGAGGTAAACTATATGGTATTCCTATTTGGATTACTATGCCTAGAATTGTTAAAGAAGCTATGCTACATGTAGCTATTAATTCATGTAATACTAAAACTGATATGTCTTCCTTTTTAGGTATTACTATAGAACAACTAAATGAAATACTTAATTCATATGATTTAGAATTAGAATAGTATTATAATATATTATATATATAAAATATGCCCAGATTTTTTTCGTTTTGATTTTTTTCGAAAAAAGTTTCGATTTCACTTGACAGCACGATTCAGATATGTTATATTAATAATACCACACACAAAAACGAATCTGGAGAGAGTAATGAGTAGAAATTTAGTTCTATTTGATATGGACGGAACATTGACTGAGCCTCGGAAACCCTTTGCATCATTCTTGTCCTCCCCTTTGAAGCAATTGGTTCAAGTAGCCGATATTGGAATTGTAACAGGGTCTGATTTACCTTTGTTACAAGAACAAATGCATTCCGTTCTTAATGATGATTCTATTCGCTATTCTCTCCACATTCTACCTTGCAATGGAACTCAATATTTAAAACCACCAGAGTTCCCTTCAGATTCTCACATCTCAGTTGAGTCTCAATCGATGCAAGATAAAATGGGTAAGGTTGCTTGGAGGCGATTGATGGAAATCATCATCGGACAACAACTTAAAGCCGCAGAATTAGATATTCCTTTGACCGGTCAGTTTATTAATAATCGAAATTCAATGATTAATTGGTGCCCAATTGGAAGAGCAGCCGGAGAAAAGGAAAGACAGAAGTTTGAAAATTTTGATCGCAAATATTCTTTTAGAAGAAGAGTTTTAAACGAACTACGATCAGAGTTAGTAAGCGCAAGAATTGATAATGTTACTGTTAAACTTGGAGGTGAAACATCATTTGATATTTATCCCGATGGATGGGATAAAACTTATTCTCTTCGCTATTTTGAAAATAGCACCGTTTGGTTTGTTGGTGATCGGGCTCAAACTCCGAAAGGAAATGATTATGAAATCTTTAAGGCGTGCGAGCCTCGATCTTATCATACAACAGGACCCAAAGAGACAGATAGCATTATAAAAGATATTATAAAAAGAATCCAAGAGGAAAAAATAAATGGACTTAATAAGTAAAATAGAGGATCTTAAAAATTTTGGTATAGATCTAAAACTAGACAGTGAAGAAATGGAAATATTTTATGTTAAGTCTTTGAGGTATTTCTTTGAAGAAAAGGAAGATCTTTATTGTATTCAAGTATCAGATCTTGAATTAGAAATATCAGATGCTCACGAGCTTTTAGCATCGGTCTTTATAAAAGATTC
>Ga0208161_1001764_pt1 | contig 11347 bp, 18 predicted proteins | sample CB_VirMetaG_3_FD_184538 | JGI IMG/M metagenome (GOLD analysis project Ga0208161, IMG submission 184538) | Freshwater to marine saline gradient viral communities from Chesapeake Bay - CB_1508_1S Viral MetaG (SPAdes) (version 4) | ecosystem: Environmental > Aquatic > Marine > Coastal | place: USA... | reverse complement strand
TAAAACCAGAATAGACCCTCTCGCAAAATTTTTGGGAGATGAGAAGTGATGGAACCTGGTGATGAATTTATTAGTCGTTCTGAAGTGCAGGAGATGATTGATGATGCCATACGAAAACATAATCGTAATGCTTCGATTATTTCAATGTGTGTTGGTTGGGTTGTTCTTGCTCTTTTTGCTGAAGGTCTGCTTCGACTCATTGGAGTAATTCCACCACTATTTCCATGGCTCAACATTACCCTGAAATAATAGGAATCATTTTCCTTTTAGTATTTGCTGCCACAATGTTCTATCAAGGAACATGTATTATGAGAGGGCAGCGTGGATATTCTTTGCGTGATTATCTTAAACAAGATAGTGAGAACATGCGTAAACGAATAGAAGAACTACTCAAAGATAAATGATTGCTCTAACAGAAGAGGATTTAAAAGAACTACAACAAAGAGTTCTGGAATTGAAAATGAATGAATTATTTGAAGAACCATCTACATACGAGGATGAAGATGACGACGACTGATTGGTTAATATTCATTGAATTTTTTTCGCACATGCTTTATATGTTTATTGCTTTTATGTGTGGAATAATCATTGGTTACATTGTTGGCTTTAGAAATGGAGGAATGTGATGACTAAAACACTCTTGATTTCCACTCTCATCTATGCTATACTGATAGGGTCTTTCATTCATTGGGGACTTACCCACGCATATCCACAATGATTTTTCACATCGTAGAATCACTTGCATCAAGTCCATTCTTTCTTTTTCTCTGTGGGATGGGGTTGACAGTAGTTCCTTTTGCTGGTATTATGTTTATACATAGAGAGAAGTAACGGGGTGTGGCGCAGCTTGGTAGCGCGGATGCTTTGGGAGCATTAGGTCGCAGGTTCGAATCCTGTCACCCCGACTCATAAAATCACTTTATGAAAATGCAAGAACTAAACGAACTTGAATCTTTTACAGTTGAAGAGTTTCAATCTAATTTTGATAATCTAATGCAAAGAGTAGAAAACGGTGAATCATTTATCATACGAGATGGAGACAATAGCGCAGTGATAGTTCCTTACAACGAAACCATAAAGTACGCAGTAGAATCAGTTGTGGATGAGGAACTCATACGAATCCACAATGATCACGAAAAAGGTTCGTGATTTTATGGGAGTATAGCTTAATGGTTAGAGCGCCCTGCTTATAACGGGGTAGTCTGAGTTCAACTCTCAGTACTCCTATTGCTCGATTAGCTATCTGGTGAAAGCACCCGACTCATAATCGGTTCCAGGAGAGTTCGATCCTCTCATCGAGCATAGGACAGAAATCAAACTGTCCTCCTTAACTTTCCCAAGTCAAACCCTTATAATACTAAGGTCAACATTCAAAACAATGACTCTTACAGCAAAATTCAAGAAAGACGTTCAAACTCTTCGTGGTGCAGCAAACGGTGAATTTTATCTTGATGTAAAGAATCCGAAACTTTACAAGAAAGTTCGTCGGTACTATGAGAGTGAAGGTGTAGTATTCTCTGGTGATCCTTTGGATGATTATGAGATGCTTATGGAATATGTCTATCAAGATCTTGAATCTGTTGAGGTTGCATGACATCGAAACTTCCTAAAGTACTTTTGGAACGTGAAGGATATCGCTTTATTGAAGTTGGTATCCTTGAAATAAATGGAATGCCTGACTATCGTTTGCAAAAACAAAACTTCTATACCAAACGTTGGAATGACATTTATCTCTTTGATAATGGTTTACAATGCACTACTGCTATGGAAGATATTGAATATGCAAAGTGGTTAGACCCAGATAGAGTTCCTTGCTATATTAAAGACGATGGTGAATAACTAAATAAAAGTAAAATCTTACTCAAAAATGTCTAAGAAAACTTCCCCAGAAAAAACTTCTTTCTCTTTCACACCTTCATCTAAACCCGAAGTTAAAAAAGAAGTTAAAACTGAATCGTCTAAAGTAAGACCTGGTAGTTTTGCATCTCTGATTTCACAATAAGTCACGGACGGACTATAACAGCACTGGTCGGGAGCAAACCCCTTAAGTCACGGAGAGACTCTAAAAGTACTGGTGGAGTCAATATGACCCTATTTTGAGTTTCTTGCTTCTCTCAAGAGCAAGTGGTGCGGATGGGGAATTCTTTCTCCGCCTGGTTTCTTGCCTCCAGTTAAAGGGCAAGTGGCGAGCCTGTAAATTGCTAAAGGAGGAGTTGCATAAACTCCTCCTTTTTGCTATAATGTATTATCAAGAAGTTTATTAAATATGAACTTACATTTAACTTATTTTGGTGATAATAACTTTTCTATCGGCAAAAGTAGAATTAGAAACCAAGCAGAAAGCTTTGGAGTATTTAAATCTATTTTTGAATACGGAGAAAGGGATTTGAAAAATAATCCATTTTGGGAAAATCACGCAAAGTCGATGATGACTCAGCGTTCTGGAATGCAGCGCAGATACTATGGTTATTATGCTTGTAAACCTTATTTTATCCTGGAAGCATTAAATCAAATTCCAGAAAATGATGTTTTGCTTTATGTTGATTCTGGTTGTGAACTGAATAAAAATGGATTAGAAAAACTTCAACAATATTATCAAGAATGTTTGGATACTGAAGGAGTGTTTTTTACTTTGGATCTTCCAGAAATTCAGTGGACAAAAATGGATACATATCGTCATATTATTGGAGATGATGATGCGTATTTAATGACCAGACAAATAATTTCGGGAATTTTTCTTTTAAAGAATACTCCAATGATAAAAGAATTGGTTCAGAAATGGATTGACATTTGTGTAGAAGATGGTGGAAGGTATTTAGATGATAGTCCCTCAAAACTTATTAATAATAATATCTTCAGAGAAAATCGTCACGATCAATCTATTTGGTCACTACTTTTGAAGAAAAAAGCAGAAACTCATGACTTTACCTTTCATGAGGATGATACATATGAAAAAGTTTGGAATGCTGCTGGATTATCTGGTGTTCCTGTTGGTCCAGAACAAGCAAAGATATGGAACACTTACGGTAAAGAATATCCAATCTGGGCAACTAGAAATGGGCAGGTAGATTTTACTAATTGTCAAGTATGATTGAAAAAGTATATAGGCCTTGGGGATGGTATGAAAACATACAAGAAGAAAGTTCATATAAAGTAAAAAGACTTTTTATTAGTCCCAATCAAAAAATATCATTACAGTATCATAAGCATAGAGATGAGCATTGGATAGTGGTTTTTGGAGATGGTGTTGTTGAAGTAAATGATGTTTCCAGAAGTATTAATATTGGGGACTATATATTTGTACCATTAAATTCATCTCATAGAGTTACTGGTGGAGATAATGGTATAATGATTATAGAAATTCAATTGGGAGAAATATGTGATGAAAATGACATTGTTAGAATTCAAGATGATTATGGGAGGGTATGATTTGTGAAAAAAGCACTAATCACTGGTATTACTGGCCAAGATGGTTCATATTTGGCAGAACTTCTTTTGGAAAAAGGATATGAAGTTCATGGAATTATTAGACGTGCCTCATTAATTAATACGCAAAGAATTGACCACATTTATAATAAAGTTAAACTTCATTATGGAGATCTGACAGATTCTACCAATCTTGTAAGAGTAATTCAGCAAGTTCAACCTGATGAGATTTATAATCTAGGTGCTCAAAGTCATGTAAAAGTTTCTTTTGAGATGCCAGAATATACTGGACAAACAGATGCTCTTGGCACTCTTCGTATTCTTGAAGCAGTTCGTCTTTTGGGAATGGAAGATAAAACAAGAATTTATCAAGCATCAACATCAGAAATGTTTGGTAAAGTTCAAGAAATTCCTCAAAAAGAAACTACACCTTTTTATCCTCGTTCACCTTATGGAGTTGCAAAAGTTTATGGATACTGGATCGTCAAAAACTACAGAGAGTCTTATGGACTACATGCAAGTTCTGGAATTCTTTTCAATCACGAATCCCCTAGAAGAGGAGAAACTTTTGTCACAAGAAAAATCACTAAAGGATTATCACGCATTTCAACTGGGCAACAAGATATACTATATCTCGGGAATCTGAACGCAAAACGTGATTGGGGACACGCTAAAGACTTTGTAGAAGCGATGTGGTTGATGCTTCAGCAAGATGAACCAGATGATTATGTGATCGCCACAGGAGAGCAATATTCGGTTCGGGAGTTTGTAGAAGAAGCCGCCCCGTATTTTAATATGAATATCTCTTGGGAGGGTGAAGGACTTGATGAAGTTGGATATGACACAAATACAGGAAAAAAGGTTATTCAAGTAAATCCTAAATATTTTCGACCTGCTGAGGTTGAAACTTTATTGGGTGATGCCACAAAGGCAAAAGAAAAAATGGGTTGGATTCCCAAAACTTCTTTTAAACAATTAGTTGAGGATATGTGTATTAATGGAAACTGATTCTAAAATTTTTATTGCAGGACATAGGGGACTCGTTGGATCTGCAATTTCCAGACATTTGATATCTAATGGTTACACAAATCTCTTGACTCGTTCAAGAGCACAATTAGATTTAAGAATCCAGAAAGATGTTGACGAATTCTTCGCAGAAGAAAGACCTGAATATGTTTTTCTTGGTGCAGCAAAGGTAGGAGGTATTGGTTATAATAAAGCAATTCCTGCAGACTTTATTCGTGAAAACTTACAGATTCAAACGAATGTAATTGATGCTGCATATCGCAATGGTTGTAAGAAATTGCTATTTCTAGGATCTGCTTGCATTTACCCCAAGCACGCTCCAATTCCTGTCAAAGAAGAATACTTGCTTACTGGTCCACTTGAAGAAACTAACATTTCATACTCTCTGGCAAAAATTGCTGGATATATGATGTGTAAAAAATATACAGAGCAGTATGGATTTCCAACTGTTTCTGTAATGCCAAATAACCTTTATGGTATTAATGATAATTTTATTCTGGAGCAGTGTCACGTAATTCCAAGTTTTATCAATAAGTTTGTGAGTGCAAAAGACTCTGGTGTGGAAAGTATAATGTGTTTTGGTGATGGAAGTCCAACTAGAGAATTTCTTTTTTCTGATGATCTTGCAGATGGTCTTGTTTTCTTGATGAATAACTACAATAATCCGGATATTATCAACATTGGACCCGATAGGGAAGTAAGTATTAAAGAACTATCTGAGATTGTATCCAATCTGGTCGGTTATACTGGAGAACTAGTTTGGGATACTTCTAAACCAAATGGCACTCCTCGTAGAGCACTAGATACTTCAAAGATGGATTCGTTAGGATGGAAGGCAAAAACTTCTCTGGAAGATGGTCTAAAAATCACTATCGATTGGTTCTTAAAGAATAGGAGTAATTATGTCAGACTATAAGTGGCCACTTATGAAGAATTCTATCTCTTTGTGGGATAGGTTTCAACTTGCTAAGTTTGTTTTAACTTCTGATAAGTTTACTCAGGGTAAAAATGTTGAGCAATTTGAAAAGGAGTGGTCAAAGTGGTTAGGATGTAAATATTCTTTATTTGTAACTTCTGGAAGCACTGCAAACTTTTTACTAGTATCTTCAATCATAGAAAAGTATGGTCTTCAAAAAGGTGATAAAGTTTTAGTTCCATCTTGCACTTGGGTTACAAATATTAATCCAATTATTCAAATGGGACTTACTCCTATTTTTTGTGATGTAAATCTTGAGAATTATAGTTTTGATTTAGACAATCTAAAAACCATATCTAGGTCCCATCCAGATATTAAACTAGTATTTGTAACTCATTTATTAGGCATTCCTGCAGAGATTGGAGAATACAAAAAGATACTTCCGAACGCACTGTTTATTGATGATGTTTGTGAGTCTCATGGATGTCTTGATAAAAATGGAAATAAGATAGGTAAAACTAGTCTTGGCGCAACTTTTAGTTTCTACTTTGGACACCACATGTCTACTGTAGAAGGTGGAATGATTTCTACTGATAGTTGGGAATTATATGATTTGATGAAGATGAAAAGGTCTCATGGGCTAGCAAGGGTCTCAGACCAATTCAAATACTATGTTAATAAAAACCCAGAAATAGAAAAGTCATTTTTATTTGTAAGTGATGGGTATAACTTTAGGAATACTGAGTTTGGTGCTGTATTGGGTTTATCTCAACTAAAGAGACTTGATAAGTTTATTGATAACAGAGACAAGGCATACTTTAGATTTGTAGAAATTATGTCATCTCAAAAAAATAGAGACAATTTCTATCCAATAGTGTATAATGAAGGTAATAGTTGCTTCTGTTTTCCTTTTATTTGCAAAACTAAAGAGATTAAAGCAAGATTAATTTCTTTACTAAACAAATATAAAATTGAATATAGACCAGTAGTTGGTGGAAATCTTTTAAGACAACCTTATCTTAAAGGATACTCAATCAGCGGTAAAACAGAAAACTTAAATGTAGATATTCTTCACGAGAATGGAATCTACATCGGAAACAATCAGTTTGTTTCTAACAAAGATATGAATCTTTTAGAAAAAATCTTAGGAGAGTTATGAGTAAGTTTGGTGATTTAATTGACCAATGTATTAAGGAGACTATTGATGAAGTTCTTTCTCGTAGAGAACTTCCTGATGTTGAATACATTGAGACTGATAATCTAGGTGAAGTAATTGAAAAACTTTCTATCCTCCACACTCGTATGTGGATGTTGGAGGATGCAATTCAAGAGGCAAAGACTGATACAGAGGTTGCTGAGTTGAAGCGTAAAATTGATATCTGCTTCAAGGTAAAGCGTCCTCGCCTGGTGCAAGCAGTTAATCTTCTTGTAGATAATGCTATTGCAACTGGAAGAACACTTCGTGAGGATTCTGTAAAACTTTATAAAGGAATTGTGTGATATGTCACTCAAGTATATTTACCATCATATGGGACTTGGGGATCATATTATTTGTAATGGTATGATTCGTTATTTCTGTAAGAAATATGATAATGTTGTTGTCTTTTGCAAAGACCATTATTATGATAATATAAATTATATGTATCGTGATTTAAATAACTTAGAAATTTTTAATTTCTTGGATGATGAACAAGTTGTTGAGTTTATTAATAAAAATATTTCAGTCAAAAATAATTTGATTAAACCTGGATTCCAGAATCTTGATAGTTGTTTAGATAGAATGACATTTGATGAGGCATTCTATTATCTTGCAGGTCTTGATTTTCAAATTAGATTTGATGAGTTTTATTTTGAAAGAAATTTGGAAAAAGAAGAAGAGGTTTGTAAAACTCTAAATCCTGATGGTGAAAAATATATCTTTGTATTGGATGACCCAAAGAGAGGATATAATATTGATATGACTAAAGTTAATGATGAATATAAAGTAATTCGTAATGATTATCAATTCAAGATGTTTGATTATATTAAACTACTTGAGAATGCTGAAGAAATTCATATGATGCAAACTGGATTTTTGGATATGGTAAATTCATATAAAATGGATAAACCAAAAATCTATAGGCACAACTATGTTAGAAATTATCCAGAAGCAATCCATTCAAAAGGGCTGAATGAAGTAATTCAAATTAATTAAATTTGGGAGGAAAGTAAGTATGCATCCATTTAATAAGTGTTTTGATAAAGTAATCGTTTTAACTACAAATCATGAAATTTCTAAAAGTAGAAGAGAACGAATATCTTCTAGGTTGGAAGGAATTGATTATTCTTTTTTTTATGGCGTAAGTTATGAAGAACTTGACATTCAATCTTATTATGATAATGGATGTCAGCTAAGATATCCTGGACAAATTGGATGTGCTGAAAGTTTCAATAAAATATTTAAGTATATTCTTGATAGTGATTTACGAAACTGTTTAATACTTGAAGATGATACTTGTATTACTGAAGGTATTGATAAATTTGAAGAAATTTATAATCAACTCCCCGAAGATTGGCAATTATTTTATATTGGATATGGGCATCAGGATGTAAGTCCACCGCCAAATTATTCGTCCAATTTAATTAAAATAGATAGAAACGGGCACTTTTTTCCAGATTCAACTATGGGATTTGCTGTAGGTAGAGAATATGCTAAAATTTTATATGATCATAATTGTAAAGTAACTTGGACTGCTGATGCTAATTTGCAGATTATTTTAAGGTCTACCGATTGCGTTGCTTATGCGAGTGTACCAAAAATTATTTCACACGAGGGTAATGATTCCGTAGTTGAAAATTTTGTTAAATGAAAAAATTAAATTACTATTGCAACTTTAGTTGGTTTGATCCCAAAGATAATTTATTTACTTGGGCACTATCTCATTCTTTTGATATCAATTTCGATCAAAACAATCCCGACATTGTTTTAACTGACAATGATTTAGATCCTCAACTAGTTAAATATAAAAATTCTAAAATCATTTATTATACTGGAGAACCTTTTCTTTCTTGGTCCGGGGAAATTAATAGAAATGTAATTTATAAATCATTGACAAATTTTAACTTTGATGATAATTTCTTTGAAAGAGTTCCTTTAGCATTACTTTATAACTATGAATACTATAAAAATAATTATATTGATGACTATGAATTTTTATTGAAAAGAAAAACTACAGTTAGTAACATTCCAAATAATTTTTGTTCTTTTGTTGCTAGAGGAGGTGGATATCCATCCTGTAAAAGAGGTGATTTTTTTAATAAACTGAGTAATTATAAATTTGTAAATTCTCACGGACAATATCTTAATAATAGTCCATTGATACCAATGGGAAATACTTTAAAATATGAAAATTCTTTGTTTAAGGTCAAATGTATTTCTAATTATAAATTTAATATATCTTTTGAAAATATTGATGGATGTGTAAAATCTCCGAATGATCTCACTTATGTAAGTGACTCTGGATACTTCAATGAAAAAATATATGAATCTTTATTATCCAATACCATTCCAATTTATTGGGGCAATAAAGATATCCATAAAGATTTAAATACTAATAGATTTATTAATTATTATGATTATAATGATTTTGATTCTATGATTGAGAAAATAATTGAGATTGATAATAATGATCAATTATTTTTAGATTATGTAAATCAAGATTGTGTAAACGATTTAAAATCTAGCATATTTAAAAAGGAATACATAATAGATATTATGGAAAAAATTGTTAGCGATTAAGACTATGAAAAAAGTTGTATTTTTTAGTTATGCTCATAGGGGAGATATTTTTCTTTCTAGATCTTTTGTTCAGCATATAATGGAATGCATTGATGCTGACTTTTATTACGCGCATTATTGGGGAGAATATTTATTAAAGGACTTAAATCTTACTTATATTTCTTTGGATGAAATACCAAAAATTCAACAAAACAACGAACATGCAAGTAATTTTGTTAAAGATGATATAGTTTACATTAATACTTGGATAGGAAAGTATGCAAGTGAAGTTACTCCTGGATATTGTGAGTGTACATTACATACTTTGTATTCTTTAGTTTATCCTAAAGTATTTGCATTTTTATCTAAAAACTTTAATATCAATTTAGAATTAAAGGATATATCTGAGTATTTGGGATGTGAAGTTGATTTTAGTGTTTTTAACATTGATTCTGTGAATAAATTTATAGAAGAAGAGCAAGGAAGAAAAATATTATTCTGTAATGGACCATCACTTAGCAATCAGTGTAGTTATGATGGTGATTTACAGGAAGTTATAGAAAACGTGTCTAGACAGTATTCTGATGTATGCTTTATAACAACACAAAATATACAGTCTTCCTTTAAAAATATAAAGTATAGTGGAGATATTATTGGTAATCAGTCTCAAGATCTTTATGAAATTTCTTATTTGTCTAAATTTTGCGACCTTATAATTGGTAGATATTCTGGACCATTTATCTGGACAAATGCAATTAAAGATAATATCTTTAATGAAAATAAAAAGTTTTTATGCTTTGGTGATAAAGCAACGGACTGTCATCCATATAATATGAAGTTTGATTCTGAGTTTGTATTTGAAAACTTTACTAATCTTGAAGATCTAGAAAAAACGATAGTTAGTATGATATAATATGAAAAAACAATATAATTTAATTGGTGGCGGATTCAATAATTATGATAATGGAAATAGAGCATCTTCCATTCATAAACAGGAATCTAATTTCATTGAGTGGGTAGATTCTGGAGCAGAAGAAACTTTCTATGTAGATCGATACATTGGTTTAGCATTTGATGACAATGTAAGCAAAAAGAAATATGCCTGGTTGCTTGAGTCTGCAAATATTTGCCCAGATGTCATTGAAGATGTAAAAAGAAATCATCTTCATTATACTCGCGTTTATGATGCAATCTTTACTCATCATCAAGATCTAATTAATCTTCATCCAAAATTTAAGTTTGCTCCCCTTTACGGCAGTTGGATTACTGAACCAAAACTTTATGATAAACCAAAATTAGTTTCAATGATCTGTTCCAATAAGATGATGTGTGCGGGTCATCAGTACCGATTATCTTGGGCACAAAAACTTCAAGGTAAAGTTGATTTTTATGGTAGAGGATTTAATGAGATTCAATCTAAAGAAGAAGGTTTAAAAGACTATATGTTTTCAGTTGCAATTGAAAATGCTTCTTACGAATCTTATTTCACTGAAAAAATTCAGGATTGCTTTGCAACTGGAACTATTCCAGTTTATTATGGATCTCCAGATATCGGAAAGTTTTTTAATACTGATGGGATTATTTTTTTAACTGATGACTTTGATATTTCTCTATTGACTCCAGAACTTTATTATGATAAGATGGAAGCAGTGAAGGATAATCTGGAAAGAATTAAAAATTATCCTATTAACGAAGACTACATTTATAAAACTTATTTGGAAAAATAATGTCAATTAGTTATAATCGTTTGGGATCCAATGGTCGTCTGGGAAACCAAATGTTTCAATATGCTGCTCTTCGTGGTATCGCAGCAAATCGTGGATTTGAATGGATGATTCCAAGACCTGATAGTTATGGAGACTCTAACTATGGTCTTTTTGATTGTTTTAAAATGGAGTCCGTCCAAGAAAGTAACTTTGGTATTCTGAATGTCCAAAGTATTTCTACAGGAGAGTTTCATTTTATTCAGGAGTTTTTTGATAATTGCCCTGACAATGTAAATCTTCACGACTATTTTACTTCTGAAAAATACTTTTCAAATGTGAAAGATATTATTCGTAATGATTATACATTTAAAGATGAAATTCTAAGCCCTTGTAGAGAGATTGTAGATGACTTGGAGAATCCAATCTTTCTTCACGTTCGTCGTGGTGATTACTTAGTAAAACCTGAAGCACACCCTGCTTGTGCTATTTCTTATTATGAAAATGCATTGGAGCTCT
>Ga0208161_1001763_pt1 | contig 11354 bp, 21 predicted proteins | sample CB_VirMetaG_3_FD_184538 | JGI IMG/M metagenome (GOLD analysis project Ga0208161, IMG submission 184538) | Freshwater to marine saline gradient viral communities from Chesapeake Bay - CB_1508_1S Viral MetaG (SPAdes) (version 4) | ecosystem: Environmental > Aquatic > Marine > Coastal | place: USA... | reverse complement strand
ATCTTGTAGATCGGGCTTCTCCATTATACCGCAAGTCGGGTAATCCGGCATCATTGTATTGGCATCGAACCGCATTCTTCTGGTTTCATCCAACATGTCCTCTTTGGCTTTCATGTTTTCACGAAGAAACGCCTGTGTAGCACTCAATCGAGCTTTCTCAGTTAACAACTCAACTACATTTGTAGGCATCGGGTTACCAGGTGTTTCCTGATACGATACTCCATCAATAGTTACGTTTTTAGATGCGTTGTTAACTACTGCAAGTTTGTTATCAATCTCACGAACCCGTTGATTGCAAAGATTGCTGATTGATTGTGCTTGTGAAAGTGATAATCCGGTTGCTGCTAATGAGTGTTTCATGTTTTCCTTGTTAATTATTTAATTTTTATATATTATACTTACTATAATTTAATAATCCAAATAAATTAGTTACTTTTTTAAACGATTTTTAATTTCCGTTAAGGTTGTTGTGTTAAAAAACTCACCGTCCTGGTAGATTGTTTCAAGTAATCCCTCACATTCAGTTTCCCAATTAACTTTGTCAACTAAGTAGATATCTTTTTCTTCATTGAGCGTAACACATAACAATCCGGTTGCTGACTTCTTTGTTCCATCATCTGTGATTGGATCTTTAAAGATCTCTCTACCTTCACCATTCACTTCAACATAGGTTGCTTTCATTGCAAATCCAAAAGTATCTCTAGTATTGTATTGGTAAGTGAATGAACCGATACCTAGAACCACATTTGTCGATGCAAATCCTTTTGCTTCCAATCTTCTACAGATTTCATTTGCTCGCTCAATTGTGATCGAATCGCCATAAATTGCTCCGATGTGTGGGTCAAGTACTTTGTAACCTTGATCATTGGTTGTTCCACCGAATACATCCCAAAGCAATTCAATTACACCTTTATTTTGTGGTTGGTTTCTAGCTTCTTCACTTTCACCTTCGGGGTCAAATCCTCCCCATCCACAAAGAATTTCTACCGGGTCTCCGGAGTCAGGACGAATAACCAATTTACCATCACGAGCCATAATTTCATCTTTAAGAGTAACTACATGCTCTGTACACACTTTCCACAAGTCCCAAGTGTCAGATACAACTGATAAGATTCCGGTTGGATACGTATCCAACAATCTACGGAATGTCTCCACCTCATCTTCCTTACCACCTGCACACATCACCGAGTGTTCCGTTGCGTTAACGCTGCCTCCGACGAACTCTGTTGCCCCGTAATACTTTCTGGCTCCATATATTGCTGGAAGTGAATCGGTACCACTAAACGAAGTCAAATGCCCCATTCCTGAGCTTATAACAGCATCAACTGAGTCCATACCTCGCATTGAGAAGTCATGTCCTTGCCAATCAATGAACCAATCCTTTTCAGCATCGGTCTTTTCTTGCCACTTAGTTAATACTTTGCGATATTCGTGTGCAATTGTTGCAGATGTCATTGGTTTCCACAACAGATTGGAAATGATAGTCTCTAGGTAGTTTGTGATCCAATAGAAATCTGGATGTGTATTATAAATTGTCAACACGGGCACTTTGATTGGAACTAAGGTGCCTTCTTCAATTGCTTTAACATGAACCGGCAAATAACCTAGGTCGTGCAATGCTTCGAAGTGAGACACATCATAGTCTGTACCTAAATACAAAGACAACTCACGTTTCATTTCTCCACAAACTTCATCTTTAGGTTTGTTGAAGAACTCAGTTTCAAACGCTTCGTTGATGATTTTCATAACCATTTGCTGTCCGAATGAGACTACTCGGTCACACCCTTTCGGAGCATGCTTGTTGCTACGCGGTGTGAAGTTGGAATATACCAATGTAGTTCCTTTTGGATATTGTTGGTGATGGCCTGTCTTGTAGCCATCCGTTAAAAATAATGGATTCATATGATTTTATTTAAAAACATTAAAACGTGTTATTAATTCAGATTCTCCTTCTTTGACACTATTTGTAGTATAAACATGTTCAAAGTGTTCCATTAATGGTTCCTCACCGGCAGAGAATATTCCGTGAGTTACTACCAAATAGACTTTAGCAGTTGGTCTAATAGCTTTGATAGCCTTAGCAATCTCCGTAAAAGTTCTGCCGCCATCGCAGATATCATCAACAATCACATACTTAATGTCGTTGTGCATATCCGGTGTGGGAACTTCTGTGTGTAAGATCTTTCCGGTCTTCAAGTCTCGAACCTTCGTAGCGGTAATAACTTTGTTGATATCAAATGCTTGTGCTACATCAAAGATCTTTTTATATGCTCCGGCATCGGGGGATACTAAACAGATACGATCACGTGCATCATTTTTATTATCAATAAGAGTAAGTGCATGTTTAACAATGAGATGATTATTAACCTTAACCATGTTATCTAGACAAGCTTCTAGAACATCTGAGTGTGGATCTAACACAACCACTGCATCAAACTTCAAAGAATTGATAATTGGACAAATAACTTCTTTAAGGTAATGTATGCTACCGTCCTGAAATTTTCTATCTGAACGAGCTCCTAAGAAATACGGTACGTGCAATACAACTTGCCGTACTCCTATTCCATCCAATGCTTTCTTAGCACAAATAATAAGTTCTAAATCCGTAAATGAATTAAGGCGACTATGTATTTGTACTACTTCTTCTTTTAATGTCCAGAAATGATGTGAATTAAGCAGCGTAATTGATTGCTGCCCATCTGGGAATCGACTAATCTGATACTTTATAATAGACTGTACTTCACTCGTTAAATCTAAAATTTTAGATACTTTTGGCAACAAAAAGTCTCGATACAATCGATTCTCTTCTTCTGCCCACATTTTCATTTGACAATCCTCAAATGAACCTTGAAACAATACCGTATTAGTTGCTTCATCTACCAATTGCCAAGTGTCGTTAATCAATCTAACTATTTGCATAACTCTTTTTTTTAAAATAAGAAATTATTTTCAATTAACCAATTTTATTTCGAAAGAAAATTATACTTCATATTTTCTTTCCAGCATAAAAGCAAAGTACATTTAAAATTGCTGTTACCGTTTTCCTGTTTACGGTACTTATGATGGATTGTTTGATTATCGAATTGGAATTCAATTTCATGAGTAGTGCCATTCAACTCAACAGAAAACTCAGTTACTGATTTGGAATTGGCATATAATATAAATGTCAATGGCCCTAATGAAATTGCAAATCTGGAATATGTTTGTGATCTGGACCACATACAATCTGGTATGTATGATAATCCGAATTGGAGATGTCCTCCTAATACACTAATATGGCTAAGGCTAATAATTTTTGAAATAACTTTTTTCATATCTTTTAATTTTACATTTTAAATATAAGAAATAAAAGTTAAAATGCCAAATTAACAGTATTACTTTTTATTAGAATTTCGCATACTCAATGCATATGATTTCTGCAGCAATAACAGATTATAAACACACAGAAGAGTTATTCCAATTAACTCCGCCAGCAACAAGCTGTGCACAATTCCTACTGCAGATGCTATATACGCCCATATAACCCATCGAAAACGTTTTGTTTGATACATAGGAATCAGTGTTAACAAGAAGAAACACACGGCAAGTACATTGTGCATAACAGGCCAATATTCTATAGAAAATGCCGTTAATAACATCAAAGCCATTGCCGATCTTTTCCACCCAGATTCAAAGAATAAATAATAAGACGTAGCGGCATTGGTAATGATAAACAGTGGTTGCATTGGAGTGTTCCAATACGAAGAAAGAGACGGTAACCATCCGGCGGTTGCAACACATACTATCGGAGCAATCATGGCAAACATGATTACCAGGATTCTGTTTCGATAATAGGCAGAACGCAACATGATCGGGGCTTTATTAATAAATATAAAACAGAGAGCCGATTTGTTAATTAATCGTTAAGTTGTTTTTTTGTAGTTTGATTCAAACAAAATTTAGGATCATTCATCAGTTTGTCAATCCTAGAATCTGTGTATCGTCTTTGTTCATCAATAAGCCGATGAATATCATCCACTGTTCTTTCGATAGACCTCAATTCATGCTGAATGCCGTTGTTGATGGTTCGTTCCACCATGGTGCAATCGCGATGTGCTTGTGTTAATCCGTCGACGGTTGATCTTTCTAATTCTTCGACTGTTCTTCTTGTTTTAATTATCTGAAGTACTGACCAAACTGTAACTGCAGCCATTGCCACAACTACAACTAAACCGATACCTAAAATAAAATACATTGTTTCCATATGATTTCTCCTTGTTTGTATCGGCCCTCTGTTTATATTGTTATCCTATCATCCAGGCCGATAACAGGCCTGCTACCTTGTATCCTGTAAATGCTCCTAATGCGGTTGGCACAGGAAACATTATGAATTTGCCTAATGAGGTTACATACTTGGGTCTATTTATAACTTTACCAACATAAAAATAATATGTCATGTAACCTAACAGAACGGCTATATCTATTCGATTTGCAATAAACACCACAATGATAGATCCTAATAATCCATATATAGCATTTTCAATTGCGGCCTGGATGATTTCTTGTTTTGGAGTTTCGTGATACTCCTTTCTTATTTTCTTTAAACTCATAACTAGTTTGATAAAGGTGCTTTAATTGTTGGGTGTGATTGATAATTGCCTAGTTGCAAGTCTTCTTCTAACAAACACTTACAGAAATTGTCATTCGTAAACCCATTGAATACTGCCACAGCATCTAAAGGACCTACACCACACTCACCAGATTCTGTTGGCCAGAACTCTGTGTTGATGTTTAGGGTTGGTAGTGGATATGGTTCTCTGCTAATCTGTTCCTTTGCTTGTTCAACGTGATTCAAATACAAATGTGTATCACCTAAGTTACCAATCAATTCATCAGGAACCATATTAACTGCTTTTGCTATGATTTCTAATAACAAACCATAAGATGCAATATTGAATGGTAAACCTAAGAATGTATCCACTGAACGTTGATTCCACATTAAAGAAATTGCTCGTGTTGGGATTCCGATTTGATTAAAGTATTCTTCTTTTGATATTCCCATATCATCTCTCCATTTAGAAACAGGATATGTTTCTTTGTTTCCTCTTTTATATTGTGACCTTTCTTCCATACTCAACTCTCTTGTATAAACTTGAAATCCATAATGACAAGGTGGTAAAACCATTTGGTCTAATTCACCTACATTCCAAGCATTAACCATTAATCGTCTTGAGTCTGGGTTTGTTTTAAGGTCATTGATTAGATTTCGGATTTGGTCTATATTTCCTAATCCATGTTTATCCTCTAAAACTCCAGCACTCCAATTTCTCCATTGCTTACCATAAATTGGACCTAACTCACCCCACTTCTTGGCAAACTCATCATCTGTTTTGATTTTGTTGATAAATTCTTCCATAGTGTCAGGCCAGTTACCTTTGTACTCATTAGTTTTACTAATATAGTTTTTAAAAGCATCACCATCCCAAATATGACAATCGTTATCAACAAGATATTTAATGTTTGTATCACCACGCAAAAACCATAGTAATTCTGTTACGATTTGTTTCCAAGCCATTTTCTTTGTTGTGAGTAGAGGAAATCCTTTTGACATATCATGTCTGATTTGTCTGCCGAATACTGAAATAGTTTTGCCATTACGAGTTTGTTTTTCTACTCCATTGTCTAAAATGTCTTTGAGTAGTTTTAAGTATTGTTTTTCTATGTTTTTACTCATCTTTGTTCATGTCTTTACTTATTCTTTTCAAATCATCAATGCATTCACCCCAACCTTCCCAAAACCAATGAGATAGATTGGAGAGGTGGGTAGGATGGCCGGGGTGGTTAGATAACCATTCTTTGAGTTCAAGTAATTGGTTACTTATTTTTTCAATTTCTTCTTTTCTATTCATCTTTGTTTTGGTTTTTTATCAATCAACTATTTTATATATTGTTGATTTTACTTTTTTACCTTCCTCATATTGGTGAGTACTTTTATACTTATCAATAGCAGATAAAGCATCCTCTTCATTTTCATACCATTCAGATTTGGTTCTTGACAATACATATCTTCCACCATCTTGTAAAATATTATACCAAGAGATGTATATCGATTTCACAAACCCACCCACTATTGATGATTTTGAGCATTGTGGTGAATATTTCTTTTCACCATTATTTAATTCTTCTATTTTAATTCTATATTTACTCATCTTTGTTTTGGTTTAATTCTCTATGTTTTAATATAACACCATTTACTATCTGACTACCCAACTCTGCTATTGAATGTCCAAAGTTTTTATTGGTATCAATTATATTTGGTATTAATAAGTTGACAGTAATCGAGTTTCCATCTTTTTGCTTGAAAACGATGTCAATACCTTCAAAACCATTATTGAGTAGTAAACTCAAATCACCTATAATTTTTTCTTTACTCATCTTTGTTTTGGTTTAAGATTTCTTTAATAGCGTTAATAGCAGCCAAATGTCCAAATGTTGTAAATTTAGTTTTTATTCCTTTGTTTTGATATTTCTTAGCTATTAAAGCTTCATGTTTATTTACTAAATCTTTTATACTTTCCTCACTCATCTTTGTTTTGGTTTAATAGTTTCTATCAAAATGTTTCTCTAAATTGTTTATGAGGGATTGTGCCTCTATAAAATCATAATACTTACAAGGCCCAATCTGAACATAACATTTATCAGTTTCAAAAGGGTTAATAACTGCCTCAACTAGTTGTCTAGTGGAATCTAGATTGATGATTGAGTTTGATACATTTAATAGCCTTAATTCTTCTTTACTCATCTTTGTTTTGGTTTAATTTATCTCTATACAATAATATTTAAAACAATAGTCTTGATAAATAACACTAAATATTAAATAAGAATCTTGATTATAAAACATTACAATGCATTTACGTTCTTGTTCATCATAAGCATCCCAATAAACTGTACCATCTTCTTCATCTATTTCTGGGGATCCTACAATATTGTAAATACTTCTGGCCTCATCATTAGCTATAATAACATTTTGTTGAAACAAAAAACCTATTCTAGCCTTAACAGGATCTTTCCATTTATAGTCTCTCTTTATTTTAGACCAGGTTCCTATTTGAACATATTCAGACTCAAATATGTTTTGGGATATTCCGGTAAAACTTATAAATAGTATTACCACTAAAATTAATTTTTTCATAGTTTAAGTTTTATAATTTGCAACTCTTCAATTACTTCTATCTTTAATTTACTCATCTTTGTTTTGGTTTAATTCTTTTTTAATTTCATCTAATTCATCATGTAGTAAGTCAACATCTATAACTTCTCTTTCCCATCCACTCTCTGGGTCAACCCAAAATGTATTGTCAATAATGAATTTTTTTAACCTATCAATCAACTCGTTATTACTCATCTTTGTTTTAACTTTATATTATGTTCTTTAATAATTTGATTAACTATTACGGCAAATATAAATGGTTCTTCCCTTTTAGATGACTGAATTAAATAATTTTTCACCTCTTCGTCTAAATCATCAGGTAACCTTTCTATTACTTCTTTAGGTGACATCATCTCATAACTGTTTAGGATGTCTTCTTTAAATTTTTTATAACTCATCTTTGTTTTGGTTTAATACTTATTATTTTTTTACAATGATAGTTAAGTTTTTCCTTACCATCCCATTCAATAGGACCTAATCTACCTGCCCTTTCGAAAAACAAATCTCCTTTCTTAAAACTATCATCTCTATCTTGTATATGATAGATATAATTTTTGTATTCAAATATCCACTCTCCTTTACTCATCTTTGTTTTGGTTTAATTCTTCAATTATAGTATCCAAACTCTTTTTCACCTTCACCCCAGATCTTCTCTTGATTGACTGTGCTCTCTTTTCTTGAACTTCATTGAACTGTACTCTGAGTTGATCTTCTGTTTTCTCTGCTATCTTGATCTCATACTGATAGACACTGTTAATGATGGTCATTTTACCATGTTCTAGTATAACCAACATCTCTCTTTTAGAGTTTTCAATCAAACGTTCTGAGGAGAGAGGAGCATTAACAAGTTTACTATCCTGTTCTTTGAGTAGTGTTAAAAATATATCTACTCCTTTTTGTTCAATTGGGTCAGGGGAGGATATTTCACGTTTAGATAAACGTTTTTTAACCTTATGTCGTAACCATCTTTGTTTTATGCTCATGTTAATCTAAGTTTAATCCGTATGATTCAAGGATGTCTTGTATCTCTTCTCTTATCTTGTAAGCAGTTTCCATCTCTTCTGAGGATGCTTCTGCATCATGGCTAATTATTGACTTGCCATACTTTGTTGTTGATCTTAGCAGTTGGTCTAAGTCCCACATTGCAAGTTTCCACTTGTAACCATCTAATGCTGTTCTAACATCTTCCTGTTCTTCTATTCCGTCGAATTCTAGAGTTATTTTCATTGTTCTTTCTTTTATACTTTAATATACGAAAAATATTTTAAGAATCCAATTCCTCCCACTCAATATCTTCAATAGTCTCACAAAACATAAAATGGGTATTGTCTCTTAAAACATGATCTGCTCCACACCAATCTCGGTAGGCTTTAACCAATTCCATATCAGGTTGTTCGTTGTCTTTCTTGAAGAAACGATCGATAGGTAATGTTCGGATTATAATATAAGCAGAATCCCCGTGCTTGTATATTGGCTTCATAATTACTTGTTTATATACACTATATACGCTCTTTATACAGCTGTTTTATAAACTAAATTCAATGTATATAGAATATAATAAGCACTGTATAAAGAGCGTAATACTAGCTCAAATTATAGTTTTTACATCATACCCGGAGCCATCGGCATCTCAGGCTCATCGCTAGGTATAGTCGTGATCACACACTCGGTAGTTAACATCATCGATGCTACTGATGCTGCATTCTCCAATGCCGTTCTTGTTACTTTGGTTGGATCAATGATACCAAACTTATACATATCTCCCCAAGCACCAGTTCTTGCATTGTATCCGATATTTGGCTTCTTTGGATCAAACCCATGCACTATCACTTCTCCATTGACTCCGCCATTCTCTGCAATCTGTCTGACAGGAGCAGATAAAGCTCGTTTGATAATTGACACACCAATCATTTGATCTGCATTGTCAGCAATCACATCTTCTTCAATAGTTTCAGATGCTATTAACAATGCCATTCCACCACCAGGAACGATACCTTCTTCAACTGCCGCGCGCGTTGCAGCAAGCGCGTCGTCAACTCGGTCTTTCTTTTCTTTCATTTCAACCTCGGTAGGTGCACCGACATATAGAACAGCTACGCCACCAGCTAATTTTGCCAGACGCTCTTGGAGCTTTTCTTTTTCATAATCTGATGTTGAAATTTCAATTTCAGCTTTAATCTGATTAACGCGTTCTGCAATCTGATCTGCAGATCCAGCACCATCAATAATAGTGGTTTTATCCTTTGTGATTTCGATCTTGCTGGCAGTACCTAACATGTCCATTGTAGCATCTGCTAAGTCAATTCCCATTTCATCTGAGATAACGGTACCGCCGGTAAGAATGGCAATATCCTGCATCATTGCTTTTCTGCTATCCCCAAAGCCAGGTGCTTTTACTGCTGCAATTTTCAGTGAACCACGAATACGGTTTACGACCAATGTAGATAAAGCTTCGCCATCAACATCTTCAGCAATAATCAAAAGTGGTTTGCCTGACTGAGCAACTGGTTCCAGTACTGGTAGAAGCTCTTTCATGTTCGATATTTTTGTATTGCAAAGAAGTATCATTGGATTATCCATTTCGGTAATCATCTTCTCTGTGTTTGTTACAAAGTAAGGAGATAAATAACCTCTATCAAACTGCATTCCATCCACAGTAGTAACTTCCGTCTCGGTACCTTTTGCTTCCTCAACTGTAATAACACCGTCATTTCCAACCACTTTCATCGCCTCAGCAATAAGCTGGCCAACAGCAGAATCATTGTTTGCTGAGATAGTTGCAACCTGTTCAATTTGTTTGCTGTCAGATCCAACTTCTTTTGACATGGATTTCAATTTCTCCACAACCAAGGCAACTGCCTTATCGATACCGCGTTTAACTTCAATTGGATTAGCACCAGTTTCAATACTCTTAAGACCTTGCTTTACAATAGCCTGTGCTAGCACTGTTGCTGTGGTTGTTCCATCACCGGCAATGTCAGCAGTCTTTGAAGCTACTTCTTTTACCATTTGAGCTCCTGCATTTTGCACTGGATCATCTAATTCAATTTCTTTGGCAACAGATACACCATCTTTAGTAATATGCGGTGAACCATGCTTTCTCTCCAGGACCACATTTCTTCCTTTTGGTCCTAGAGTTACCTTTACAGCATCTGCTAGTGCATTAACACCTACTACTAATTCTTTTCTTGCATCTGATCCATGATCAATTTTCTTTGCCATATAATAACCTTTTTTATTTTATAATAAGTAGAAAAGGGTAAAGATCCAAAACTTTACCCTTAATGATTGATATGATTTTTATAACTGGATTTTCGCTGCATAAGTTAAAAGCATCTCTGTGTTCTTCCAAGCATTACATCCGACACGCTTTCCTTTGCCTTGTAACTGCATATCTGAATAAAAGTTTACATCATAACAGTTACCGGTTTTATCATAGTTTAATATTGCATGTTCGTAAAACAATGCAGAATCAATAACATAGATTGCATTTGCTACCGCATGGTGGAAAGATATAGTATCACATTTGCCTTCCTTGTTCTTTCCAATATTCTTTGCAGCAGCTGAAGTTTTTCGAATAGCCAACTTCTTGTGTTCGTTGCGAATGCCATTCATTCCAATATCAAACAAATGATCGAAACCATCTGCATCCACCACTTTTCCTTCTGCCTCAAAGAACTTTTCTAGGTAAGGCAACACTACTTGTTCTGATATACGACCAGCATTCACAGATAGAGCAGCTTCCGTTTGCAGGAATAACTCGATCATTTCATCTGTAATATGATTGCTTACATACACTGGCAAGTTAACTACTCGGCCGGCTCGTTGCTTTCTTTCTTGTATCATGATAATTGTTTTTGTTCTAAAAATTTCTTATTAAGAGCTTTAGATATATCAATTATTCGAGTCGGGTCAATATACTCTGCATCCAGTCCATACATTTTTCGAAATATCTGTATTGTTCTCTCACGCCACATATCATTGGATTGATCTGATATGAAGAAACTAATGATCTTCATTCCATGCTCACGGAATCGCTTGATAACCTTTGCCGTGAATTCGACCGGCTGATTTACATAGCTACTCGGCATACCATCTGAGTAATTCAAGAAAATACATTCTTCTTGTTTAGCGTCTTGCAATAAATATTTTTCAATGCTTTTAA
>Ga0208161_1001762_pt1 | contig 11359 bp, 4 predicted proteins | sample CB_VirMetaG_3_FD_184538 | JGI IMG/M metagenome (GOLD analysis project Ga0208161, IMG submission 184538) | Freshwater to marine saline gradient viral communities from Chesapeake Bay - CB_1508_1S Viral MetaG (SPAdes) (version 4) | ecosystem: Environmental > Aquatic > Marine > Coastal | place: USA... | reverse complement strand
CCAGCGGCATCACGCCATACAACCTTACTGAGCGTTACCACTTAACCTTGTCAGCCCAATAAGCCGCAGACATCTTGCCGCGCTTAATGTTACGCCTGTGACGAGCCTTGAAGCTCTTGCGCTTGGCTTTCATGCGCTCTGACTCGCCTGCCTTGGGCTTGCCAGCAGTCTTAGCGCCTTGCTCACCAAAGCGGATTATCTTTTCTTTACCGCCTTCGCAGGCTTTGACAACGTGAGACTTCTTAGGATGGCTAGGTGTACGTCGAGGACTGTTACAGGCCATACTCTTCTTGTCAATCTTACCACCCTTGGCTTTTGCAAGCCGTCTTGTAAGACCTCCTGCGCTATACATAAAGTCTTTACGCTCTCCACGTACAGCGTTCTTAACAAGCACTAGTGGGCCAACTTGAATAGCCTCATCGCCAGCTATGATTGGATCACCTGTAGCCCTATCAAAGAAATAAGAATGTCTGTCAGGGTTATAGCCTACTTGAGTCCACTCAGGATCGTTCAAGGCTTCTTGAGCTAGTCGATAGTTTTCTTCATCAGATCTATTGATAAGATTACCATCAATCCTAGCAAATGGGGATTTAGCCCCACCCCTCATAACTTTTTCAGCCTTTGACTGCTCTCCCTTTGTCGGCATCAAATCTACGTTTTCGATAGCCGCTGTAGCTCTGTGTGATGCCTTGCCCTTCACATGAACGGTTGGAACCCATGTATCATGATTCGTGTACGCAGGTATGTCTAGCCTTAAGCCTACCTTCTGCCCATCTGGAATTTCTAGATTAATCTTTTCTTTCTTATTTTTATCTAGCGCATTGAACATCTCATCATAAGTCGCTGGTTCAGGAACTTCTGCATACGGACTGAGCGTTGCATCAGGCACTGGTTCGCCCTTGGCTCTCTGCACCACAGGTTTAGTCTTTGGCATATTCTTAGCAATCAACTTAGCAACAATACTACCTGCACTTAGCTCTAGACGCCTCTCAGGGTCTTCCTCGTCCATGAAAGCCGCTCCAGCCTGTTGGTTGTAGGGGAGGCCTGTCATCTTGTCAATGCGCTCATCAGGCTCTACAGGGACTTGTGGAACGTCTTTGACTTCGCCGCCTTTTGCAAAGCCTTGTAGCTCTTCTAGCTGTGGTAGATCTAATGGACCACCTCGTGGAGAAATTTTCTTCTCATCCACACGAATAAGTGGTGTTCTTAAAATACCATCTTCAATACCGTTCATCCGATCCATAAAATCAGCATATTTTTCTTGATCGTCTAGTCGTAGTTTATGACCGATCTCCCGATAATTTTTACTGATAAAATCAGGCAGGTACGCCCTGTTCTTAAAAAGGGCCACTCTCATGTCATCGCCTATATTCGCTTTTATAAGCATAGCTTCTACAGCAACATCTCCAATTGAAGATCTAGCACTAGACACAACTTCATAGAGGTCTTGTTGATATTGATAATTCAATGCAAGCTGTCGAGCATATCTATCAAGATATTCCTCTTCTTTTTCTTCATCTTTGAATGAAGGCATTTTTCTACCAAGAGCATCACTCTGCCTCTTATATTTTTCAGCCGCATAAAACACAGCCTCATCTGCATAAACAGGAGTCATCCTGATTCCAGATAAAGCAATAAGTTCTAAATTTTTGTCTTTACGAGGACGATCAAAGTTTGTTTTCTTTTCGTCAGAGAATATATTTTGAACACTTGTAATTACTCCGGGTGTCACAGAGTCCAAAAGGTTAATTGCCATTTCGCCCAAAACCTCTCCATTTGTCATGGAGGGAGAAGTCATTTCAACACCTTTATCTGTTACATAACGGCCTTCTTCTTCGGATAGCCACCTCTCAAAGACCGTATTAGCAATATCATGCAGTGCGCCAGCGGCAATTGATTCATCAGTATATGGAGCGATCAAAGGCTTTATAGCCGAAACACCAGCATTCATTAATATCTCATCTAGATCTTTTTCTTTCATTTCACCATTTATAATCTCACCTAAAACGGCCTGAACAGGCTCTCTAATGGTGTTATAAGAATCAATAAACTTTGTATCTATTGCTACGGTCTGCCCGTCTACTACCATAAATATTTTATTAGACTTAGACCAAGGGGTTTCACTTAATTTCTGGGCCGCTTGCGCCTCTTCGTCATTATATCCCATGAGATATTCTGAGGCCGTTGACAAGCCCTCCCAGAGAGCGGGTACTGCCGCAAAACCAAGGAGCCTTTTTATTCCTCTGCGCTCTAATACAGCGTTACCTGAGTTTATTTCTTCATAACCCTGCTTAACAATATTTACACTTGTACGAATAATCTCACTAGGGAACGCCGGGAAATTACCAAACGGTAAATACCTTAAATTTTTAATATTAGGAGGAACAAGGTCATAGTTTGGCATATTGTTTCTGACTAACTGAGCGGCTTTACGCTCTAATACTTCTACCGGCTCGTCAGGAAAAGCCTTCATCAATGTTTCAAGTTCAGAATTGTAGACACCGATTTTAAAGAAATCATCAATGCCCATATAAAAATCTTGAGGGGCTTTTAATATAGTGCGTTCAGCCTGTCGCCCCATAAACTCTGAAAGAGATGCTGTTTGTTCAAAATCTTTTAAAGATCTTCTAAATTCACCGATTTTTACATTGGTATTTATAATTCCTAATTTTAGATAATGCTCATAAAGCTCATCAAGAGCTTTATCACCCATGCCTATAGCTTCATTTGCAATACTTTTAAAAGATGTTACGCCTCCCTTAAAGCCCAAACTAAATACACCATTAGCAAGTGCAAATTGTGGCGCACCCATCAAGTTACGCATGGTTGTGGTCACACTGTACACAGTCTTTGAAGCCTGAGAAGCGCCCTTTAAACCCGAAAAACCTTTAAAGATTTGACCAAAAACTTTATATGCGATATTGGGGGCGGTAAGAGATCCTGCAAACCAATCATCTTGAAGGCCTTCCAAGGCTTGTTTAACTTGTTTGGTTGTGTACATACCATCAAGCACACTGCCGGGAATATTAAGCTTTTCTGTGTATGAAATTTCTTTTCCGGTTCTTTGACTAAAAATAACTCTTTTACCACCGCTAATAACATTTCCTGCGGCATCTTTTATTTCTGCGGGGAAAAGGTATTTGCCGCCTGCCGCCTGCAACAGCCTCTCATTAAACCTATTGTTTTCGACCAGCCTCGCCATTTTAGTAGCGGTTAAGATTATATTTTCGGATGGGTTTTCAATCTCCCCTAAAAATTCTCTTGTAACTTTAGAAAGTTTTTGGCGTTGTAAAAGAAGACTTTTATTTTCTGAAGACATATTGTGGAAAAAACTAAATACATCACCGCGAGATTCTTTTATATCTTGCATTAAACTTTTTACGGCACTATTTGCCCTAATAAAAGCCTCTTCCTCAGAGAAGGCCTCTCTGCTTAAAACAGTCTCGCCTGTTTTTGGGTCGGTAATATACAAAGGTTTCATAAAACCGTCTTGTATCTGTCGCATAAAACGATTGATTGAAGATTGGCTTGGCTTGTATCTAGGGTCTTCAAACATCCTATAAGATCTTCTGAGATATTTCCCCGCGTTTTCAACAATAACCTCTTTTAAAGTGCCGTCAGGTATAGAAGAATTGACTATCCTAGAGGATAGACCATCAATAAGCTCTCTAGCATCTAATACAACTTCAGCAGTTTCTGCATCTACCTTTAAACGATTAGAAACTTTATTGACTTTAAATTGTCTTTCTGCGTTTGGATCAAAATCAAAGTTTTCTGTTAAGTATCTTTTCACTTCTTTATTGGTTGGCCTTTTATCACCCAACACATCCAGCTTGTTTGAAAGTCTTGTTGCAATATTCTCAGATTCTTGTATGATCTGCCTAGTTGCATATTCTTTTTGCCTAAACAAATTAAATCCAATAGGCGTGAAGTAACCCCTAGACGTAAAAAACTGTCCTATGAAGCGATTTATAACACTAGAGTTTTGCATCTCAACTTGAGCAAGTCCTTGAGGAGTTTCAGAAAGAGGTATATAATCTGTAGGTTTTAATTCTGCAAGATCAAGTTCTTCCCTAGCTTCTTTTAATAAGGCCATTGCCTCATCTGCCTGCTCCTTTACAGTCATGTCTGGGCGTAGCCGCTCTTTCAGGGGCTTTATAACAAAAGCGTTGCCCGTCTTTCCAACAAGCTTTATGCCTTCTATAAATGTACCAATCGTATAGTTAGCCACCAATGCCTCTAGGCTCAAACGCATACGCTTTTCTAATTCGTTATCGTCCTCTTTGATGTGAAAGAACTCAACAAAGTCTTTGGTCTGTTGGTTCATTTGAATACGGCCTTCTTCATCCAAAGCTAGAGTTACACCCGCCAGAGTTTCAGATGGATTATCAGAATACAACGCATTCTCTGTAATAACTGCGGCTGTACCACCAGACGTAATATTAGAAATGGTTTGACTAAGGCGACTAGTGCCTTCTTTAAAGGCCTGTTTAGACCGCATTAGCGCCCCACCAGCCACAATATAAGGGACTGCTAAGGTTAAAGCGCCTGCTGTTGTGCTATAGTCTTTATATTTTCCAGAAGGCTTGTCGATAATTTCTTCTTCTTGTACGTCTTGACCGTAAGCCCGTAATCCCCGCGTTGTTTCTTTTACAAGACGGTTCTTTATGTTTTGTACAAGATCATCGCTGATAACATCTGTAGTTGTAAAACCTTCTGGGATATTAAATAAACCCGACGCAAGTTCTCCAGCCTTCCCAAAGGGATGTTTTGCCGCATAGTTTATAATGTCTTGTCCAAGCTCTACTGGCCCCATCATGGTTCTAACCATTGTCTGACCCATATCAGCCACAAAGTTTTCTCGCTGTGGTTCAGGCTCAGGCTCAGGCGTAGGCTGTGTAGGAGAAAAAGACTTTTGTAATTTTCTTTTTTCCTCGGCGCGAGCAATTAGCTCTTCTTTTGAAAGAGGGTTTTCGCTATCGTATTGAATAGAAATTACTTCACCATTTGGAAAAGTAACTGTCTGTTGAACTTGAGGCATAAATTAATTCTCTACTGACGTTACTGGCCCAACATAGGGTATTTCTTCATCATAAAGGTTTAGTGGCTTAAAGTCTGATCTTTGACTGCCAAGCCCCTTTAAAGTCTCTTTAATCATTTCTCCCATTCTTAGAGACATTGTATTCATTTCTACACCTGTAATCGGGTCGCCTGACCGCATGGACGCATCATATGTTTCCATTAGATCTTTTAATCCTGAATTCAAAACAGCCGTTAGTACTGCATCTGGAACGCTTCCTGAACCAAAAAAATCTTTTGCTCTTTTAGGGTCTGTTAATGCTCGCCCAAAAAGTTCAACGGCTTTATTATATTCTTTGGCAGGGAGCCTATCACCAATAAGTGATACGCCGTTTGCCGCTAATTCCCTTGTAAAATTTTCATAGCCCTGACTATTTTTACCAAAAGCCTTTTCTGCGGCGGTTAAAATATCTAAAATTTGTGGTTTACTTACCTCTTCTAAGATATCATCGTTTACCTCTGTTATAGGCTCAAAATTCCCCAGCCTAGTAGACTCGTCTGGTAATGTTGTCATTATAGCTTTAAATAACATTGTCCTACCATCTACTTCAACAGTCTGTATTACAGGCTTTTCAGTAGTTACCTTTATATCCTTTAGGTCTTGTACTGCTTGATCGTTATCAGCATATGTTGTGGCATACCCAAGATTTCTTGTTTTCATATACTCTTGAGTTATAAGGTTTAAGCGCCTAGCTCTTCTAGCTTGTAGCTGTGTGGGCGTTAAACCCGGAGGAACTTCTGTTGGTAATATATCTGTCTTTGTATATTCAGCTAGTGAAGCTAATTGCGCCTGCTCTGCCTCTTCTTTAGACATACCATCAAACAGACCACGAATAGAAGCATCAAAAAGATTTTGAGCGCTATTAGGACGTAACCTTCTAGAAATCAGGTCTATGTTAGCTTCAAAATCTTCTGGGCTTTTTTGAGCTAGTGCAATAGCTTCTCCTCTTATTTTTAAATATTTTTCAGCTTCTTTTCTTGCTTCGCGCTCTACTAATTCATTAAAACCAAATGATGCTGTAGCCGCTTCAGGACGATTTTGAAGAAGTCTATTTTTTACATCTTCTCTAACTACACCTGTCATGTATTCTAGATCACCGACCCCTAATTCTTCTTGTTTTTTTAAATCTTGTAACCAATATGCCCTATTAGAATTTGCCGCCCTTGCAACCTGTTTAGAAGCCAACACAGGCTCAGACTGCTGAAAAGCATTAAACCTATCTTCTAAGACTTGATTAAATATTCTTACTCCAGCCGGTACAGCAACACCCAAAAACTTTTCAAAGTTGCTGGGTTCATCTTCTCTTTGGCGGCTACGCATTCCCGCAAGAATGCTTTCATAAGTCTCTGAAGGTGATTTAGCCATCTTGATCTTCCTCTACTTTTGGTGCTGATAAAAGGCTGTCTTCTTCTATAGGTTCTGAAGGCTCTTCTTGTTCTTCTAAGCTCATTTCATCAGCAGTCGGTAAACTTTCTAGTTCTCTTTTTTGCATCGGCTCTATAAACGGAAGAGGGACATTTTTATCTGAAAGAGTTTTTAAATTATTTAATTTTTCTTCAGAAAGTTTTGTGCCAAACATAAGCTCTTCTTCAATCTCATCATCTTCTTCGCCTCTAAAGATAACGGGGTCAACACCTGCTCTTTCAGCCAGCGCTAAAAGCATATAAGCTGTAGGCTCAATTAGAAGCATCATAAGATTTACATCCCACTTACCTTCAGTAAACCCTGTAAATAACATGACCTGTGCAATGTCCATAACAGGTATATCATCTAACATTACCTGTATAAGCTGTTGATAGTTTGCTTCATCAATCATCTCTGAAAAAAGCCACTGAGCGGCCTCATGTACGTTTGTGTACTCAGGAGGTCTTTCGTAGGGCGCAGGATTATCAGGATCAGAAGTTAAACTAGACCCCGGTATGGGGCCTCCCTGCATAACTATGTCAAAGTATTGTTGGTTCATGCCGCCATCCCGTATATTTCTTTCATACGGCTTCCATAAATATCAGGTACGAATGAGGCATCGCCATATAAGTAACCGTTAGATAGCGCTTGATTATATGCACCAGCAACAGAAGCAAACTCTACAACCGGCTGTCCGGTGTCTAAGCCTTGTCCAATACTTGCAGATGTATCTAACATAGAAGGAATTTGCATACTAGAAACATATTGATTGTATACAGGCTCATCTACAAGACCAAGTTTCTGAAGACCTTGGGTCACTAGGCCAGAACCAGCCCTACTTGCAAACTCTGCGGGAGTCTCACGGATATAGTCAGCAAACGCTTGAGGAGCGCCCTCTACTGAAGCTCTTACATTAGCTGGAAGATCTTTTATAATTTGCTTACCGGCGTCTATAGTAGCGCCCAATAAGCTCTGAGGCTCTGTTACAACCGCTTCTTGTACCACGCCTGAAGCGCCCGAAGGAGACAAAAGGCTAGAAGGTTCTGTAGGCGGCTGTATATTTAAAGTTTTCTGAACGGCATCAGGAGACAATACATTTCCTTGGCGCGGCCCAATACCCTGATATCCTGTATCTATATTTGTTGGAATTCCTCCTGCACTATCAGAAACAACTGCATCTAGTCTCGCCGCTTCAAGTTGTTTAGGAGTCATACTAGCTACATTAGAAGCTAATTGATCTGCAATGGTCGCTGTTTTACCAGTAACTAGCTCAGTAGTTGCCTTTCCAATATTACTTAGCGCATTTCCAGCGGCATCAAACACATCGCCCCATTTAGCTGTTCCGGGTTCAACGACATCAACACCAAGCTTTGCTAAAAACTGACCTGTTTTACTAGTCGGATCAACGCCTAGACTACTTGCAATTTTAGTTGCTGTTTTACCAATAACATCTGTGACGCCTTTAGTAATAGAATTATAAAGACCACCAACTCTTGAATAAGCGGCTTGCAAGAACTTACCAGCACCACTAATAATGGAAGATCCAACACCAGTATAGCCAGCCATAGCCCCTGCGATACTACTAAATCCTTTAGCTAAAGCACCGCCTATCCCCGGCAGAATAAACATAAGCCCTATTTGACCAATGATGCCTATTTTATTCATAAATTTACCAATTTTTTTGAAGGCGCTTTTAATTCCTTTACCTATTTTTTTAAAGACTTTTTTAATACCCTTAAAAATTTTCTTAAAAAATCCCACTATTATGGCCCTCCATTTATAATCCGACCAATTGTACTCATCAAAGACGATATTGATGTGCTTGAATCTTTTCCAGCCGCAGTTTCATTACCAAGAGCAACAGCATAAAGTTGAGTCTCCCTATTTAAAGCGTTTTCTTCTGACTGCCTTAAATAGTTTGCGGAGTCTCGTGCCTGTTGCCAAGCATTTTGCTGTTGTTGCATAGTCATGGCAAAAGCATTTTGTGCGTTTTGCTGATTAGCGGCATTTTGTGCGGCATTCTCAGCCAACGTCAACTGACGCTTCCACGCAAGATCAGCTTGTGCAATAGCCTGTGCATTTGCAGTATTAAACTGCTCACGCCTGAAATCTTGATCAGCATTAAATTGACTAGCCTGTAGTTGCATTTGAGAATTTGCAATACGTTCTGAGCTATCAGATCTAATTTGTGCAGACGTTACTTCTGCATTGGCGCTAATTTGAGCCGCACTGGTCGTAGCGCTTGCCGCAATATTAGCCGTTGTAATACGAGTACGGCTATCTTTGTCTGCTAAGGTCTGTTGATTTATTTGTTGAGCATTAAATTGACTCATAGCATTCATTTGAGAAGCATTAAACTGCTCAATTTGTGCCGCCAGAGAAGCGTTAAACTGATCTACTTGATTTTGACTTTGTGCATTAAACTGCTTTGCGGCATTCTTCATTGATTGATCAGACAACAAAGCTTGTTGATACATCTGAGCATTCATAATTGCAGATTGCTGATCGGCATTGAAGTTTGCCATATCCATTTGCAAAAAGGCTTGAGCATTCTGAGCCGCAAGCTTTGTGCGGTTATCAGCATTTGCAAGATCTAAAGATGCTAAAGCCGTAGCATTTTGCATAGCCGCTTGCTGTTTATTATTCAAATCAGTCATGGTCATGGTTTGCATAAACTTACTATTAGCCAATTGAACCTGCTGATCAGCATTAAACTTTGCCATGTCCATATTAGCGACCATTGACGCATTTTGAACAGCCCGTTGTTGATCAGCGTTCAACTGTGCAACATTCATTTGAGAAGCAATCTGCCCCTGCAAAAGATTTGTTTGCATACGAGCGTTTAAATTAGCAAGCTCTGTTTGTTGTGCGGCTGATAAGTTCTCTGAAGATGCTTGGTTTAGGGCTGAAAGATTTGCAAGTCTCATCTGTTGATCGTTGCTTAGGTTCGCAAGCTCCATCTGTTGCTTAAAGCCAGCATTCTTAGCAAGGAAGTCAGCGGCTACTTGCATCTCTTGCATACGCCGCGTATTTTCAGCAGACATATTCTCTTTGTTAGTCTGGAATTCAAAATTGAGATTAGCCATCTCCATTTGTTGTTCGTTGCCCAGATTAGCAAGGTTCATTTGTTGCTGTTGTTGTGCCCTTTGCATAGCGGCTTGCTGTTCATTTTGAAGATTCTGCATACGCATCTGTTGAGCTTGAGCCGCAGAAGTAATCATCGTGTCTTGAGCAAACTGACTTTGCATCATAGACATCTGCTGTGCCATCTGAGCCGTCTGAGAGCCTGCTGTTTGGCGATTAGCGGTGTTTTGTAGCCTTCGCTGTGCATCTAGGTTAGCCTGCGCTACATTGGCCTGTTGCTCGTTTGAGAGGTTCTGAGCGGCCCTTTGCTGTAGCGCCTGTGCATTAGACTGTGCAATAGGCATAGCACTCTGTATAATTGCATTGAACAAAGCATCTCTAGCTACGTTAGAGGCTGTCAAACCTCTTGCCGCCATTTTTTGTTCTACTGCGGCAACAGCCGACCTAGCCCATACAGGCACTTCACCATCTTCAAGACCTGCAAGAAGTGTTTCCATCTGTGAAGATACCAAAGCTTCTGTAGGCAATGCCGCAACAGCCGCACGAATTTCAACGGGCTGTTCATCAATAGCGGCTTCTACGGTTGCAGGATCTTCTACAATAGTAGCTGTTAGTTCTCTTGGTAGTTCACCAACTTCTGCAACCATGTCGGCGGCTTCGCCCTTAGCGGCAGTACCTTTGACCTTTCGCATCTTAGCGGCTTTGTAACCAACCTTACCTACAATCTCAGCGGCTTGACCGTCTGTAGCAGGCGTACCTGTAATAGCTTCTCGCTGTTGTGCTTCAGCCTCTTCGGTTTCTGCGACTTTTGCAACCTTGCCAGTAACAGGATCTACAAAAGCGCCTTGAGATAATTCATACTCAGCGGCTTCTGCTAAAGCGGCTTGTTCGGCTTCTGCATCTCTTTCAGCGGCTTGCGCTCTTTCAGTAAGCTCTTGATCTTCAATAGTTGCAATTGCGCCTTCGCTCAGTTCGCCTTCAACATCGGCTACGTCTTGAACTTGATCGGCAACTGTTGTAGCTTCATATGTGCGAGCCGTAACGTCTTCAGGGGCCGCCGCCGTTGTTGCTGTGGCTGTTACAGCATCGCTTGTTCTTGTTGCTGGTGTTTGCCCACCCGTTGTTGCTGGTCTTGGTCCACCCGTTGCTACTGGTGCTGGCCCACCTCTTGTGGGTGTTGGTTGAACTCTAGTTCGCTGACTAGAAACTTTTTGAGGTTCTTGTCTACCGCCTTGACTAGATTCTGGAGTCAACGTCCTAATTACATCAGGCCCAAAAGGATCTACTTCAGCCTTAGCTGTTTCGCCCATTTCAATAACTTCGGTTTCTTCAAGACCTGTAGTATCAATTTTAGTTGGAGTATAAATTGCTTCTTCTGGTATTTCAGCAGGTTCTGGAAACTCAACACCAGCCGCAGGATCATAACGATCTGGAACACCGTCGCCGTCTGTATCTAAATTAGGCGGGTTTTTTGGAGTAGTTGGAGTAGTTTTCCCTCTACCGGGAATCTCAATGTCCCTTGGGAGATTGGGAGCCATAGCCATAGCCTGAAATTGTTGTGGCTGTTGTTGTTCTTGTACTTGAAAAGTCGGGGCCGCAACAGGAGTTTTTGGGGTGCTTTGCGGCCTTGTAATCGCCTGCCTTATCCCGCGATTATTTATTGACTGCATATTTACTGCTAATTCTTTAGGGCGCGGTGGTGCAGAAGGCGCAGGCTTTCCCTGCGTATCACGCGCTTTTAATTCATCTCTTCTTTTTACTTCTTGCTCATATTCCGCACGTTTTTTTAAC
>Ga0208161_1001759_pt1 | contig 11366 bp, 18 predicted proteins | sample CB_VirMetaG_3_FD_184538 | JGI IMG/M metagenome (GOLD analysis project Ga0208161, IMG submission 184538) | Freshwater to marine saline gradient viral communities from Chesapeake Bay - CB_1508_1S Viral MetaG (SPAdes) (version 4) | ecosystem: Environmental > Aquatic > Marine > Coastal | place: USA... | reverse complement strand
TCTGATTTATCTCTATAGCCGTCTTAAAGACTTCTTTAATAGTATCATCAAGCTCTTTGATATTCTGAACAGAACCTTGTGCTTCTGTAATTTGTTTCCAGATTTTCTCACGTTTAGTATTATCGGGGAATAACTCTAAGAGCACATCATCTAGATATTTGTTACGAACTCTAAAGCTTCCTGAGAGAGTCTTATGAGTAAACACATTGGCTCTCATAGGTTCTATCGAAGGACTAGTACCACCACAGATAATAGAACTAGAAGCATTAGGAGCAACAGCCAACAGGTGTGCATTGCGCTTACCCGATCCAGAGACATCTGGAGCTTCTCCCCTTTCATCAGCCAAGAAACGAGAAGCCTCTTCTGCTTTAGTTTTAATAAAAGAGAAAGCTCTGTGATTAAACGAGGCCGCATACATACTTTCAAAAGGAATCATATTCTTTTGTAAGTAACTATGGAAACCCATAGCTCCTAGACCAATCGAACGCTCACGATAGGCAGCGTAGGCCGCTCTAATATAGCCTTTCTTGTCTTCAAAGACATGCTTTGAGAATCGTTTGAAGTTAGCGCTGTAGCCACCCAAGCAAGAGATATCAACGATGTTAGATATAAAATGCTCAAGAGTATTATCAAGCATCGTAACAAGGTCGGAGATGAATACATCTGATTTACTCCATTCATCAAAGCTTTCGAGGTTAACACTTGACAGGCAGCAGACTGCAGTACGCTCCTCGTTAGTAGGAAGAGTTATCTCAGAGCACAGGTTACTTTGGCGAACTTTTAAACCTAGCTCCTTCTGCTCTTTCGGTAGAGCCTCATTGCATCTGTCAATGTTAACTATGTAAGGCTCACCTGTTTCTGCTCGAAGACTAATCAATTGAAACCAAAGAGCACGAGCAGAGACTGTCTTCACAGCCGTATTACTCTTAGGATCTACTAGCCTCCAGTCGCCGTCTTCTTTAACCGCCGCAAGGAACTCATCATTAATGTTAACGCCATTATGGAGGTTAAGACATTTACGATTTAAATCACCGCCAGTAGTCTTACGCATAGCCATGAACTCTTCGATCTCAGGGTGAGAGATATCCAAGTAAGCTGCATAGCTACCTCGTCTAGTTACACCCTGATTGAATGCTAACATTTGGCTGTCAACGACATGCATGAATGGTATAGAACCAGTAGATTTACTACCGTTAGCAGTATTCACACCATTACTACGAACATCGCCCCAATATCCACCAATGCCCCCACCTGCACTTGCAAGCCATATATTTTCATCATAATGAGCAGATAGCCCATGACGAGAATCAGGAACATAATTAAGAAAGCAGCTGATAGGAAGCCCCCTAGTTGTTCCCCCATTACTAAGGATAGGAGTACTGAACATAAACCAAAGATCACTAGAGTAATCATATAGTCGCTGTGCAAGAGCGTAGTCAGTAACCCCCCTATAAGTCGCACCAAAAACTGAGGCACGAGCAAAAGCTTCTTGAGCATGGGTCTCTCCTTGCCAGAAATACCTATCTTTTAAAGTTTCTTTGGCAAAAGTATCTAGAAGAGTTTCTTTATCATAGTCTATCTTAATGCCAAGATATTCTTGTACTCCAAGTTTACTAGTCATCCAAAACATCCTTCAACTTATTCAAGTACCATATAGCTTTATCAATATCTTGTTTGGTCTTACCCTTATAATTACATCTCCAGACATACTTGAAAGCTGCGCCACGCAGATAACCTTTAAATTCGTCAGGAGTTAAAGTAGCTTCCATTGCCTCGATACATTCAATAGAGCCAGTGTTGTAATGAGATGGACTATTAACAGGATCGTAGTCCGTTATTGTAACAGTACCGCAAAGTGGGTCATTCAATCCCATATCTTTTCTCCGTTGTTTCTCCCATACCTGCTGCCATTCTTCTGGCGTTATATCGTCAATGCTACCTGCCATTTATTCTACCTCTTTATTTTCATCAAAATATTCTTTCTTAAAATCTTCACTGTCTCTATACTTTTTGTTAACCCATTCTCGTGGAAGTGAGGCCTCACTAAACCATCTAAAGCCGTTAGCCGAAGCCCATTCGCCGTGGCTTCTCTTAGTCCCATCCTTTCGTCTAGGGGCGTTTGGCATTGGAGCAGAAGGGTTGGCAAATAGGAATATTAGTTCGAAATCTTTAGGAAGAGCCTTCTTAATCCATAAGTATTTGGAGAATTCAGCATAGTCCCAGAACCTTCCCTTGGCTTCGAGGAGGACTGTCTTCTTCCCTACCTTCTTAACAAAGTCAGGGTGATAGGTATGCTCTATAGTATAGGAAATTTGATTAGTATGGTGCTCCCACCCTTGCAGCAATCCATTGTGTAGCTCATGCTCCCACAAAGAATCGTAAGTAGAAGGTACGTTTTTTTCTCTAGGACGGACTGCCCTTTTCCTTCTCAGTCCGTTTCTTATTTTATTCAATGGATTACTCCCATGCGACCTTTAATCTCGACATCTAGAGCATCCCTTAGAGCTACTATATATGGGAGATCAATATCATCTATATGAGCACTCTCTTCTTCAAGAAGATACATGCCTAAAGATATTATTAATTCATGAAGCTCAAGTTCAATTTCTTCCTGCTCTTTCGATTCGCTCAAGAGTAGTCTCCATGCCCATTTGTTTAACCCTTTTACAAAACCACTTAAACGAATACGGTAGCAGCTTGAAGTTGCCATTATAATAAGTGTGTGTATCTTTAGGCATATAACGCTTAAAGTTTTTTAATGTAATAGGAGAGTGTTCCTGCTCACTCATTAGAGTGGACAGCCATTGTATTGCTATAGCTGAGGCTACCTTACGCTGCCTCTTTGCTTGTTTACCATTCATAAGACTTCCTCGACTTTTGGTTCGCTGACAATCTTACTAAAGTATACAACACCTTTACTATACTTAAAACCTCTAAGCCCTTCACCATTATTGGCGTCAGAAAAACATTTATGTTTATAAGCACAGTACTGACAGTTCTTATGAATCTTCATGTTTCCTTTTGTACCTTCGGGTACTTCTGACCAACAACGAGGAGGCATTACATCAGACTCTACTGCTTCCTTTAAGGATTGAATCTTCGAAGAAATATTGGGCTTGTCCAAGTCTTCAGGCACAAACATAGCAAGCTCGCCACTTTCTTTATTGATGGCTAAGAAGCCTCCTTTATTTGTTCCTTCTGCTGCCTCATATCCTGCAAGCTGAGGCAAGTAACCGAACGAATCATCTTCAGGCAATGAGCCATATTTAAACTTCCTGAAGGCAAAGGAGGAAGCTGTCTTTACATCTACTACTTCTCCATCAATCTTACAATCCATGTGTCCAGTTATACCCTCTACTTGGACTGACTTCTGCTCGTCAGTTACAACATGCCCAGATAATCGGGCTAACACAAGAACAAGCTCTTCTAGGATATGACCATAAAGAAACTTAATCATTGTGGCAGGAGTAGGGGTACTATCTATCTTTTCTCTTTTATCAAACCATAGCTGCCTTGCAGGTTTGCCAATGTTAGACATACGCAAGGAGAAGTTAGCATTCCTTTCTTCGGGATGCGCCCATTGTTTGATGACTTTTTTTAATGCCTCGCCAAATTCATCGATCTCTTTGTCTGTTAAATCCAAAGGCTTGCCTTCGCATAAAGGCTCAAGCTTGTGATAAATATCTTCTACCAGAGTATCTAAACTTTTCATTTTTTATGCTCCACAAATCTGAGCTTTCTAGTAATCTTATCAAACATTACAAGCTTTATATTATATTTCATTTGTTCTTTAGTTCGGCTTCGACCAGAAGGATAAGCACCTTTTGTTTTAATATCTAAAAGAAGGAACTCATTTTTGGACTTATCCCAAGCAACAATATCTACTGCTCCATCGGAACCCGCATTTTTAAAAACTTCATATCCATTGTCCCACAACCAAGTAACAGCATAGTGCTCTGCTACATCTCCTAATCTATTGGAACTTTTTTTAATGTGTGTCACTCCAGTTATCTCCTATCTTGTATTCGCCATCTAAAGGACACTTAAGCTCTAAAGAAATACCTGCTTGCTTTATAGCTTCCACCCCAAGTCTTCCTACTTCTTCTGCTTGATTTTCTATTACTTCTATCTGCCACTCATCATGGATGTTAGCCACAAACTTCGCATCAAAAGTAGTAATATTTTTATCAAGTATAACAAGAGCTTCTTTCATTACAATAGCACCTGCACTTTGCAGTAAGCTATTTAAAGCAGCATGTGCAGATCTTACAAAAACTTTTCGTCCATCTAGTCCTCTTAGGTACCCCTTTGTTGCCGCTCTCGATACTCTGTCAACAAGATATTTAAATGCAGGTAGATTATCGAGGAAAGATTCTCTAAGTCTCTTGCCGTCTTTTCTGCTCCCTCCAACCACTGTCCCAAGCTTTGCATCTCCTGCTCCGTACAAGAGTGCATAGATGAATGTCTTAGCCTGATTTCTTGATTGAAGTCCTGCAGCACTTTGGTTAGCTGAGTGTATGTCTCCATTGAGTATTTCATTTGTAAAACCTTCATCGTTCATATAATGAGCAAGCATTCGAAGTTCTAAACCACTGGCATCTATACCAACCAACTTGTAACCAGAAGGAACAGTCCAACAAGCACGGCACTCCTTACCATAAGGAGCATTAATGCTAGGAACTTGAGCCATGTTAGGGCCTCGATGGGTCATCCTACCAGTAATAGTACCATTAGGATTAACATAGCCATGCACCCTGCCGTCTTCTCCAAGTTCTTTGAACCAAGAGTTTATCTGAGACACTCTCTTTTGAAGCATAAGATACTCAGCGATAAGCCCTGCTTCGGGTATGTTCTTGACTGTACTTAGCACAGCTTCATCAACAATTGGCTGTCCTGTGGGTGTAAACTTCTTTGGCTTCCATCCAAAGTCTTCTAAGTATTCACCTATCTGTTTTCTTGAACCTAAATTAAAAGGCGTTTCAATTCTACGAACAATATAGTTTTTATCGCTCGCTACTAGCTCTTGGTATTCTTCACTTGAAAGCAGAACTCGTTTACTTCCATCAATAACTTCCGCTTTCTTAGCAAGCTTGCCGCTGTTTAACCTAACGCCAAATAGTTTCACATCCTGTACTTTAGGTTTGAATACTTTCTTTACCTGCTTCTCTACTGCTTCTAGTTTTTCTTGAAGCTCTGCTACTAGAAGCGATGCATGTTTCTCGTCAAGCAAGAATCCGTTCTCTCGCTGCTTGTCTACAATCAGAGCAACATCGTGTTCAAGCTGTATTGATTTAGCACTAAACCCCTTTGCCTCTTGTTTCAAAGCATTGAAGACACGGTAGTTTAAATAAACATCACGCTCACAATAATTCATCATCTCTTCTGAATATCTATCGTATTCCTCGAACTCAATCTTAGGAACTTTTAAGCGATAACCCCAACTCTCAAGACCATGATTGCCTTCACGAGTAGGATTAAACAGCCTAGACAATACCAAGGTATCGATTACTTTTTTATCTGATAGATCAACGCAAGCAATCTTCTTGACCACAGGAATATCATAGTTAAGAATGTTATGACCTATCAGCTTTTCAGCTTTGCTCAACATGGAGTAAGCTTGGTTAAGATTCTTAGGGCTGAAGTTGTACTGCTTCTGTGCTTCAACATCATAAATAGAGATACACCAAATCACATTGGCATCAAGTCCATCCGTTTCTATATCGAAAACTAGCTTCATAGTATATCTTCTGTAAGTTCATCTTCTTCTTCAAGTTCGACCTCAGTAAGCCTACCTGTGTCTTTGTCATAGAGCAAGTGAGTAGCCATACCAACATCTCCTGTATATCTAGATTTCAATACTCTAACATGAGTAGTAGAAGCTTCACGAGCATCCTCTGATTGTTGATTGCGTTCTAAAGCTATCACGCAGTCTGAGAGCTGAGCTATGCTTTGAGAGCCTCGAAGATGTGAAAGGTTTACTTCCACTCCATTCTCATGCGCTCTATTTCCTTCCATCCTTCTGAGGTGAGAGACCAGTATCATTCCTGCTCCTGTCTCCTCTACAATTGAACGTAGTCTATGCATGATAGTATCTATAGTTCTTCGCTCATCTCCTTCAGCAGAAGCTGACAGTAGCATGTGTAAATGGTCTACAATTATCCACTGACAATCACAACCAATGATCATATATCTAAGCTTAGAAAAGATCTCATCTACGTCATTAGCCCCAAGATGGGAATGAATCCAAACTCTTTTATCTTTGAATAGCATCTTCCCTATCTCATTGATCTTACCTTGATCGAAAGACTCACGAACATGATCGATGTAAAGCCTAGCGTTAGCCTCAATAGACATTAAGCAGTCTACTGTCTTAAAGTAATCCTCCTCAAGGGCGATGATACCAACGTTATCTTTTGTTTGTTTAACAAGCCAATGCTCAATTTCTCTAGTGATACTAGACTTTCCTAGTCCTGTCCCACCAGTAAGAGTAACAAGCTCACCTTTTCTTAGCCCATATAACTTTTCGTTTAGTCCTGTCCAAGGATAAGGAATTGATTCTTTCTTAGGCCTGTCGTTGTACTTGCTAAATATATCTGAAGCATTTAGAACTCCGCTTGGTGTGTAAGTTTTAGCTTCCCACCAACAGTCCATATATTGACGGTGCTTACCTTGCCGAAGCATATCATTAGGATCTTTGAAGCCTTCGGGAAGAGATAATATCTTAGCCTTTCCCGGAGTAAAAAGCTTTGCCACCTTTCGAGCTGCTTCTTTACCCGGAGTATCATTATCAAAAGCAATGATAATCTTTTCATACTTCTCAAGAAACTCAATAGAGTTCTTTATATCCTTGGTTGCACCCGCCGCACCATTCTTTAATGAGACTACAGGCCATTTAGAACCTGCTAATTCGTAAGCCGCCATAGCATCACACTCACCTTCAGTGATGGTTATGTACTTACCTCCTTCATCACGGAACAGCTGTTCACCAAACAGCCCACAGCCTTGGCTCGTGCCTTTCCAAGAAAAAGTTTTATTAGGTTCTCTTACTTTGTAACCTCCAATTTCATTGGCAACATAGTAAGGGTAGGAGTGGATAACATCTTCGCCTTTAGAGTTTAGAACACTCTTGACTCCATACTTCTTTGCTGTAACAGCGCTGATGTTTCTTGTTTTTAACTCGTTGAATTCACCTTCTGAAGTATTCATTGTATTTTGTTTGTAGGTTTTAAGTTCGGTTACTACTGGCTCCCTACCTTCCATCTCTGCTTTATAGTCCGGTATATATTCACCACATGAAAAACATTTAGCAGAACCATTATCATTTATTCCACAAGGATCTGAACCCCCACAGCGAGGGCAAGGTTTGTGCATTGCTACAAATGCCATTTCTAGTACTCCAAAGTTTTGATGCTTTATCATATCTGTCTTTACATTCACTACAGATATCACTAACTTTTGTTCTTGGTGTGCGTTGTTTGCACAACTCACAATATTTATGATTCATTATTCCTCCCAAAAAGAAAGGGGCTTTACGCCCCCTCCTCTTCTATAAGAAGTTTTTGCAACTCTTTATGCAAACTAGTTAAAGAATGGTTTAGCACAATAGATCGATGATTGAGTTCATTCATCTCTTCATTAACTTTTGAAATCGACAAAAACAATTCTTTAATAGCAGGAGTACCAATACCAAGCATTTCGATATCGAACTCTTTGTCTTTGTATTTATAAGTTAAACTCATAGCTCATCATCATCCTCAGATTCTAGGACATCAAACTCTGAACCTGCATCTCCTGCATAAGCAACAAGATCTATTACTTGCATTGCCATGAAGTCTAGACCCCTATAGGTCGTCCCATTTCGTTGGGATTCCCACTCCTTATACTGAACTCGAACCTTAGACCCATTGCCTACCTGACAATCAATCTCGTTCTTCATACGATCATAAAGCTTAGGAGCTTCTCTGATCATTCCTCGGGGGCCATTGACCTTGCGCTTAAGTACAATCGCAGGGCCTTCTTCCATTGACTTAACAGCAAAGCCTCGCTCTTTAAAGTCTTCTGCGACTTCATCAGCAACAACAAGGTTGACGCTGTAGGTTGGCTCATAAGTTGTGTTTGGGGTTTTTACGCTTGCCCAAAAAGCAGTGCCTTCTAGTACTGGCATCACATACCTCCTAGTATGTTTTGGTTAGTGGAAGTTGAGTTTATCAAAGGTCTTCGAACAACGCAACATCAAAATGGATAACAGGCTCAACATCTTCCCAATCCCCTCTGTCGTAACGTCCTCCTACTTTTATTTGATAATCTCTAAGCTCGCTTAAGTTAATACAACCATCAGCATCATTCCAACGAACAGCCAGAATGGTGTTAACCCCAAGCGTTTGCTTATACTCTTTAGCTTTCAACAACTTACTTAAAGATATCATGTAAGTAGAGTAAGCTTTCTTGCTATTAGTCCGGTTCTTTAACTCTAAAAACCCTTCTAATTCTTGGTCACCTGAGATCATTGCATAATCCAAGTGGTATTGTCTTGGTAGTTTTGACAGGTTGACTTTACGTTTATCCTTAAAGTCAACTGCAAAACTTCTTTCATTTGATAAACTTGTAGCGTTCTCATAAACTTTACGCATAATTTTTTTCCCATCCTTTTCGTGCTTTCTTCTTACCTTCTGCTAAAGCTTTATAAAATGCATCTGTTGCAGCAGCATTCCAATACATTTGCTTTAAAATTTCCCTGCCTTTTTTAGTAGAATATTTTTTCTTTCTAGCAGTTCCGAATACTGGAGCAACTGTCATCCACTTGCTTCCAAAGTTTATATAACAAAGCCGTTGGCCTTCTAAATAAAAAATTGTTGTGAGCTTATCACCCTTTTTTGGATTCAATAATTTATCTTTTAAATCTAAATGCTCTTGCATGTGCTCCTCCTAATAAAAAATATGTTTACCTATTTTTCTTTTCGTTATTAGATGCTTTGCCCAGTAAGGTTGAACATCCTCTCTGTGGTAGTAGGTTGCCCCATAAGTTATATCTACTAACTTGTCTGCGTTAACTGCAATGGACAGTGCTAATGTATAAGCCTTGTCTTCTTCTATGGTTTCAGGTTTTCCATCACACCAAAAAGAGAAGTGGCATTTGTTTTTTATTATTGTTTCTCCCCAATACTTTCCTTGTTTAACTACTTCACAAGGAGTATTGGGGAAGTAAGAAGATTCAACTCGGTTCATGATCGTGTTAGCTACAGCCACTTGTCCTTCTAAAGGTTCTGATCTTGCTTCAAAATAAATTGCAGTAGCAATACAAACTATAGAATTTATTAGCATAACTAATCCTCATTGTAATTAAAAACTATTACTTACTCCTTCTTTAAACCATGTTGGTACTTGTCTTGAAGTCCATTTAGCCATGTAAGCTTTAGCGTTTATATAATAATTTCTATAAGCTTCTATAGAATCTTCACACTTATAATCTTCTGGCATTGCTTGAGGAGGCTGTTTGAAATCTTTAGAAACTTTAATATTTTTAGGAAGAACGTCGAGAACTTTTAAATATACAAAACACTTATGAGTTTTGTCATACCTAAGTTTATATTCATAATGCAATTCTTTAAGAAGATTATATAGCCACCAATAATGTGATGAAGATTCTCTAACCCAAACTGCTGAAGGATGATTTACATGAGTAGCAGAATAAATTACTTTGTCTTTTAAAGAATTTTCAAACTTCCATCTTTTTACTTTTCTATTATTTTTAGAAAGCTCTATTGTCTCTTCGCCATCTAAAACACGATGGGCTGTACACAATAATTGTGTATACTCAAGTATCATTTTTACAACATGTTTATCACAGTGAGCTACTGCTGCATCTTTAGGTTGCTCATCTAAAAAAAATACATTCATGTTAGATTCTCCCAAGTGCGCAGTCGTTTAAAAAATCTACAAACAATTTAGTAATTTGATTGTAAGACTGTGTGTGGTTCTGCCAACTTTTAGGAATATAAAGACCTTCACCTTCTATTCTTTTAAAAGCATAAGCTTTAAACTGTGAATATAATTCCTCACTAGGCTTACCTCCTCCTATTCCAAACGTAAACAATTTAAACCAATCCTCTTCAAACCTATTTAAAAACAAGTGGCTTACTGCACCCATCACAAACTCCTTTCTAAGTTATAATCATCGACCATACAAACTATTCTTGTACTTTTGTTCTGAATGTATCCTTTTTCTTTACAGTTTATTAATATGTTTTCAAAGTGACGGAAGTCAGAGAATACAAACAAGACTCCCATCAGACAGAAGAAAACACAGATCATCAACAATAAGTCTAATATAAAAACTTTATTAGTTTTTTGACCAAGCAGTTCCATCTTTCACCTCCTTTATTTTTAAGCCGACAGACTCAGGATTGTCACAACTACTATTAACTGCCGAGCCTTTTAAATGTTCATCAAAACTTTCTTCATCTGCAAAGAATTCTTTGCATCTGCAGCACTGACAAATATCATCACCTATTAAAGATACTTTAGTTAATTGTTTCATTTTCATACATAGCTTCTTCTCTTGCCGACTCAACTATTTTAGCAACCATCAAGTCTAGTTGTTCATAATCTATATATTCTTTTATAGCAAAACTAGTCTGTCCTAGAATTGTGCTCAGTGCAGCGACTAGTGGTAAAGAGTTTGCTTCTTTTTTAACTAACAATTTATTGATAGCTTTATAAAGGCTTTCTGCTTCTTCAAAAAATTCTTCGTTCATTATAGGTCTCCAAAAAAAAGGGAGTCATAAAGACTCCCCAAGATGGCACACAGCAACATGTTCTTAAGCTGCCAAAGGGAACTCCTTTAAAGTCTCTGCGACTTTAGATGCCCTTCGCATTTTTAACAAGGTTAAATTGTTACTTTTCTTAGTTCCTTCAGCATGAGTTGACCAATCTGTAAGTGAATTATAGACAGCCCAGTAATTAGTCCCTAGTCTAGGCCGATAAATTTCATAGTACTGCTTTCGCATGTAATCAAAAGCTTTGCTTGACTTTTCACTAGACAAATAATCAGTAAGGTTTCGAAATCCTGCTGCTTTAGCAAACATATTGTAAGCCTCTCTAGGATCTTCGAGACTAGTCTTACTCCAAATATGCCACTTATGATTCTCATTGTCTAGTACATTTACTCCATTTTGGAGTAGTTCTGAGCCTTTATCTAATGAAAGGGCAGGGCAATGCCTAGATTTATAAAGAGTTGCAGCGCCTGAAGTAAACACTTGACCATTCATACAGGCCGATTGTCTTGCTCCTACCGAAAGGTAGAAGGCAAACGTACCATCAAAGCTATTAACACCTAAGAATGTAAGGTCTGCTGTGTCTTGATCGGG
>Ga0208161_1001758_pt1 | contig 11373 bp, 2 predicted proteins | sample CB_VirMetaG_3_FD_184538 | JGI IMG/M metagenome (GOLD analysis project Ga0208161, IMG submission 184538) | Freshwater to marine saline gradient viral communities from Chesapeake Bay - CB_1508_1S Viral MetaG (SPAdes) (version 4) | ecosystem: Environmental > Aquatic > Marine > Coastal | place: USA... | reverse complement strand
CTCTCGCGTTCGGTTCGCGGCTCAAGGCGGCATCATGCAGGCTTACCGCAACGGCGGTCAGGTGCGCCCCTTCCCGATGCAGGACGGTGGGTTTGTTTACACAAAGCGTGCAGTTGATGGGGCTGGCGGCCCCAAAGGTTTGGCCTCATTGGTGCCTTCCGCACGTATGATTCGTGGCCCAGGACACGGCACCAGTGACTCGATCCCTGCGTACATCCAAGGCCCCAACGGTCGCACCCCAGCGCGTGTCTCCAACGGCGAAGCCTATGCGCCGCCTGATGGTCAGACGCAAGAGCACTATGCGCTGATGAAGCAGCTTGAAAGGAAAGCGTGATGGCGTACACACCACAAGATATCGCCGCTGCATATCGGCAAGCTGTCGGATCTGGTCCCGGCCAGATGACGGAAGCCGAGTTTGTTCAGCGTGCTATGGGCGAGTACGGCGTAACGCCTGACCAACTGATGGCTGCGCGAAACATTGTTTTGGGTGGCGCTCCGGCCCCGGCTCCGATTGCTGCTCCTGCTCCTGCTCCTGCTCCTGCTCCCGCTCTTGCTCCAGCACCCGCTGGTATTACGACACTAACACCGCCTCAGCCAACGATTACCGCTGATCAAATTGCCACGGCCTACGCCAACACTGTCGGTCAAGGCACGCTAAGTGCGGAACAGTTTGCAAACGTGATGCAATCACAGTATGGAGCCGACCCCACGCTTGTTCAACAAGTGATCAGCGGGAGCGCTGCTGCAACAAGGACGATACCAAACATCGACCCAAGACAGCTTGCAAACCCTGAGTACATCAACTACTTGAAAGGACAGGGCTATACCGATTCAGATATTGCAGCGGGTATAGAGCGTGCGCGCCAGTACTACCCGACAAGCGCTTTTCCAAGAACTGCCACACCTACTCCGGCTCCGGCTCCAGCCCCATCCGCTAACCCGACGCTGCCAAGCAACTGGCTTGACTACAGCGAAGAGCAAAAGATCAGGTGGCTGAATAAAAACAATGTCAGCGCAGATCAGATGCGCCAGTTGGGTTTTCCTGACACCGACATTAACTACATCGAAACGCAAAGAAACGAAGGGATCTATGCTTCCACGCTTGATCCGTCGCAATCTACGCTTTCGCCAAACTTCGCTGACTATGTTTACAACATGCTTGCCAAGGGCGAGCAGGCAGCGAATCTTCCGTTCCAAGAGTACACAGGCGAGCGTTTTGCGGGGCCTTCTGATCTTCAAACACGTGCTTTTGAGCTGTATAAGAACTTGGATTTCCTGCCTCAGTTTGAGGAGGCTACAGGAATCGCGCGTCTTGCTGCCAAGAGTGCGCAGGAGCTTGGCTACACGCCCGGGACTTTTTCAGCACAGCAAGTCACGCCTGAGGTTTTGCAACGCTACCAGATGACGCAACCGCGTGATGTGACTGCTGAGCGGGTTTCGGCTCCTTCACTGCGCGATCTGCGCATGGATGCTGCGCGGCCTATTGGAGCGGAGCGTGTTTCAACACAAGCAATTCCAGCCGCACAAACAGAATACCGCCCCGACCTGCAAGCATTCCAGATGCAGACGCCTGAGGAGCGTGTGACGGCGGAGAGCTTTGCCCAACCCGGCACTGCTGAAGCGCTGATGTCGCCCTACATGCAGGGAGTCATTGACAAGCAGACACGCGAAGCCATCCGACAAGCCGACATCGCCCGAGGTGGACGAGGCGCTCGGTATGCGCAGGCTGGGGCATTCGGCGGTTCCCGCCAAGCGATTGAAGAAGCCGAAGCGGAGCGCAATCTCCAGACTCAGCTTGGAGATATCACTGCCACCGGCTTGCAGTCTGCTTACCAGCAGGCGCAGGAGCAGTTCAATCGGGAACAGCAGGCTCGGCAGGCTGCACAGCAGGCCAACATCGGCACCGGTCTCACCGTCGGGCAGCAGAACCTCGCCGCTCAACTGGGCGTGCAGCAACTCGGCACCCAGACGGGGCTTCAGGCTGCACTTGCCAATCTGACAAACGAGCAGCAGGCGCGGGTTCAGAGCGAAGCCAACCGACTCCAAGCGCAGGGGATGAACCAGCAGCAGGCGCTTCAGGCGGCGCTTGCCAATCAGCAGACCCAGCAACAAGCCAATCTCCAGAACCTCAGCGCAGCGCTCCAGACGCAAGGTCTACAGGCGCAGACCGGGTTGGAATCACAACGCCTCAACCAAGCGACGGGTCTTCAGGCATTGCTGGCGAACCAACAAATGGGGTACAACGTCGGTGCGCAGAATCTCGCGGCCAACCTTGGTGTCCAGCAGCTTGGCGCTCAGCAGGGACTTGCCGCGCAGCAGGCGAACCAGCAGTATGGATTGGAAGCGCAGAGACTTAGGGAGCAGTCGCGGCAGTTTGGTGCCGGGTACGGCATACAGGGTATTGGACAGCAGCTTCAGGCAGGTCAATTGATGTCTGGTATCGGTACTCAGCAAGGACAATACGGCCTTCAAGGACTGCAAGGACTGCTTACCGCAGGCGGGACCCAGCAACAGCTTGCCCAACAGCCGTACGACTTTGGCTATCAGCAATGGCAGCAGTCGCAGCAGTATCCGTTCCAGCAGGCCACGTACATGCAGAGTTTGCTGGGCGGCCTGCCGCTTCAGGCAGCCAGCTACGACTCCGGAACTTCTGCTTTTGGTAATGCGCTTGCAGCAGCGGCGACTGGGCTTGGTTTATACGATTTGTGGAACAAAGGTACGGCGCCTACGACTGGCACGAAACCGGGAGGTCAGTAAATGAACGGGATTCAGTCACTCATTTCTGGTCCTCAAGCGGGTCCGCAACAAGCTCCCGGTCAGGCTCCCGGTCAGGCACAACCCCCGGGGCAAGCCCCCATGCCGGGTATGCAGCCGCAGCAGCAAGGCCCTCAACAGGCAGCGCAGCCTCTGACGCCGATGTTGTCGCAACTGGGTATTCCTCAGCTTCAAGCGCTGCTGATGAACCCCAGTTCTCAGGTGCCGAAGTTTGCGCTGCTGACCGCTATTGACAAGAAGATCAAAGAACAGCAAGCCATGCGGGCTGTTCAGGGTATGAGTGCCCAACAACAAGCGCAGCAACAGCAAGGCACCGTGGCAGATCAGATTCTGCAAATGGCGCAGCAGCAAGAACAACAGCCTGTCATGGCAGCGCACGGCGGCATGATGCGTGGCTACTCGGGCGGGGGGATTGTTGCGTTCGGTAATGGCGGCCCCCTTAGATTTGCCGTTGGTTCCGATGAAGAAGGGGTCCAATCTGGTGCGACGTCGTATCCCGTGTTAACCCCAGAAGAACTGTCTGTCAATGAAAGAATAAAGAGGTTTATTGACAGTCTGCGGATGGGTGGTCGCGAAACGGATGAGCGCTCTGTAAATGAGCGCATCAAAGCCGTATTGCCGGAACTACCGGAGCTACCAAAGCGACCGAGTAGGGCAGACGAACGTGAAAAAGGTGCACGTTCTTGGCAATCCGCCGCTCCGTCAGAAGAAGTAGACCTCCTCGGGGAATCGCTTATTCCACAGCCGGAAGAGCCTGATATCGGTCAAGCGCCTCGCACAGCTATGCTGGGCAAATCCGGCGATCCTGATGTTGATGTCGGTCAAATACTACCTTTGTCTAAGCGAGGTAAAACCGGCGATCCGAATATTGATGTCGGTCCTAAAGTAGGTCTGCCCGCAGCAGCACAACTTGCTGGCGAAGCTGCACGTCAAAAACCCCCTGCACGCCCGGGAATAGCGTCCCTTGTTGAAGAGGAGATCAAGCGGCGTGAAGGCACACGTACGCTTCCCCCGGAGCTTGTTGCGGCACAGGAGCGGCTGGCAAAGGCAGCCGAACGTGACGTGGAACTCCGCAATGAGGAGACGCGAGCGGCCCGGATTGCCGCCGAAAAAGCCCGTGACGAAGCCATGCAACGTGCATCAGGCATGAGTGCCGAAGACTATTTCAACCTCGCAGCACGTCTTGGTGGCGCGAGGAAGGGCGAAGTTGTGCAGAGGGCCGCACAAGGTCTTGGTGAAGCGCAGGCACGTCAGCGTCTTGGCCGTGAAGCGGCAAACAAAGCTTTCGCGGACTTCGAGAAGACAGAACGTGAAGCCAACGCGCTTACTCGCAGGATCGAGATGCAGGAACTGCAACGTCAAGCCGCAGTTGAACAAGGCAAGGTTGATCGCGTATTGGCTATCGACAAAGAGATTGCTGGTTTGCGTATTGATCTTGATAGGACATTGAATGATCGAGACGTTAAACTTCGAGAACTTGATATTTCTAGAGCCGGCGTGGATGCGCGTTTAGCAGATATCGCTTCGCGCGAAAGAACTGAAGGAGAAAAACTCAGGCAAATGGCAGAAAGCACTGGCCAAATTCAATTGGCAAATCTACTTGCGGCGGCTAATGGAAAAGTTCAATCCGCACAGAAAACAATTGAAGATTCAGTGAAAAAGAAATTTGCCGGTATTGCTCAACTTATTGCAATGGATCCAGAAAAAGCTAAAAAGTCAAATCCAGAACAATATCGTCAATATGTTGAGTATGTTGCAAAATTAAATCGCACTATTCTTGAACCTGCAATTTTGGAGCGCGACAGACTTCAAGAACAAATTCTTGGATCTTCTGCTTCGTATAAACCAAACTCACCAACCGCTCCTAGCGGTCAAGTTGATCCCAACAATCCGTTGCTGAAGTGAGGCGCTGATGCCAACGCTGCTGGAAATCCTGAAGGATCCCAACTACATCAACGCCAACGAAGCAACAAAGCAGGCGATTTTTGATAAGTACGCTCCCCAGGATCAAAACTACGCTGGAGCCAACGAGGCAACTCAGTTTGCAATCCGGCAGCGCTTTGGGCTTGATGGTGGAGAGCTTGAGCCGGTAGCTGTCAAGCCCGCCGCTGAACCGGGTTTCTTTCCTTCGGTTAAACGCGGTGCCATGCAAACCGGCATGTTACTGGGAGACATTCTCCCGGCAATGGTTGGTCGTGCATTCGGGGCTGATGAGTACGCAGAGCGCCAACTCAAGGAAGCTGCTGAGACTCAGAAGCAGATTCAAGAGGAAGTGCCGGTTGGTGTCGAGTCCTACAAGGACATCTCCAGCTTTGGTGATGCTTGGCTCTATGCCAAGGAAGCCGTTGGAGAAAGCCTTGTTTCCTTGATTCCTGCGCTTCTCACTGGTGGTGCTGCTGGTCTTCTGTCCCGCCCCGCTGTGGCTCTTGCCAACAAGACAGCCAAAGAAGCTGCTGAAAAGGTTCTGATTGCGGAGGCGATGAAGGCTGGCCCGCCGACTCAGGCTGTTTTGAAAGCAGCGCAAGACAAGGCAGTCCAAGAGGGCATCAAGGCCGCTCAGCGTACCGCATTGAAGTACGAGGCAGCAGGTGGCTTTGCTGGATCTGCGGCACAGAACGTGCCCGAGGTCTACCAGAACATCCTTGAGGAAACCGGCAAGGAAAGCATCCCCGCCGCTCTTGCTGCCGGTGGTTTCAATGCTGTTCTGGACACGATCCTGCCCTTGCGGATGCTGGCGAAAATCCGTACTTCCGGCATTCCCGAGCAGGAAATTGTTGGCGCTTGGTACAAAAGATTAGGAAAGGGACTTGGAGAAGGATTTGCTATAGAAGGCGCGACTGAGGCTGCTCAGGAGGCATCTTCAATCGCAGCAGAGAACTTCATCAAAGAGAACCCGGATGTTTTCAATGAGAAGAACCTTGAGCGGGTCATCAACGCAGGTCTGAAGGGCGCTATCGGTGGTGCTGCCATCACCGGCACAACCAATGTACTGACCGGCAAAGCGCCGGAGCCGGAGATCTCTGATCGAGAGCGTGCCGAAACGCTTCAGCGTGAAATCCTTAGTGACGTTGAAACAGCGCGGGCAGAACAAGCTCTGGCTGAACAAGAAGAGCAAGAGCGCCTCAAGAAAGAAGCTGAACGTCCCCCGACCGTTCAAGAGCTTGCTGATATCGCTCGATCACCGACCGGTTATGGTGATCTGGAGACGGTCAAGCAGCGTTTAATCAGACAGGAAAAGACACCTGAAACTAAGCAGGCTTTGGAAGCCATTAAAGAGTTTCAAAGCCGACTGGTTGTCGAAAAACAGCAGCGTCGTGAGCCTGTCGTCCCTCCTGTGATGGATGACAAAGCAATACGATCACTTGGTTTTGTTCCCGGCGGTGCCAAAAGTGTTTATGCACAATTGATTGGTAAAGATACTCGATCTCCTGAAGTTGTTGATTTTTTGCGCAAATATGCAGAAAAAGCACAACCACAGGCAAAAAAACGCATCGACGCTTTTCTTTTCAATGTTGAACTCTCAAAAGTCCCGCTCTCTGCCGAGGCGATTGCTGAAGGAGAAAAAGTTGCTGCAAAGCCTATCGAACAACCAAGTGGAGCAGGCGTTTCAGTGGCTGGCGGACCCGCTGCCGTCACCCCCGCCGAAGGAACTGGAGCCATTGAGCCAACACGAGTGGTTCCTACTGGCGAGGATGTTGGACAGCCTCCTGTCGGAGAAGGAAAGCCAGCCGCTCCAGTAGCATTTGGTGAGATTCCTATCAAGGATATCTACAACAAGCATACGGACGCAAAAGGTATCACGGATGCACCTAAAGTTGCTGAAGACATTGTTGACGCAGTTGACGCCGCACTAAAGAATAATCAGTCGGTATCTCTTGTCATTGAGGGTAAGGAACGTCCTATCGTTGGCATCAAAAACGGAATGATGCAAGATGATAAGGGTCAGCGCTGGGGTACTCTGATCCTGACGCGGGATAAAGATGACCCTAATGGCGCACGCCTAAAAGTAGGCCCCCAAAAACAACCTGTGGCAGAGACTCGGGCTGCTGCTCCTGCTGTTGTTGAGCAAGAAGCTGTTAAGGATTTGCCGGTTACTGAGGTCCAGCCTGAGGAGCAACTTAAAGCCTCCTCAGACGCTCGCTCATCCCTGCGTTCTGCAATTCAAGAAGTGAAAGCTGACATTGAAGGTCAGCTAAAAGATTGGCAGTCACGGTCGTATAAACAAAACCAAGCTCAGGTTGAGCTTCGCGGTGACGGCCCGAGCAAAAAAGAGACGATGTCTATCGGCGCGATCAATGAAAACCGCCGCCAGAAAGCCATCACCAATCTCACAAATGAACTCAACGAGATCAAGAAACTTGAGCGTCAGATTGAAACTGATGAAGGCGCTCAGCAATTCATTGATCGAGCACGATCCATTTATGAGCGGTCTAAGCAATCGGTAGAAAACAAGACATCTCAATTCACTGATGCTGGACAGGCTTTTGAGTACATCCTTCTCAATGATGAGATGAAGATCAAGGCCCCGGGTAAAGGGGCGCTGACATCAAACAGCATCAGCAAAGCTGTTAGGCGGATTGTTGAGTCTGCCCCGCCAACGCAAGAACAAGCTGTCACGCAAGAAGTCACTCCGGTTTCGGAGGATGAACTGCTTGATATGTTCAGCGTCGCACGCGGTGAAGCCAAACCAAGCCTTGCCGAGGCTCCTGCCCCAAAACCTGTCAAGCTGTCCAAGGAAACCGAAGCCAAGATTGCAGAGCTTGGCAAGATCCTTGAGCGGATCATGGGCAAGTTCGGTCTGAAAAATGTCGCGTTAAGGATCGAACAAGACCTCAAGGCAAACGGTGAGTACGCCAACCGGCTGATCAAGCTGGCGCTGGATGCTGAAAGCCCTGTGCGTGATCTGAGGCATGAGTCCCTTCACGCAATGAAGGAACTGGGTTTCTTCTCCGATTCCCAGTGGGCTGCCCTTGAGAAGCAGGCCCGCGACAAGTGGGTAGACAAGTACCTGAAGAGCCGGCCCACCACCTACAACGGTGAAGTCATGTCGCGTTACGACGCATACATGCGTCTGTACAACGGCAATGAAGACATCGTTCTGGAAGAAGCCATCGCTGATGCTTTTGCCGACTTTGATAACACCAAGGCACCCCCGGGCCTGATGCAAGCCATCCTGAAGCGGATGCGTAATTTGTTCCGCTCTATCAAGGAGTCGATGGGGATAGCCAATATCGATAACGCAGAAGACATCTTCCGCCGTGTCGAGAAGGGTGAGTTGAAGGAGCGTCTGCCTGTTGCTGAAAGGGAAGCGCGGGCAAGTCTTCGTCAAGCGGCAGACCAAACATCACTGTCCATTCTTGAGGGCAAGACAGATGTAAACCTCGGCGGCAAGGTCACCGTGGACCGTGTCGGTTCGTACTTTGACAGCTTGGTCAAGCAAGAGTTTGGTAAGCCTTTAAGCTACACCGACAAGGTTGCGATGGACCGCGCTATCAAGATAGCAACCGATGAAGTCTCATATCAAATGAGGCAAAAGAACTCTGGTCTTGACTGGTACGAAGACGACATCAAGGATGCGTTTAAAACAACTGCACGCTTCATTCCCAATCTTCGCAAGAACCAAAGCCAAACTCTGTTCAGCGTAATCGCAGGGATCATGTCTCCGCAAACTACAGCGAGAGACAACTGGTTTATCGCAGCAAAGGCTTACGAGCATTACGTTGAAACAGGAACCATTCCAGGGATCAATCCGGAAAACGGTGCTCTTTGGATGGGTGGAATGCAGTCCGCTAACAAGAAAGTTCAGCTTGATTTCCTTGACAAGATGGTCAAGGACATGGGTGAGAAGAAGGCGGTTCAGTGGTTGATGTCTGACCACACGGTCAAGGAAATCAATGATTTCCGCCGTAAGTATGGAAACATTAGCAGTGGTATCGAGGGCAAATTGACCGATACCCGCCCCGGCCTTTATGCCTTTGGACCAAAGATCGGCCCGTTTGTTTCCAACCTAAACGGCATCCACGACGTAACTGTCGATAAGTGGATGACCCGTACTTTCAATCGGTACTTCGGAACCATGATCGGGCCGGATGGCAAGATCGTAGACGCCCCGACTGAACCTCAGCGCAGAGCAATCAAAGAACTTGTAAACGAGGTAGCGAGAAATGCAGAAATCAAGCCTTACCAAGTCCAGTCAGTCCTTTGGTTCTTTGAGCAAAGCCTCTTCACAAAGCTCGGAGCCCAATCGCCGTCGTACGGATTCAGTGACGGAGCAAAGCGGTTCTCCGAGTTCGCAAGAGATCGAAGCAGTAAGGCGGGTGTGCCAGTTGCTGCTGGAACGGATGGAGCAAGACTGAGCCTACGCACCGACACACCAGCGTTCAAACGCTGGTTCGGTGACAGCAAGGTTGTGGATGCTGATGGCAATCCGCTGGTGGTGTATCACGGTAGTGACGAAAAATTTGATGTATTTGACACAGAAGAAGGTGCGTTTTTCTTTGGCGGCAAAGATGCAGAATCATTTGCATCCACATATGGTGACAACGTAACGCCTGTTTATTTAAGTATTAAGAAGCCATTTAAAGGAACATATGCTGACTTAGCAGGCGCAGACTTTGATAAGTTAGCCAAAAAGAATTATGACGGCGCAGTGTTTGTGGATCCTGAATCAGGTTTACAGCAATGGGTTGCATTCAAGCCAACGCAAATCAAATTCGCCACCAGTCCTGACATCAGGTACAGCCTGCGAACCAATGTCTTCGACAAAGATGTTCTTACTTCGGCTATTGCTGAAAGCAAAAAACTTGAAGGATTTATAAAAAACGCTATTGAAACTGATGTTCAGGGAGTTATTCCAGGAAAAAAACGTGAATTTGACCGTGGGCTTGACCGTGGAGATTTTACTGAAGACGAGGTTAAAGAAGCGTTTGCAAACACTATATCTTTGATACGGGAGAAGAATGGTAATGAAGTGACTTTGTGGCGGTCAGACGCGCCTGATTCTGAAAAAAGCACCGACACGCGCACCGTCTTCATGGCCGACAAAAATGTCGCAGAAAAATACGCTGTAAACAATCGCACAGTAAAACCGTATCAAGTAAAAACAGATGACATTTTGGCTGTGTATGCCAGACCATCTGGTTACTATGAGGCGATTGTCAAAAAGCCTGACATCAGGTACAGCCTGCGTGATGCCATTGGCCTTTACAGCGAGCTTGAATCCAAGATCGAGCAGATGGGGCCGAAGGCTGCTCCAGCGCCCCAATGGAAGACCATGATCAATGCTCTCACCCAGAAGGGTGTGAAGCCGGATGAGATCCAGTGGTCTGGTGTAAACGATTGGCTTGATCTTCAGACTGGCCGGGTCAGCAAGGATGATCTTCTCAACTACCTGAAGCAAGGCGGGGTGAAGGTTGAGGAGACGGTCTTGACCGGCGATGCTGAAGCAAAAAGAAGGCTCGCACAAGTTGAAGAACGTGGTGAAAAAATTGCGGAAAAATTTTGGCCTCTCGTGTTTGACAAATACGGACAAAGGAGTGAAATTACTGACAAAATTAGCGATGGAACGCTAAGTATTAATGAAATTGATCCATCTTTGAGGTCATTGTATAAAGAGTATTTGGAATATATTAAAGATTGGGATTCTTTGAGGTACATAAAAGGCGATGCCCAATACGGCCAGTACACCCTCCCCGGTGGCGAGAACTACCGCGAGGTGCTGCTGAAGCTGCCAAGTAAGGAGCCATCTACATCATTTGAATGGACTGCTTTAGAAGATGGCTCTGGTTCGTCATTGAAGATTTTTGTCAACGGCAAGTTGAGCTTTGACTCTAAAGGCAAGAAATACCCAACTGATAAAATAGATGAAGCTGAAAAACAGGCATTACGCAATGCTGGCGTTGAGCCAACAGAATACCGATCCACCCACTGGGACCAACCCAACGTCCTTGCTCACATTCGTCTAAACGACCGTACCGATGCCGATGGCAACAAGGTACTGTTTGTGGAAGAGATTCAGTCTGACTGGGGGCAGGAAGGCAAGAAGAAGGGGTTTGCCGGGAAGCCGCTGTCCTACACGCTTAAAAAGGGAGAAACTGGCTGGGGGATCAACTGGGAGAATGGCCGGACAGATTTTGTCCCCGGATCCGAGGAAGATGCGCGCCGCGAGGCCGACGCAGCCGCGTCACAAATTGACAGGGTTCCTGCCGCCCCCTTCGTCACCAAGACCGAAGGATGGCTGAACCTCGCCCTCAAGCGCATCATGGTCATGGCCGCAGAAGGTGGTTATGACAAGGTGGCGTTCGTCAATGGCCAGCAGTCGGCAGAGCGGTATGACCTGAGCAAGCAGGTTGACAGCATCACCTACGAGCCTACGTCAAAGGGTTACTACATCAACGTCATGGCCGGCGGCCAAAACATCAAGAGCGGGGATTTCACAACCTCCGAGCTTGAAGACATCGTTGGCAAGGAAATTGTTCAGAAGATGGAGGCCCGCGAAGGCGAACAAGAATTTGATCCTGAAGTCGAACCCGACTTGGCAGAGACGCGGTCCTTGTCAGGTGTTGACCTCAAGGTCGGCGGTGAAGGCATGAAGACCTT
>Ga0208161_1001754_pt1 | contig 11387 bp, 12 predicted proteins | sample CB_VirMetaG_3_FD_184538 | JGI IMG/M metagenome (GOLD analysis project Ga0208161, IMG submission 184538) | Freshwater to marine saline gradient viral communities from Chesapeake Bay - CB_1508_1S Viral MetaG (SPAdes) (version 4) | ecosystem: Environmental > Aquatic > Marine > Coastal | place: USA... | reverse complement strand
CTAATAATGGTGTAGCAATATCAAGTAACATTGCATACGTTGACTTCGCAGATTTGACTTTCTCTTCTGTGACATTGTCTGCAGTAGGAGCTCTGATTTATAAAGGAACATCTAATGAAGCGGTATTAGTTTTAGATTTTGGCGGCACAAAAACTGCAACTAACGGAGATTTCGTTATTCAGTTTCCAGCTGCTGATTCATCTAATGCAATCATTAGACTTGGCGACGCGTAATATAATTTGGAGTAGTAAATGGCTTTGGTAATTAACGATAGAGTTAAAGAAACAAGTACAACTACAGGAACGGGAACGTTTTCATTAGCTGGTGCAGAAACTGGTTTTGAAACGTTTGTCTCTGGAGTTGGCAATGGTAATACAACTTACTATGCAATTTCTCATGACGGAACAAACGAATGGGAAGTGGGAATAGGAACGGTTACCGATGCAGCAACGGATACTTTATCAAGAGATACAATTATATCTTCATCCAATTCGGATGCAGCGGTAAACTTTACTGCAGGTGGTAAAACTGTATTTTGTACATTACCTGCATCAAGAACACCTTCGCCATCTATGACAGCAACAGATTTTGTTGTAACCCATAGTACAACTATTTCTCAAGATCAAACGCTCGAGTCAGGAGTACTCGCAGGCCCTGTAACGATCACAGGTACACAAACCATAACAGGAACATTGGTAATATTATAATGAGTCAAGTAGAAGTCGATAAGGTCATACCACAATCAGGAACCACGTTAACCATTGGTGACAGTGGAGATACGATTACAATACCTAGTGGAGTTACATTAAATACACTTGGAACTTTATCTAGCTTAACGGTTAATGGTAACGTCAGCATAGATGGTGGCACAATCAAATTAGATGGTAATTATCCTGTAGCTTCAAATAACGTAGCTTTAGGAGATGGTGCGTTAGATGATGAGAGTTTAACAGCTAATGGTAATACTGCTATCGGAAATCAAACTTTAACTGAAAACACTACAGGAAGTAACAATGTAGCAGTTGGTAATCTTGCATTAAGATGTAATACAACTGGTTGTCAAAATATAGCCATAGGTTCAGTATCACTTGATGCTAATACAACTGGTGACGTAAATACAGCAATAGGTTATAATACTCTTACAACTAACACTACAGGTAGTGGTAACGTAGCAGTAGGTTACCAATCTTTATTGGCAAACACCACAGCTTCCAACAACACAGCAGTAGGTTATGGTTCACTTTATAATAATACAACAGGTACTGATAACGTAGCAACAGGTAGAGGAGCATTATGTTGCAATACTACGGGTAGCTTTAATACAGCACTTGGTCGTTTTGCACTTAACTGTAATACCACAGCTAACAACAACACAGCAATAGGTTATCAATCACTTTATTCTAATACGACAGCTACAAACAATATAGCAATTGGTTTTTGTCCACTTTTTGCTAATACGACAGGTGCTCAAAACATAGCTATTGGAAGTAATACTTTATTCAGCAACACAACAGCATCAAATAACACAGCAATAGGTTATGAATCTTTAAAAAATAATACAACAGGTAGCAATAACGTAGCAGTAGGTAGAGATACTTTAAAATCTAACACCACAGCATCTAACAATACAGCAGTAGGTTATAATTCACTTAATACTAATACGACAGGTACAGATAATACAGCAGTTGGACATGCCGCGCTTAGAGCAAATTTAACTGGTATTAATAACACAGCGGTTGGTAGATTTTCTTTATGTACTAATACTGGTTCAGACAATACAGCAGTAGGTTATAATAGTTTAATTTCAAATACAACAGCATCTAACAATACAGCAGTTGGTTCAAGTGCTCTTCTTACTAATACGACAGGTGAAATTAATACTGCTATAGGTGCATCAGCATTATTGTATAATACTACTGGAAGCAGTAACGTAGCAATTGGTATAGGTGCTATAGCAGATTCTACTACAGGTTCATGTAACGTAGGCATAGGAAGAAACTCATTAGATGGTCTAAACACAGGTACAGAAAATACAGCAATTGGTTTTCAATCTGGAGCTTGGTTACAAATTTTAAATTCAGGTTCTCACAATACTTATCTTGGAGCTTATGCTTCTCCATCTACTACATCAGCTACTTGTGAATTAATAGTTAATGCCGCCGAAGGAGTATTTGGAAAAGGTAATAATACTGGTTTTATTAATCCTGGTGGTGGTGGAGTTTATCAAGGAAACAACTCATCTTCTTGGTCAACTACATCTGATAGAAGAATTAAAAAGAACATTGTAGATAATACAACAGGTTTAGAAAAAATAAATCAAATACAAGTTAGAAACTTTGAATATAGAACATTAGAAGAAATTACAGATTTTGAAAATCCAAAATTAGTTTTTATTGATAAACAAGGAGTTCAACTTGGAGTTATTGCACAAGAGATTGAAGAAATTTTACCAGATGTTGTAAAAACAGAATCAACAGGAGTTAAATCAGTAAATCCTGACAACATCACTTGGTATCTAATCAATGCAATCAAAGAATTAAAAGCAGAAATAGATTTATTGAAAAATAAATAAGGAAAACTTGTAAAATGATAAAACAAAGGTATAACAGGCATATAAATATAAAGGAGAAGAGATAATATGAATACCTATGTTGTAGAAGGAGGAGTAGGTAAATGTTCTGCATTTACAGCACTCGTTCCTAAATTAAGAAAAAAAGCAGAAGTACAAATTTACACACCTTACATTGGATGCTTTGCTAATAATCCAGATGTGAAATTGGTACTAGAACAAACACTGCCGCTCAACGATGCACGTATTATGGCATCCCAAAACATTTTGTACAGTGAGCCGTACAAGTCTAATTTTCAATTTGGTAAACAACACATTATTGAAAGTTATTGTAATCTACATGATGTAGAATATGAACCAACGTTAAGACCAAAATTATACACCGACCACTTAAAAGAAAGTGTAGACAAATGGTTAGAAGAAAAACAAATTAAAGATTATATCTTAGTACAACTATCAGGGGGACAGTCTTCTTGGAATAAGAATGATCAGTACATGAACATTAATCCAAATAGAAACTATCCTTACTTTTTAGGCCAACGATTGATTGACTTATTAAGAACTAACTATCCTGATACAGCGATTATTGATTGTACTTTACCGAATGAACCTACTTTTCATGGTGCTATTAAGTCTGATTTACACTGGACCCAGAACCATGAATTATTAAAAGAGGCAAAAGGTTTTATTGCGATTGACAGCTGCTTAAATCATTTTTCAGCATCCACAGGTACCCATGGAGTGGTATTATGGGGATCTACTAGATGGATTCAATTTGGTTACAGTCACAATAAAAATTTGCAATTTCATATGGGTGACATTTGGGATGAAACCAAGTATAATGAGTCAGACCCTCGTAATGTAATGGTGGATCCTGAAATCATACTTGCGGAGTTTGCAAAATTAGATACAAATAAACCCGTTGCATGTGCAACAAACTAAGGAGAAACAAATGGATACAGATGTAAAAACAGTAGAAGAAATCGCTCAAGATTATAAAGCGATGGGCGATTCTGTACAGTTGATCAATGGTATCATCGATGGTTCTCAAATGGCAGACGAGTCAGCTGAAGATAAAAAAGACACAGTAAGCAGAAACGTTGAACATTTAGAAATCATGGTGGCTAAAGATTACTGGACCAATGAAGATATGACTGCAGTCAATGCAGCAATCACCGCTGGTAACAGTTACGTAGGAGCGTAGATGATTACAATAGACGACAAACAGTATGATGAAAGCAAACTGAATGACGAAGGTAAAGTAGCCTTGCATAATATTCAAGTGCTACACCAAGAGCAAAATCAGTTAAAAGTAAAATTTTCTCATAATGAAATTTTATTAAAACATTATCTGGATGAGTTAAAACATCATTTACCTGAAGCAGTAAAAGAGGAAACACAAGATAAATCATGAGTGAAGTAAAAGTCAATAAGATAAGTCCTAGATCAGGAACCACCGTCACGTTAGGGGATAGTGGGGATACGATTAGTGTACCTTCAGGGGTCACTTTAAGTTCTGGTGCGGACTTAACATTGACTGGAGCGTTAACCGTTGATGGTGCTAGTGCTACTATTAAACTAGATGGTAATTATCCTATAGGTTCAGAAAACTTAGCTTTAGGAAATGGTGCTTTAGATGATGGTAGTTTAAGTGGTGCTCAAAATACTGCAATAGGTTCTGATTCTATGACAGCTAACACAAGTGGTCAAAGAAATACTGCTGTTGGTAGAACTTCGTTAGAGGCAAATACTACAGGATCTTTTCAGGTTGCATTAGGTTGGGCAAGTTTAAGAAACAACACAACAGCAGATAATAACACAGCAGTAGGTTATTCAGCACTTTGTTCTAATACGACAGGTACATCTAATACAGCAGTTGGTTTTCAATCTTTATTAGCCAATACAGCAAATAGTGTAACGGCAGTAGGTTATCAAGCCTTATGCTCTAATACTACAGGGATTGAAAATGTTGCTTTAGGTGTACTTTCTCTTAAAGGTAATACTACAGGACAGGATAATACAGCAGTTGGTAATGCTTCACTTTTTGTAAGTACAACAGGGAATTATAATACTGCTATTGGCAGAAGTGCTTTAAGATGCAATACCACCGCTTCATGCAACACCGCAGTAGGTTATGCATCACTTTATAATAATACAACAGCTAACAACAACACAGCAGTTGGTTTTCAATCACTTTTTGCTAATACGACAGGTACTAACAACACAGCTGTAGGTAGATATTCATTACAACTAAACACTACAGCATCAAGCAATACAGCAGTGGGTTATGGAACACTTCAAACTAATACGACAGGAACACAAAACGTAGCAGTCGGTCACCTTGCTTTATGTCTTAATACCGCATCAACTAATACAGCAGTAGGTAATGAAACTCTACGTAATAATACAACAGGTTCATCTAATGAAGCTATTGGTAGATGTGCTTTAAATGTTAATACAACAGGAACTGGAAATTCTGCTATAGGTACTCAAGCACTTTCTGCAAATACCACAGGCAATTATAACACAGTAGTAGGTTTCGCATCATTTAATGCTAATACGACAGGTAATAGTAATGTTTCTTTAGGAGGTTATTCTGGTCAAGGAAATACTACAGGAATAGGAAATTCTTTTCTTGGTTTGTATGCTGGTGCAACAAATACAACTGGCTATTATAATACTGCTATAGGTATAGATGCTGGAACGGCAAGTTCTCCTTTTACTTTAAATACAGCAGATAATAGAGTTGTTGTGGGAAACAACAATGTTACCAACGCTTATATAAGAGTAGCTTGGACAGTTACTTCTGATGCTAGAGATAAAACAAACTTTGGTACAGTTTCGCATGGTTTAGATTTTGTTTCTAAATTAGAACCAGTTTCATTCCAATTTAAAAAATCAAGGGAAGACGATACTCCACATGGAACTATGCATTATGGTTTCAAAGCACAAGATATATTGGCTTTAGAAGGAGATAACAATGTAATTATTGATGACGAACAACCAGAACATTTAAAATACAAAGGCGAACATTTAGTTCCTGTATTAGTCAACGCAATCAAAGAATTAAATGCTAAAGTAAAAGAATTGGAGGCTAAATTAAATGGCTAGTATTATTAAAGTAGATACGATTCAGGACCAAGACGGTAATAATATTATTAGCGAAGCGGCTAACACGATTACCATTGGTGCATCGGGCGACACGATTACGATACCTTCAGGTGCAACCCTTGCAAACTCAGGTATTGTCACAGGCTTTCAATCTACAGGTATCGATGACAATGCTACAAGCACAGCGATTACGATTGATAGTAGTGAGAGAGTTGGGATTAAAACTACAACTCCAGCAACAGAATTAGATATTTCTTCTGGTGCTATAACTGGTGGAACTAAAAGATACATTACTTTAACAAGTTTAAATGCTTCTTCATCAGAAGTTGCTTATGCAGATGTTGGTGCAACATTTAATCAAAATGCTGCTGGAAATGAATCTGGTGGTATGGATTTTAGATGTTCTCATAACGGCTCATTAGCAAATAGATATTCATTTGGTGCTGGTGCTGGTGATATTCATACTTGGTACACAGGTACAGGTACAGAACGTATGCGTATAGACAGTTCTGGTAACGTAGGTATTGGTACGAGTAGTCCAGTTGGTCAATTAACTTTAAATAAAAGTAGTGATTTAAACTTTTTACAAGGTGGCTATGGAATTTCTTGGGGTGCAACAAGTGGTTCTTCTCCAAGAATTATTGGTAGTAATGCTGATGCTTTAAGATTTTTTCATGGTGCTGGCTCAGAAGCTATGCGTATTATTAGTGGTGGCAATCTATTGATTGGAAAAACTAGTAATTCTTTTTCAACTGCTGGGTCAGATTTCCCATCAAACGGAAAAGGTGCATTTGTAGTTAATGCTGATGAATGTATTAGTTGTAATAGACTTACAAATGATGGTAATTTAATTAGATTTTTTCAAGATACTGTAGAAGAAGGAAACATCTCAGTATCAGGTTCAACAGTATCTTATAATGGATTTACAGGAACGCATTGGTCAAGATTTATAGATGAATCAAAACCAAATGTATTAAGAGGAACAGTTTTAGAATCCTTAGACCAGATGATTGACTGGTATAACGCAGAATTTGAAGTATCTACAACAGAAAAAGATTCAGATGGAAATGATGTAGTTAAAACACATACAGAAAAGAAACCTTACGCATTAAAAGCTAATGATAAAGAAGGTGATGTTATTACTTATGCTTGGAATACTGAGAAAAAAGATGAAAAAGGAAATGACATTATAGAGCAAGTACAAGCAACAATCGTAAAACAAAAAGATGTAAAACACATGATGTCTAAAATATCTGACACAGTTGAAGCTAAGAATGTTTATGGTGTATTTAGTGCTTGGGATAATGATGATTTAATTAATAATGATTTTTATGTTGCATCAGTTGGTTCTTATGTAGTTAGAATTAAAGCTGGACAAGTAGTTGCTAAAGGAGATTTACTACAATCCAATGGTGATGGTACAGCTAAAGTACAAACAGATGATGCAGTTAGAGCAAGTACATTTGCAAAAGTATTATCAACAACAGTAATAGAAACTTATGATGATGGTTCTTATTTAGTACCATGTTCATTAATGTGTTAACAATAAGGAGAAAACTATGGCAATAACATACGAATGGTCTTTCCCAAATTTTGAAGTAGATTCAGAGAATAAAGTAAAGACAATCCATTGGAGATATACAGCAGTAGATGGAGAACACTCTGCATCTATGTATGGCTCTTGTGCAGGTTCAGAAGGTATGGATTTTGATGCTATGACGAAAGACCATGCAATTAGTTGTGTAACAGCGAATGACCAATCAGAAGCTGATATGCAAGCTAATCTATCCAGTCAAATTGAACAACAAAAAAATCCAGCGACTGTATCTAAAAGTAAAGAATGGTAGGTAATCTACCATGTTCTTCGGCACAACAACATTTGCATCTGCCCCTTTCTCAGATATCGGAATTGCAAATGCCCTTGTTGATGTAACTGGTTCAAGGATCAATACCTCTATTGGTAATGTCACTATCATTGGTGACGCTTTAGTTCTTCCAAACGGAAATCGATATAATCTAGCAACAGGAACCGTAACCATTAAAGAAGGTGTAGGTGTTCCTATTACAGGGAATGCTTTCAATCTAGGAACAGGAACGGTTACGTTCTCTATTAGTGGCGTAGTTCCATTAATTGGAAGTCAGGTCAATACCACCATTGGTAATGTTACTGTATTAGCCGATGCCAATGTATCGGTTACAGGGAATCAAGTTGTCTTAACTACAGGTAGTCCAACCATTGTTGCAAACGCTTTAGTTCTAGCTACAGGAAATAGACTTAATATTAATACAGGTGAAGTTACGATTAGTGCAGATGCTAATTTATCTGTCACAGGAAATCGCTTTAATACGACTGTTGGTAATGTTACTACTATTGGAAAAGCAGTTGTATTACCTAATGGTTCACAATTAAATATTGGTACAGGAACGGTCACTATTTCTGCAGATGCTAATTTATCTGTTGTAGGAAATAGAATTAATGTAACGATCGGTAATGCCGTTGCTAAAGCTAACGCAACCGCAATTGTTACAGGAAATAGAAATAATTTAAGTTCAGGAACGGTGACTATTGTAGCAAAAGCATCTATTATTCCAACAGGTACACAGTTGAATATTGGAACGACAACCGTTAATGTTAAGAAATGGGATAGTGTTATTCCAGGAGTAAATCAAGTTTGGGTGAGGATCCCAACACCATAGGAGCATTATGTTATTTGGAAGTACATCATTTTCACAGATTCCTTTTGCAGATGTAGGAGGCATACCAAATGTCGTTGTTACACCTACGGGTATTAGAATTAATGTAAATACAGGTACTGTTTCTGTTAAAGATCAAGTGGTAGGGCCATCTGGCTTCAGATTTAACCTTGCAACTAACCCCGTTTCTGTGATAACATGGAATGGAATTGTACCAGGAGTAAGTCAAATTTGGATCCCAATCGATCCAGAAGAATAGGAATAAAATAATGGCATCAACATACTCAAATGATTTAAAATTAGAGCTCATGACCACAGGAGAAAAATCTGGGACATGGGGAACAATTACGAATACCAATTTACAACAACTAGAACAAGCAGCTTCTGGTTATATTGCTATTGATGTAGCATCTTCTGATGTAGCATTATCTTTAGCTAATGGAGCTGTGTCTAATGGAAAAAATTTATATTTTAAATTTACAGGGACTTTAACAGGAAATAGAACAGTTACGATGCCCGATGCGGCAGAGCGTGTTTTTGTTGTAGAAGATGGAACATCCAGATCTTCTTCTAATTATACTTTAACTATTAAAACTGTATCAGGAACAGGAGTACTTATTCCGATTGCTTCAGTTAATTTAGTATATTCCGATGGAACGAATGTTAATTTAGGTGTTAGACAAAAAGGATATTATACTGTTCCTACTGCATCTTATACTGCAGTTGCGGGAGATCAATTATTAATTAATACATCAGGAAGCGGACTTGGAGTTCCTGCTACTATTATTTTACCTGCTTCTCCTTCTATTGGTGATGAAGTTCATTTTATTGATAGTGGAAATGCTTTTAATTCTAACAATCTAACATTAGATAGAAACGGGAATCCTATTTTAGGTGCTGCTTCTAATTTAGTAGTATCAACCAATGGCGCAGCTTTTACTTTAGTGTATGTGAATGCAACACGTGGCTGGGCATATAAAGATAAGATATAGGAGGTTCCATGCCTCTACAGCAAATTAAATTCTTACCAGGCATAGATAAACAAAATACAGAAGTCGGAGCAGATAACCGATGGGTAGATTGTGATAATGTTCGTTTTCGTTATGGTCTCCCAGAAAAAGTATCGGGTTGGGCTTCTTTGATAACCGATACTATTGTAGGTGTTTGTAGAAAAGAACATGCATTTGTAGATATATCTGGAAATAGATATGTTGGATTAGGAACGGATAAATTTTTATTATTATATTTTGAAGGTCAAGTGTATGATATTACACCTTTACGAACTACTTTAACTTCTGCAACGATTGCAACTACAGATACATCATCGGTTTGTACTATTACTACAGGAAGTGCTCATGGTTTAATTGTAGGTGATATTGTTTTATTAGACAATGTAACTTTACCAGCAGGAACTGGTTTTACGGATGCAGATTTTGAAGATAAACTATTTCAAGTAACAGGTGTTTCATCCACCACCGTATTTACGATTACTCAAAGTTCAGCTGCTACTGCTACGGTTGCAACAGGAGGAAGCATCGATGTTAAACCTTATGAGAACGTAGGTCCAGCGGAACAATCCTATGGTTATGGTTGGGGAACGGATACTTGGGGAGCAGGCGGATGGGGAGAAGCATCTTCGGCACAAGATGTTATTCTTGAACCTGGCCTCTGGTCGCTAGATAATTATGGACAAGTATTGATTGCAACGATTGCTAATGGAAAAACATTTACTTGGAATGCAGGGGCTGTAACTCCTTTAACTGTACGCGCTTCTACTACTACATCTGGATTTGAAACAACGAATAACCCCACTGCTTCACGATTAACTTTAGTTTCTCCTACCACTCGTCACTTAATTCATTTTGGAACAGAGACAACGATTGGAACAACCTCTACTCAAGATGATATGTTTATTCGTTTCTCAGACCAAGAAAATATTAATGATTATACTCCTACTGCTGTTAATACTGCTGGAACGTTTAGATTACAGGATGGTACTAAAATTGTTGGTGCTCTAAAAGCAAAAGAAAATATTCTGGTTTGGACGGACAATGCTTTATATACCATGAAATATATTGGAGCTCCTTTTACCTTTGGATTCGAACAAGTAGGAACTAACTGCGGATTAATAGGAAAGAACGCTGTTATTGAAGTAGACGGTATTGCTTATTGGATGAGCTCTAATGGATTTTTTGCATTTGATGGTACGGTTAAAACATTGCCCTGTTCTGTAGAAGATTATGTATATAATCAAATTGATGTTACTAAAGGACAACAAATTGCAGCTGGTATTGATAACCTACATACTGAAGTAATTTGGTATTACACTTCTACTTCTTCTAATTTTAATGATCAATACGTGGTTTATAATTATGGAGAAAGCTCTCCTCAATTACCTATTTGGTATATTGGAACCGAAGCTAGAACTGCTTGGATTGATGCTGTTGTTTATCCTAATCCATTTGCAACTAAATATGATTCTTCTGCATCGGGAACTTTCCCTGTTATTGTAGGAGAAAGTGGTTTAGGTCAAACTATTTTATTTGAACACCATGTAGGAACGGATCAAGTCAATCCAAATGGTACAACAACTGCTATTACTTCTTATATTAAATCATACGATTTTGATTTAGATGCGCAAGGCACTAATGGAGAATTTTTTTTAGCTATGAGACGTTTTATTCCTGATTTTAAAAATTTACAAGGCAATTTAAGTGTGACGATGTCGGTAAAACGATATCCATCAGAACCAGATACTGCAACTGCTTTAAGTCCCTTTACGATTACTTCTTCTACTACAAAAGTAGATACAAGAACTAGAGGACGATTTGCTAATATTACAATTGCAAATAACAATGTAAGTGAGGACTGGAGATTTGGAACTTTGCGTTTAGATCTACAGTTAGATGGTAGAAGATAATGACTAAAATTGTAGTACGATTACCAGAACCAAAACAAGAATATGATGTTTCGAACCAGAAACAAATTAATAGAGCTATTAGTTCTATTGTAG
>Ga0208161_1001750_pt1 | contig 11407 bp, 21 predicted proteins | sample CB_VirMetaG_3_FD_184538 | JGI IMG/M metagenome (GOLD analysis project Ga0208161, IMG submission 184538) | Freshwater to marine saline gradient viral communities from Chesapeake Bay - CB_1508_1S Viral MetaG (SPAdes) (version 4) | ecosystem: Environmental > Aquatic > Marine > Coastal | place: USA... | reverse complement strand
TTCTGATAATTATAGTACTCAGAACTTTTTGAGTTTGTTCCCTATGTTTTATTCTTGATCTGCATTATTTTTTTTCAGACTATTAATAATACAAGCTTTTAGTTTTTCCAGCTCATCAACAGAAAACTCGTTGTAGTTTTTTTTAGAATAAATATCTATCATTTTTGTTACATACTCATCTGTTATTTTTTGTTCCATTGTTTGTCCCTATTTAAACTCCAATCGCCAAGTAATATAATACACCATCCACGAAGATGACCATATTCCTACTATGATACCAAGTTTATCTGAAAAAGACTCAATTGGCGTCAAAGAGTTTATGCTAAAATACCCAAAAACAAACGTGATCAAAAAACTAACAGCGACAGCTAACCAAGATCCGTTTTTCATCCTGTCACTAATTGATTCGATGTCATACGATTTGTGCCTTTCTAAAATGAGTTGTTTTCTCAATTCGTCCCGTTCTTGTTTCAAAGCGTTAAACGCTGTTTCATCATCTAATTTCATATCACTACCTCTTAAAAATTTTTTTTAAAAATCTCTTAGAACAAAAATATATTTTTTTGGCACCGTTCATCAATAAAAATTGAAGGTCATCCATACCAGCCATTAACCTTTTTGAAAAATTTTCTGAAAGATCATTTGCTATATTGAAGGGTGACACATTTTGCCATAAATCTTTCGCTGTTTCTAACTCATCATAATCATTTATCACTTAACAACTCCTATATTTAAACTTTAAAAAATTCACATAGAAAAGTTTCGTAAAAAAGGTTTTCCTATAAGACGGTATTTCAAAAACCAAGTACTTGTTATAGTGGCACCAATAAAATCCAATCGGTTTTTTTTCACGCATATCATCCCCACATAGTTAGCAAAAAAATAAAAACAGCATAAACCCCTAGCATTATAAAAAACATTTCAACATCTTTATCATAATCCATTTTTAAGCCCCCCTGGTTTAATTTAATAGTTTAAAATTTAATCTAATTCAGCATCTTTGAGGTTTGCATCTTTAAACAATGTTTCTTTTAAAAATACGTCGCGAAGATCAGCCCACCTCAGGTCTGTAGATTCGAGGATTGCTCCCCTGAGATCACAATTGCGAAGATCAGCCCCCCTCAGGATTGCTCCCCTGAGATTACAACTGCGAAGATCAGCCCCCCTCAGGATTGCTCCCCTGAGATCACAACTGCGAAGATCAGCCCCCCTCAGGTCTGAAGATTCGAGGCTTGCTCCCCTGAGATTACAACTGCGAAGATCAGACCACCTCAGGATTGCTCCCCTGAGATCACAACTGCGAAGATCAGCCCCCCTCAGGTCTGAAGATTTGAGGCTTATTCCCCTGAGATTACAATTGCGAAGATCAGCCCCCCTTAAATCTGTATACCAAAAAAAAGCTTTTTGTAGGTTTGAATGACTAAGGTCAGCCGCACGCAGATCACACTCACGAAGATCACACTCACGAAGATCAGCCTCTTCTAGTATTGCACCCGTTAGAATTGCTCCAAAGAGATCCGCTCCTCTCAAATTACAGCCACGCATATCAACACCTCGAAAATCAAGTCCTCTAAAATTTGATTTTGATAAATCTTCTCCTACTAATAATTTAAATTTTTTAATGCTGCCATCATAATATTTGATTGTATAAGTCATTTTTCTTTCTCCTTGATTTCGATGTTAAAAAGTCTATTGTATGGCTAATCTTTCGTTATGTCAATCGTTTCGTTGAGTTAAACGTTAAATTAATTTGGGTAAATTCCTACATAATCGTGCATATCCAGAAAATATAAGGCTATCCAAAGCAAAATAATAAAAAAAATCATTGTTTTGGGTTTCATCGCAGTTCTTTCATCAAATGCTTCAACTTAAACTTAGCTGCTAAAATTTGCATATGAAACTGCGGCCAAACCCTTTTACAAATATTAGATTTTCTTTGTATCATTATTTTTAAAAATTCAATCATCTTAATCTCATGATCAATTTTTTGTTTTATTTTAAGTTTTCTAAGATCGTGAATCTCTTCAAGTGTCATATTACACCCTGTCTTTAAGCAAATCATTTTTCCAAAGTGTTGCATCTACAATGGCTGCTCTTGACAATATTACATCATCAACAAAATGCTGCACTTCCAAATTTTTGTCATATTCACCCTTCAAAAAATTACTAAATCCCCCAGTATCTGCTATCAATGAAGCTTCCTCAAATACTAGTTCGTTTTCAAAAACAAATTTTAACCTAGCTACAAAGCTTGAAAATTTACTTCTTATAAAATACTTCTCACCAACCTTGTAAGGTGAAAAAATGTAATTTTGTGGCCTCATGTTATGTTTCTTCCCATAAAGTTTATAAACAGAGTTTTTGTGCATAGTACTCTGCAAACTATCTTATGCAGGAAGGAGGATCAACTGCATGCACTGCCTGGTAAACTTCCTTGTTTTGCGAGCTCTAAAATCTCCTTATCCGAAACAATAAAGGATCTATTACAAACACAGTTTTCCAATGTTTTGAATACCCCGTTGTCTGCCATCGTCTTCACCGTTCTTGGTGTTATCGTTTTGTTTTTGTATTTGAAGCCATTTTTCATTAATACAACTGCGGCCTCTTTTAAGGTAATGTGGGACATTTATATCTACTCCTGTTTTAACAAAATTGCATTCTCATTTTTTAGTTTCAAATTTTCTTTAAGCAGATTATTAATCAAATCGCTTTGATTCTGAATAATGAAATTTAAATCATGAATTGTTTTGTCTCGCTTGTGTACGTCTTCGCTATTTTTTTTTAATAGCGACTTTATCTCTTTAAAAAAATTAATTAACTTCATTATTTTCTAATTCTCACCTTATATCTGTTTTTGCCTTCATTGGGTTCGTATACGTCTATCATCTCATCACAAATTCGGCTAAAATTTTTTATCGTATTTTGTTCATTTAAGCCAGGAGGAAAAAGAACGCTGTGGTTTACGTTTTCAAAAACAAAATCAACAGCATCTTTATAGTCGTTAAAGTAAAAAAAACTAAAATCGTTGTCATAAACAAGTTTTAACATTTTCAATTCCCTATTTAATGTTTACAAGTTTATAGTACAACGAATCGTTCGTTTGGTCAAGCGTTTTGTTTAATGAAACTTTTAATTAATTGGGGTAACTTCCAGAATGATTTGATCTTCTTCTGAATATGTTCTGCTAAACGAAATCTCAGAGACTTGGCAATCATCCTCATAAGCGACTTGGTTCAAGGCGTCCATAATTGCCTTCAGAATATTGTCGGCGTCTATTCGTGTGGGTCTGATATTTCCTTCTAAGGCTGATCCTTTTCTTGATTGAGACCAACTATTAGGTACTTTAGTGTTTATATGAACATACAGCCTTACAGGCCCTTGGATAATATCAGTTTGTGTGTTTTTTTTAAACACATCATAATATTGAGCAAGAGTATCCTCAAATTCTTTAGTTTTCTTTGGTGTATAGGCGTATTTAAACTGGGGATGGAATCGAGGGCGCTCCTTACCAACCGCTTTAATCGGGATCACTACTTTCATATTAGCCTATACACCTTCCTTAGTAATAGGTGCGCTACCATAGACACAAGGATGCAACTTTAATAAGCCATGTTAGGGAATCATAGCTTAGTTGGTAACATGGTAGCGCTTGGTTCAATAATACACATAAATTCATTGATGGTCAAATTTTTCATAATTAAATTAAACAAACTTATAAATAAAAAAATAACGTTTTAAATAACAGTTATAAACATGACAGTTAATGCCTTGCCCTGATGACAGTTATTGTGTGGATAACTTTGAAATTGATGTGATTTGTGATGAGTTATTCGGAATTTCCTAATAATTGAATGATATTTTGTTTATATTGTGAGCTATGTAATTAATTGAGCACAACTGTGCATCCGTGAACACGGAACGGGTAAAATTTTAAAGTCTAATGATTGTTAAGCAAGTCTCTGTATACATCCATTGGGCTGCGTCCTGTCCTGGTGGCAATATCAGACGCTTTATCAAGCAAGGTTTTTTTATCGAATGTAGATATGTTGTTTTTGACTGTTGAAATGATTTTTTGAATGCCTTTTTTTTTCTTTGGCGCTGGTGCTAATGCCTTAAAGATTGAATTAATTTTAGCAATGCCTTGCAAGCAAGTCTTAGTAGCCTTCTTGTTATAGTGACTATTTTGATTTTTTTTTCTTTTCCATGCTCGGGTTTCTTCAATTGTTTTGTTCTTAAAGCCTAGCTCTCTGAATAGCTTATTTGTGAATGTTCTTAGTGAGTAATGCCTGATTTCTTGGCCATCCTTTCCGATACCGTGTGAGCGTTGAACCCTGATATAACCCTTTTGCTCTAAGTCTGAAAGAGCACGGCATATTGTGCGCTCGTTCATCCCTGTCTGTTGTTTGATGTAATTTATACCTCTTGTATAAAAATCTGTCTGCCCTTTGTGATTTGTGAACCATTGTCCCCAGGTGAACGTGTCAAGATCAATTTGTGGAAGCATAACCTCTAAGACCTTGAAAATATTAAGGCGACGATCCGCCCTCTTCTGCTTAGTAGTCCCTGTAGCCTCACAAAAGTGATGCAGGGAGTAGAGTAGGGGGCTATTTTTGTTTGTGCGTGTCAGCTCTAGCCTAGTAAGGCTGTTTGTGATCAATGAAGGCAGTTGCCTTTGCTTTTTAACTTCCATCTTTGTCTCCGTTAACTTCCCTATCAACAGAACTAGAATGGTCAAAATCTTATGTTGACAATGATCATTCTCTTAAGTATTATATACTTGTTCCGTTAAATATGACCCTTACTCAATTCATTTTAATGTAACAACCCTAGGACTAAACTTACACCCTAGAACCTAAAGAGGGCCTTTGCATAGGCCCTTTTTTCATTCATGTTACAAGCATACCTCTACCTTGTCCATAGCCTCTTTAACCACTACAAGAGCCGTCTTTAGGTCTGCGTAAATTCTTCGAAGCTCTATATCTGAAATTTGTTTTTTATAAGACTCAGCAGGAATTAAGTCATTGTCACCAACAAATTGATGTATTTTGGCTTCTATGCTCGGACTTTTGGTTTTTCCTTTTTCAAAAGAGCAAAGGGCTTGCCTGCTTACACCAATTGCTTCTGCTAACTCCGCTTGCGTCATTCCTAGATAATATCTAGCCCTTTTTGCGTCCATTTTTTTCTCTCCTCCAGTGATAAATGTAAATAATATATTAAAAGCATATAACAAGATTTTATAGATAGTCAACCTTTAACAATTATTAAAAAAAAGTTAATTACAAATCTTGACAATGGTTTACTTATGTGAGATTATGATTTTGTAAGTTTAATCAATCTAGGAGATGCAAATGTTTATTACCGAACATGACTTTTACAATTTAAACCAAGATTTCAACGCACTTTATAGCGCAGCTATGGATCTTGATGATAGATCTTTATTAAAGCAATTAATTACTATTTCTAAAAATTTAGATGGATCTAAAATAGATCATTATGCTAAAATTGCACAAAACATAGCAATAAAGCAAAACCGTTGGGACGTGGAAGAAACGCTCAGATTTTCAGGTCTGGTTTATTAAGCTTTAAGGAGTATTGCTATGAACTATTTTCAATATAAAAACACCACTTGTTCTGATTATCAAAACCTACTTGAAATTTTTGCTGAAAACGAAATTCAATCGTTCCAAGAGCTTAATATTTCAGAACAAAGAGAATTAGTTGCTGCTTGGTTGGCAGATGACAAAAACTCAGATGAGGCTATTGATTTTCTTGTCGATTTGAAAAAATCAGGCATCTTTAGTGAGTTAATGTATGAGAGTCTTACCCCAAAAAAATTTGGTGATTCTATTATTTCTAAATTGCTTTCCGGAGACGTAGTAAAGTCAATTAATGAAGACATGGACGAAGCTTTTGGGGATTATCTGATGAGTTTAGATAACTATGAGTCTGATGATGATGATCTGAGACGCGAAGACAATCTTAATCGTAATTATGGATTGAATAAGATTACACATCAACGGATGGGGATATAAAACATGTTCAAAAATAATGTTGATGCGATTTTTTGGTCGGTAGCGTTATCTGGAATTTTATATATAAATTTATTTTTAATTGGAGGATATTAAACATGTTAAGAGGAATTAAACCAAGCGTGACAACAAAGAGATTGAAAGCTCTATTTTACGGAAGCGCAGGGGCGGGTAAAACCACCGCTGCAATCCATTTTCCTAGGCCATATTTAATTGATACTGAAAAAGGCTCAGAGAATGATTCTTATGTAAATGCTATCAATCAAGGTAAAGGCGCGGTGTTTCAAACATCAGATTTTGATGAGCTAATCTCAGAAGTTAAAGCGTTGCTTACCGTTGACCATCCCTATAAAACGCTAATTATCGACCCTATGACTATTGTCTATAACGATCTTTTGGACAAAGCAGCGTTGAAAGTTGGTACTGAGTTCGGGAGGCATTACGGTGAAGCCAATAAAAAAATGAAACACCTATGCAATCTTCTATTACGGCTAGATATGAATGTGATTATCACATCGCATGCTAAAAACGAATATGGCGCAAATCTTAGCGTGCTTGGCTCTACATATGACTGTTACAAAAAATTAGATTACATTTTTGATCTTGTGTTTGAAATTCAGAAGCGTGGCCAAGAACGTGTTGGGGTTATCAAGAAAAGTAGAATTGAATCTTTTCCTGATTCAGAGACCTTCCCTTTTAGTTATAATGAGATATCTAAACGCTATGGAAAAGAACACCTCGAAAAAGATGCGGTTGCAGAAGTGCTTGCAACAGACGAACAGGTTCAAGAATTGCACAAACTAATTGAGCTCCTAAAAATTGATGAAGAGCTCACTACGAAGTGGCTTAAAAAAGCTAACAGCGAATCTTTTTCAGAAATGAACACCACGCAGATTGACAAATGCATAGATCATTTAAAAGAGAAAATTAACACTTAACACTTAACACTTAACACTTAAATTTTTTTTTAAAAACCAAAGGAGCAAACTAATGACTTATAACTTTACACCTAGAACAGATGAACAATTTAATCAAGAGCTAGAAGAGCGTAAGCAAGAAATGCTAATCCCACTAGGCGAATATGATTTTACCGTGAGAGATTGCCAGCAATTGACAAGCAAGAGCGGTAATGAAATGTTTAAATTGATGTTAGAAGTGTATGATCAAAAAGGTAGGCCACGTGTTGTTTTTGATCATATTATATTAAATGGAAATTGGGATTTTAAATTGAAAAACCTTTGTGATAGTCTTAACATGTCAGAAAAATATACAACTGGCGTTTTAGAAAATACAGATTTTTTAAACAAATGCGGGTTTTTGAAAATTAATCAACAGAACGACAAGCTGTATGGATGGAAAAACGTGGTTGAACGGTATATATGTAAAGTAAACAAAGATGAAAATCAAGAAATCATTGACGACGATTTACCATTTTAATTATTATTGAAATATAGGCTATTGTTTTTGATAGCCTATATATAATTTAATTTTGCAAAATGAGGAAAAAATAATGTTAGAAGATTTAAAAAATGCCCACAAGCAACTTGATGATGCTGACTTTGCAGAGCTTATTAAGCACTGGTGGTTTTATGACGCGCGAACAATGGGGGTTGTTCGCGAAATACAAGATGAACAACAAAAATGACGTTTAAAAAATTGCCTCTCTACTTACTAGCAGCATATGCAGTATCTCGAATTTTCGGCATTTATCCATTAGATTTATTACACACACAACAATTAAGAGTTGAAGTTACAAACGTGGAAGGCTACCCAGGTTTTATTGACGGAGACTATCATATCTATTCAACCGCTGGAGAGTTTATAAATAGGGACTCAAGCCTTATTGGTAAATTCAACAGTCACGACATTCAAAATTATTTATTTTTAACTCACAGCAAAAGAGAAAAGGTGATATGTGATGTTCAAGTTAGCGGGTATCGAATATATGGCCCTGGTAAGCTTTCATTTTTGCCAAATATTCTAACGATTCAATGTGATTGAGACTGCATTAATCTAATCATTTCAGATCTGCTTTTATCGTCGATAGCTTTATAACTAAACCCTATTGCAATGCTAAGGATGCATCCAACAATACCGAAAAATGACCAGAGCGCCCTCATTATCAGTGGGTTGGTAATGCTTTTTTTTACTTCATCTCTTCGTTCACTGTCGTAGATCAGCTTTTGTAACTTTTCTTTAAATTGAGTTAAGTTAAGTTCGACTAAATCCATGCGCTTTTCCAGCTGCAAAACTAATCCCTTGTGATCTCTGAGTTCATCGAGTGTGGTATTCATTTTATCGAGACGATTGTTAATCGTGGAGTGGTACTTGTCCTGCTGCTCCATTAAATGCTTGAGAATCAGTTCGATATTTTGTGAACTATCCCCAGACATTCTTACCGCCAAAATACAGCGTCCAAGTCAACGATGCTAGGTATGTTTGCTCTGGGCTCATTACGTATCCTCGAACACTTTCCCAGTGCACAGTTGTCATGCCATAAAACAAACTTGCAATCCACCCGTTCGATTCTGTGTAGGCACTAAATATTGGAATGCCCCACCACGCAGCAAAAATTGGTCCTAGAAAGATGTAGCACCCTGTTAGTATAGCTAGTATCCGCCGAGTGATTAAAAAAGGTTTGCCGTTTGCGTTTCTAGCCGAATCGAGGTCTTTAAGGTATGTTTCAGCTTTCAGATGCTTGGTTTTATACTTGTAGTCAAGCCACTTGCTACACAAGCTGCCTAGTTGACCTTGTAATGCGCCAAAAATTGCAGCACTTAAGGATAGCGCCGTCCCTGGCATATCCATCATTTATGCTAACCCTTAGCTTCTTGAGTTTCAACTGGTTTTAACTGCGTCAATTGAATAAAAGCTTGGTGTAGATGCACACCGTGTTCTGTGTTTTTTGCATCTGCCTTCCCAATTGCATTCATGATCATGTTGTACAAGTTTTCACTAATTAAATACTCTCTCATTTTTAACTCCATAAGTGGTTTTAAACACCAAACAATATCAATTTTTGTACAGTATGTCAATACACATCTTTAATAGGTTTTTCCTAGAGTGCTCAATAGGGTTTCAATACTATTGCTCGCAGAAGCGCTACTAAACTGGGCCGTAATATCAAGCGTGTTTGTAACGGTAGTGTCAAAAGTTGTATTATTGTTTTCGCATTTTCGTTCCCCTTGGAAATTTCCACCGCTCGCTTGGTTATAACTGAAGTCATAATTCGCTACAATGTCCGCAACACCAGCGGCCCCTATTGCTCTAATAACGAAGTCTATCTCTAGTTCGAAATAGGTGCCTGTAGCGTTATTTAGGGGGATTACAATGCTTGATAAGACGGTTGTTCCTGTTGGTCCGCCTTTTAACCGCAGCGTTAGCGTATCACCATTTGCAGCGCTAAAATTACCAGCCAATACTGCAACAAAAGAATCGCCAATTCCAAAAGTGTTTGCTGGTGCTAATCGTGAGCCAACAAATGTCGTGCTTAATATGCTTTGTTCGGCTGTACTTGCTGTTAAAATTGCGCTATTACTGGTTCCTGACGACAAACCACCTTGCGGGGTCAAGCCATTTATACTTGCTGTGGTTACACTTAAAGAGCTCATGTTACCACTGGTGTTAATATTGCCACCAACCCATGCATCGCCAGCGTTACCGAAGCCACCACTATTTACCAAGCTACCTGTCGTGGGAGATGTGGATGGTGTCGTAGTTGTTATGATTGTATCTACAGGCAGATTGACAGTTGAAGTAGAGCCATTGTATTGCAAATAATCAATAGGAGTACCCGAGCTTAAACCGGTCAACGTGCATATACTTGTTTCAGCTGCTGGTGTGACCGACAATGCCTCTACAGAGTAATCTGCGTATTGTATCGAACTGCCCAGCGAACAAATTCTTGTCAGCGTACCAACAGTTGGGTTATTGTCTTCCATTCTTATAATAGAAGCGTTTTGATCAGTTCGCATCAAAAACAAAGCTTGGCCTACAGCAGTTGACCACTCAAAGTTGTTCAATGGGTTGGTTGTAGATGATAGTTTTAAATTTGTGTCTAGTAATATTTCATGCCCTGGCGCACTGTTATCATAAACAAGTTGCAAGTCGATGCTTGAAAAATCAACCGGGAGAGTACTCACAGCGGTTATGAGCCCTTTTCCATTTACCGTAAATTGCGGAATGTTAGTTGCATCGCCGAAAGTTCCGACATTTGCGTTAACAGTTGCGAGTGTAGTTGTTAATGAATTTAAAGTTGTTACATCACCGGTTAAATTACTAGAGACAACATTTTTAAATGCGTCGGTTCCTAACAAAGTGTTTGCGGTAGCTGTACTAATGTTAAGAGTGTCCGTTAGAACATTTTGTCCGCTGACAGTATCTAGTGCTGTTAAATCTTGAGCGGTTACAGTAGAGCCAATTGCGCTAATGTTACCAGCAGCTACAATTCCATTTCCCTTCATGTCAACAGTTTTATAAAATTCGATCTGCCCGATCCCATCAAACTCCATGTATTTGGTTTCAACGCCATTTTCATATGAATTGAAAAACTGTGACACGGAGTAATTTGCAGGCGATGGGTTTATTACTTCGTGATTTATTGCGTTAAATGATCGAAAACTGGTATCGCTTGCTAAACCTGAAACGGTTACAGTACCAAGCTCAGTGCCGGCCGTTCCCACCGAGCTATTATTAAATTCCAAAAATGGCCCTGAAACCGAATTGTCAGTAATGACTCCTTTTCGATACATTACAGAATTAGAGTTTGCACCATCTTCTACAACATCAAAAACAAGATCGCCTAAACTATCTGAGATCGTAAAATTTCTTTCTGAGCTTAGTTGTATCGTATTGCCGTTATCATAAGCGGTTTGTAACGATTCACTCGAAGCTGAACCAATTGCATTATCAATCCCAACAAGATGACCATTAACCGAATCATCAGATGGCGAATAAAAATTTGGGGTGTAGTTTGCATTGATCCCATTTGACAGGTTACGCAATGTATATTGCGCGCCATTTAGTAACGTTGGGATTTTGGAAAATTTATCAGTGTCGTAAACAACACCCGCACCGTTTAGCTCAATAGTGTAACTATCATCAGCTTGTGATAACCATGTTAAAAATGCCAATGGATTAGTTGAGACTAATGTTGTTGCACCTCTAATTCGACAAGCCAACGTTTCGATATTTAGTGTTTCAGCACCACTTGAGCTTTGATTTGCTGTAAGTTCAGTGTTAATAATACAGCTATTTAATATTACGCTTCGTATTGGAAAAGCGTTAATTTTATTAATGTTTAAAACGCCAATATTAAAATCTTGTAAAAGCCCCGACATATCATTAAGGGTAAGATCAAACCCGTAGACGTTAGAAGC
>Ga0208161_1001749_pt1 | contig 11412 bp, 10 predicted proteins | sample CB_VirMetaG_3_FD_184538 | JGI IMG/M metagenome (GOLD analysis project Ga0208161, IMG submission 184538) | Freshwater to marine saline gradient viral communities from Chesapeake Bay - CB_1508_1S Viral MetaG (SPAdes) (version 4) | ecosystem: Environmental > Aquatic > Marine > Coastal | place: USA... | reverse complement strand
AAGATACGTTGACTACACTACACAGTTTGAGAAAAGTTTCTTAGACCCCTTGACTTCCATTCTAGATGTGATAGGATGGCAGACTGAAAGAAAATCTACACTTGAATCATTCTTTATATAAGGAGAATAGAATGGATATTGAGATTAATGACGTTCGAATTGTTCGCTTGATGTCTGGTGAGGAACTCATTTGTGACTACACCTACAATGAAGAAGAAGATACTCATACTCTTCGACTTCCTTCTCTGATCGTTCCTACTGGCCAGAACAACATTGGTCTGGCTCCTTGGATGCCTTACGCTGACTACAACGATGAGATCACTCTTCAAGAGAAGGTTGTGGCTTTTGTTGTCGAACCTCACAAGGAACTTACTGCTGAATTCAAGCGCATTCACAGTAACACTCCTCAACTGGTGGTTCCTGATAAGACCGTAATTGGTGCAAATGACGTTGCTGGTGTTATCGGAGGCAATTGATTAAATGAGTTATCTGAGTGATCTTGTAAAGGAATCTGGAAACAAATATGCTTCTATCGCAGATGATGGAATCGAGGGAAGCGACATTACAGGTTTTGTTGACACTGGTTCTTATAGTTTCAATGCTCTTGTCAGCGGATCTTTGTACGGAGGTATCCCGGATAACAAGATCACTGCATTGGCGGGTGAATCCGCGACTGGCAAGACTTATTTCGCACTTTCTCTCGTCCATCGTTTTCTTCGTGATCGTCCTGATGGGGTTGTTCTTTATTTTGATACTGAACAGGCGATTACATCTGATATGATTCGTGAACGTGGAGTTGATCCGTCACGAATTGCTATCTTCCCCGTTTCGACTGTTGAAGAATTTCGACATCAGGCGATCACGATTGTTGACAAACATCTTGAACAACCAAAGAGCCAGCAAAAGCCTGTGATGATTGTTCTCGATTCACTTGGTATGTTGTCAACCAACAAGGAAATGACAGATACGGCAGAGGGCAAGACTACTCGGGATATGACCCGCGCTCAAGTCATCAAGGCAACCTTCCGTGTTCTTACTCTCAAGTTGGGAAAGGCGAACATTCCGATGATTATGACGAACCATACTTACGATGTTGTTGGTTCAATGTTCCCCACCAAGGAGATGGGTGGTGGTTCTGGACTCAAGTATGCCGCATCTACGATCATCTATCTTTCCAAGAAGAAGGTGAAGGAAGGTACGGATGTCATCGGAAACATTATTCATTGTAAACTCTACAAGTCTCGTCTGACGAAGGAGAACTCGATGGTAGATGTTCTCCTAAGTTACGATGCTGGTTTGCATCCTTATTATGGCCTTGTTGATATCGCCCTCAAACATGATATCATCAAGAAAGTTTCAACACGACTTGAGTTCCCAGATGGTACAAAGGCTTTTGAAAAGTCTGTGTACAAGGAACCAGAGAAATACTTCACCGAGGATGTTATGAAACAACTCGAAGAAGCAGTTGCAAAGGAATATAAGTATGGATCAACTAGAGACGAATTGGAAATACCGCCTGATTCCGTACAAGGATGATCGGTTTGCAATAGAAATTCTTGAGAAGAAATACAAAGGTATCGTTTTCCTTGCCGGGAGAGTGCAGTTCACTCCCGTGCAAGGAGACGATCGTATGCAATTTCGGTATGAATACGATATACTCGAAAACCCCAAGAAGAAAAAAGAAACTAAAGACTTGAAAAAGATGATTGGGGATATTATCATACAACTTCTATACGAACAATACAGCAAGGAATCAACAGATGAGTATGTCGAACTTGACGGTGGAGAGTCTGATTCTTTCTCAGGTGATGAGGAATGAGTCTTATGCGAGAAAGACTCTACCGTTCATAAAAGAAGATTACTTTTTAGATGAAACGGATCGAGTCGTCTATAAGGCGATTCGATCTTATATTGACAAGTACAATACCATTCCGTCAAAGGAATCTCTTATCATATCTCTAAGTGACGATCGTTCTCTTGGAGAAAGTGTCTTCAAAAAATCATGTGAACTAATTGAAGAATTGTCCAAGTCTGATCCAGATCAGGATGAGAAGTGGTTGATTGATACTACAGAAAACTTTTGTAAAGAAAAGGCGGTATACAATGCGATCATGGAGTCGATTCATATCATCGACGGTAAATCGAAGTCAAAGACGGCAAACGCAATCCCTGAAATCCTCACCGAAGCCCTCTCAGTCTGCTTCGACCCCCACATCGGACACGACTACCTCGAAGACACCGACGAAAGATACGAATTCTACCACAAAGTAGAATCGAAGATGCCCTTTGATCTGGAGTTCTTCAATACGATTACATCTGGCGGAACTCCGACCAAAACTCTGAATGTTGTTATGGCCGGAACTGGAGTTGGTAAGTCTCTCTTCATGTGTCACCATGCGGCTAACTGCCTCTCTCAAGGCAAGAATGTTCTCTATATAACGTGCGAAATGGCAGAAGAGAGGATCGCCGAGAGAATTGACGCAAATTTGATGGACGTTACTCTCGATGACCTAAAACAACTTCCCAAATTGATGTATGACAAGAAAGTGGAAAAACTCAAGAAAGATATTAAGGGAAAATTAATTGTCAAGGAATACCCAACTGCAACTGCCAATGTCAATCACTTTCGACATCTGTTGGAAGAACTACGTCTGAAGAAGTCTTTTGTGCCAGATGTGGTATTTATAGATTACCTAAATATATGTGCTAGTGCTCGAATGAAGAACACTGGTTCAGTCAACTCATATACTATGGTGAAGTCTATAGCCGAAGAACTTCGTGGACTTGCCGTGGAATATAATATTCCACTTTTCACGGCAACCCAAACCAATCGTCAGGGTTTCTCCAGTACCGACGTTGACCTAACGGATACTTCAGAGTCGTTCGGACTTCCGGCGACTGCTGATTTTATGTTTGCTTTGATTTCTACGGAGGACTTGGATGAAATGGGTGTGGTGATGGTAAAACAGTTAAAAAACCGTTACAATGACGCAGCCTCAAACCGTAAGTTTTTGGTTGGAATAAATAGAGCAAAGATGAAACTTTTTGATTCAGAGGATTCATCTGCACTCACGCAGAGTAATCAAACAGAATCAAAAAGAAATGGTTCTGGGTTTGATGGTTCTAATTTTGATGATAAATTTGTATCGAAGTCTAAAGAAAATGATTTTAGTAATTGGAATATATGATGGCGAGTGATATTCGGGAAATCAATAACAGAAGCGATTCTTTGACTCGTAGCATTGAAAATGTTATTGGTACTCTTGATGAGTATTTGATCCAGAATATTACGTCTCAGGATTCGGTTATTCCTGTTATTGGACTGAATGAAGATGGTTCACTTGGTCTGTTTGAAGGCGGCAAACCAATTCCGATTGAGATACTTCAACGAGGAGAAACTCAAGAAAAGGTTACAGTTCAGAGAGAGATAATTATCTCTTCTGATGGCAAAAACAAACAAACTGTAGAAGAAATAGATTTTGATGGTGACTTCTTTACAGCTTCAAGAACTGGTACGAAAATTGAAGTATCTCTGAAGGATCGTGCTAGTTTTCTTGTCTATATAAGTGATGAAGACCCTGTAAAAAATGAATTGATAAGAGATGGTGATTTTTGGTTTTTAAGTCTTTTTGGAAAAATGTATGTAAGGTATGACGGCGTATGGGTTCAACCCCATCCCCAGTGAGGTGAAATATGGCTATAACATTCCCATCCACACCCAGAATTAACCAAACTTTTACTTCCAGTTCACGAACATGGAAATGGAATGGTTTTGCTTGGGATGCTGTGTTGGACATTCCAGCAGGTGAGGGTGGAGCAGGCCTTTCTGGTGATCCCGGAACTCATATATCTCATAACATTGAAAATAATCATTTCTATCCAGTAATTTCATCAGATAGAACCGGAACTGGAAGAAAGGTTCTTGTTCTACAGGATGATGGAACGGTTGGGTTTGAGTATATATTCTTTCATGATATATTCAAACCATCTGAATTTACTTTCACCATTGGTTCTTTTACTCTTGGTGGTTCTGCGTCAAAAACTACTTTGATTGGGCCTGCTGGCTCTGGTTTCGATCTCAGTGGTTATACTCAATTTGCAGTTACCTATCCCTCTCTGACCGTAGAACCAACATCTGCTCAAATTTCTGGTAATTTTGTGAGTGGATCTCCAATATCGTTGAGTTCTCCTTTTACTTCTCTTTCTACCAGTGGATTGTCAGTTTTATATCCCACAGGCGATGATCCAACCACTACATTTACCTTGACTGCTGTTGGGGAAAATGGGGTCAGTCAGACAAAAACCGTCAGTATAGTTTTCCCCAATTATACTTATTATGGAATACACGGTTATGACCCTCTCAATCCCCCAAACGGAGTGATTACTGGGGATAATATGGATGATTTTTTAACTTCCGATTTGGTACTTGGGAGTAAATTAGATTCTGGATATACAATAGAAGTCGAGACTGGTTTGGATGAATATGTTTGGTTTTGTTATCCAGCCCGACATGGTTTAATTCGAAGTGTTGTTGAGGCTCGTTCTGGCCAACCGCGAACGGACTCTTTTTTCTATCAGGGAACAGAATCACATACAAACGCCGTTGGGTATACCGAAGATTATCATATTTACAGAGCTTCTCAAGAGAATCAGGGTCTAGAAGAGTTGACATTTTCAACAGCATAAAAGTATAAATAGAGTGATTAATCAGTCATCGAGGAGAAGCCATGCCATTTAGAGTAAGCGATATAATCTCACCACAAAGTGTGGAAGTCAATCGGTTTATTGATGGTGCTTTTTATTATGCTATAGACGCTGTTGATATTAACAATGCGGTTCGAGGGTTTCAGGATCAACTTGGAATTACTTCTGATACGGATTTGACTCTATTAGGATCTACTGGTAGTCTCAAGTTTATTGTTACACACCCATATAGCCTTCCAGAGGGTATAAGTACTGATATTCTTGTGCAAAATGGTTCTATAGCCTTTGTGGGAACTGGTGACATTGTTCAGGTGGTGAGAGAAAGTTACAGAACGGCTAGAGGATATACATTCTCGGTCATTTTTGATGCTTCAAACCGTGGATCCACTTTGCCAGATGGAAATGCTCCAGATGGTCAAGTTGGTACGATCGTATTCAATGCAACTGATAAAAACTTCTATGGTTTTAATGGTACAACGTGGGCTCAAATTGGTGCAGGTAGTGGGACTTCAAATTTCAATTATACGGTCGGTATCACATCACCTTCAGATCCTGCAACTGGTGATAAATGGTTTGAAACTCGATCGGCTTTAGAATACACATATCTAGGTGCAGGTGATGGTTGGGTTGCGCTTAATGTTGCTAGAGGTGAGACTGGTGCCGATGGTCAGGATGGTAGTGAAGGCCCGCAAGGCGCTACAGGTTTCACTGGTGCGACTGGTTTCACTGGTCCTACAGGTACAACAGGTGCAACAGGCGCAACGGGTGCCACTGGACCTAAAGGAAATCCTGCTGGTCTTTCGTACCGATTGAATACCGGCGGTGTGATAGCAAAAGGCGAAGTTAAACTTGATGGAATTGGTAACATCGCGCCGCCGAACAGTGTTATCGTAAGTAATAGTGACGCTTTTGAAAATCCTGGTGCTCAGGATTATTTTGAAACTCCTATAGACAAAAACAATTCTGGTTTCATTTTCATTCAAAGTCAGTCCGATGAAACTCTTTACACTTATGGTGGTTTTTCAACAGTTACCAGTATAGGTGGAGCAATTAGATATAGTCTTTCCACTGCTTGGTTAGGAAACTCAAGTGGTGTTTCTGGTGATATTCCTAACGGAAACACATATTCTGTATACTTCATACTGGATGGTGGTATAGGTGTTGATGGTGTAGCTGGTCAAACAGGTAACACTGGTAACACTGGTGATATTGGTGCTACGGGTGCAACTGGAACGGTCGGAGCTATTCTCGGTTATGGTAGAACTGGTTCCACTGCTGCATCCGACCTCGTAGAAAACCCTGTTGCAATAGAGTTCAAGACTGATCTAGGCGGTGTAATTGATATTGCATCTATTGAACAATCAGGCAACTTTGACTATGGTGATGGTGGAACTTACGCTCAAGTTTACATTAGTGTTCGAGGAGAATCTGGAAGTACAGCGGAAACAAGACAACCAAATACAAATTTCAGTGAAGAGGGGTCTGGTCGTAAGGTCATGATTCTTCTAAATGATGGTAATGTTACGTTTGACTGGGTGCGTCCCTATGATATCTTTAGTGATAGCGAACTTCGTCTTCAGATTACTTCGTTTACAGTTAGTTCGGACACCGACGAAGGTAGTACGAGTATTGGAAACGAGGCGAACGCGGTTCGAATCGGTCCACAGGGCAGTGGTGGGTATACATTTGCAGAAAACAATTATAACTATTTTGTAGTTGCTTATGGCCCGTTCAATGCTCCTTCTTCGACCGCTGGTGTTACTCTTTCCGTATCCTCGGATGACTTCGTTGGGGGTATTACTGACTACACTTTCCAAACAAGTGTTAATCTTTTTGATACAATTAATGATCCGATTCCATTAGGAGGTGGAACACTCGCACTTGAATACCCTCCTAGTAGTAATATTACACGAAATATTAGGGTTGAGGTTAAGAATGATCTAGGCCAGGAGGACGAAAAGACGATTCCAATTAGGTTTGGAAATGATGTTTTTGCTGGAGCTACTACGTTTGCTGTGAACAATGATAATGATGCACAAACCTTCTTGAATGCTGCTAATGGTAATCCGGTTAGCTTGTTTGATGGTCATGATAGTGTCGCGGCCCAGAATGGCACCTGGCCAGCTGGTTCTTACTCGATAAACAACCAAGTAAGAATGAAATCCAATATTGATGGTGATGGAATAGTGTATTCTTTGAACTCTTTGTATTTACCAGAATCAGGTTCGTTTGTTTATTTCTGCTACCCTGCTAGTTATGGTACTCTAAATAGTAATAAAACGGTAATGACATCTCCACCCGACACTCCTGAATTTAAAATTTCTATGACTGGTTTTTCGGCAACATATGAAAATTCTTTGGGTAAAGAAGAATTGTATAGAGTATATCGTTCTAGTATGCAGAATCAGATTACCGCACAGGCCACTGGTACGGGTGGATCTTGGACTGTAGCTATATCATAAATTACATTTTTTGTGAGTTTTGAATGTCATATTTGAGAATCAGTGATAAGTTTAAACAACAAGCTAGAGAAAGTAATGTAGATAAATCTGCTTATTACTATCTCATTGATTCTGTCGATGTTCACTTTGCAGTAAATGCCTTCCAATATCAACTTAATGAAGAAGGCCCTTCGATAGAAGAAAACTATGCTTATATTATAACAGATCCTTATAATTTACATGAGAATTTTGGAGGAGCGATAGATTCTGCAAGTGGACTGTATACATTATCTGGAAAGATTGTCGGAACGGGTGATATTGTTCGATCGGTACGTCTTGAGGATAGAATCCCACTGGGAACCACTTATAACATATTTTATGATGCTTCCAGTACTGGTGAAAAAGCAGAAGAGTCGTTGGGTAATCTTGGTCAGATTATATTCAATGATTATGACAAAAGACATTACGGTTGGAACGGAACAACATGGAGTGATCTTGTATCTGACTATGTAAAGTCTGTTGTCAAGGTTGGTGGATCAATCGCGATTACAAAGGGTAACGGTGTCGAATCTATCATACCAATAGGAATTGATGTTGGTGTGAGTGGGGAATCTTCACTTTTTTCACAGAAAATTAATTTCGTACAAGGAAACAACATGGATATAAATATATCTGCGGTCGGAACAACCGCAAACGTACAATTTTCTGTGAATGAAATAATTGCAGGAACAATGTCCTAAAGGAGAGAATTTAAAATGGCTACAATAAATAGAAATAGTAGAATTCAAGTATTATATTCGGATGAAAATGGAGTTACACCAGACAATGGACAATTGTATAATGGTGAATTTGCTTGGGCTTATGGTGACAACGGCGGAGATATAAGAGAGCTCTACATCGGCGGCGGAGATTCATTCGATGTAACTTTTGTCGGTGCTGAGATTTTAAGATCGGGTGATACCCCCTTTAGTGAGGGTGGTCTTGATAATAAAATTGCCACAACAAAGGCGATTTATGATTATGTGGACAATACAGTAGGTGGGGTAGATGCTGGTGTAATCAGTGTTGATGGTGTCACTGGTGCTGTTGATCTTCGTGGGGGTGATTTTATCAGTATTACTCCCGGAACGCATCCAAACAAAGGAATAACACTTAGTGTTCTCTATGATAATGATACTTTAGGATTAACATTAACGGATAAACTTGGTGTCAAGGATGGTGGTATTGGTACTACGCAACTTGCAGATAGCGCTGTGACAAATGCCAAGATTCTTAATAGTACTATAGGAAATAGCAAATTAGTGAATTCTGGTGTAACCATTGTTGCTGGTGCTGGTTTGACGAGCGACACCGAGGCAGTAGACCTCGGAGGAACACTTACACTTAATATTCTTGCATCTACCGGTGGTGGTTTAATTGTAAATGCAGATAATATCGGATTGAAGAATTCATCAGGGTTGAGCAATAACCATTTTTTATTATGGGACGCCTCCAATAAACAGTTAAAAGATTCTCCAATTGAAGTGTCCGGGCCAAATATAAATCTAGATGCTGGATATTCTCTTTCTGTGGGTGGTACGCTCGAAGTTGACGGTAATCTTATCGTATCAGGAAATTTCACCACACTCGATGTTACGAGAGTCGAAGTAGAAGATCCAATCATCTTCCTTGGTGCTACAAGTGGAGCTCCTACCGCTAGAGACGTTGGATTTGTCGCAAAAAGCACTGGTAATACATACAGTGGATTGATCAGAGAGTCAACTGATGGTGTTTTTTACTTGTTTGATACAGATGAGGATCTTTCAAGTAGCAATTCCTTTACTTCTGGAGATGCAACAATTAAAGAACTCAGAGCGCATATTGTAGCGGGAACATTTTCTGCTTCATGATTATTTTTATGTGAGGTATTATGGGTATTAATCGTAATAATAAAATACAGATATTGTATTCAGACCAGACGGGAGTTACACCTGATGCTTCTCAGTTAGAGTATGGTGAACTTGCTATCAATATCGCAGATGGTGCTTTATATTTTAGGGATTCCAACAATCAATTAGGTACGGTGAGTGGATCTGGAAGTGGATCTGGTTTTGTGGGAATTACCGCCCAGAATGATGGTGGTTCTGATGAATCTGTAAACGCTCAAAATGATAGAATTACCATCAACACTGGAACTGGTCTTGTTAAATCTGTTAATGGAAGTGTTCTCACCATAAACGCGAACTTAGCAGGTGATGGGAAACTTGGTGTTGCTTCTTTTCCCGCAGCGGATTTTAGTGGAGAGAATGGAAATATAAGTCTTCAAGATACTGTCGTGAAAGGTGTAACCGTTGGATCAGTAATAGGTGGTTCTGGTACAACAATAGTACCTTCTGATCATTTTTTCTCAATATTAAGTGGATCTGGTATAACCTGTTACAAATCTGGTTCCGATGATTCTGTTATTGTGATCGAATCAAGAGCGGCTGATATAACAGACGCTAATGTTTGGATATTTGATTCTACTGCTATAAACAATTCTTCATCTGTTGGAGGTGGAAGAACCAGTATAAGTGACTCCACTTGGCCGAGTGCTGGTACTGAATTTGAAATTTACCTCTCTAAGTATGATGGAGCTAATAATGATGTCACTGATGTAATAGAAAGTTTGGTAGAGGGAGACAGTATATCATATTATGATGTTGATGATCCAAGTGGGGATTTTTTAAGTTGTGTTACGAGAGCGCCGGCAATTGGTTCGGTTTGGTCATATGATGCGGCAAATGAAGTATATACTGTCTATGTTACAACGGATATATCTTTTGGAAGCGGTACGAATACCAATTTGAGAAATAAAGATTATTTTGCTTTTAAGAAAAGAAGTTCCTCATTTATGAGTGGACAAAGTTCCTTTCTCAGAACCACTACCGGAGAACTGGTACAACCTTATGGGTTTACAGGGAATGCTCCATCTAATCAGGGAGAAATTTTCATTCAATCTTCCATCCCATATAATAAGATACAAATTCATAAATCGAATGAACTTGGTGGTGATAATAGAATATTGTTTTCTGGGTTTTCCAACCTAACAAACAATACACTTACTCTTACATCTAGGCCTGGACAAAAAGGGTTAACTGGTGCCTATGCTGAGTACAAACTGGGGCCTTCCAATTACAATGGAACATATTATTCTTTTGATATTCTGGATTCTGTTACGGGTGGTGATGTTTTCGCCTCGGGTGATCTTGTATTACTCGATATCAAACGAGGTTATATTGAAAACTATGTCGAATCTTTCAACGGACAAACGGGTGCCGTTCAAGGTGTCTCTTCGGTAAATGGAAGAACTGGTGATCTTGATGTTTATACTGGATACACCGCACAAGCCGATACTCCTTCTAGTGCAAACACAGGCGACTTCTGGTTAGAAACTGATACTGGCGATCTATTCTTCTATGATGGATCTTCCTTCATTCAGATTTCTGGTGCGGATGGTCCAACTGGACCAACGGGTCCAGTCGGTGATTATGTCGAGACATTCAATGGGTTGACAGGAACCGTTGACACCAGTTCATTGACACTCCATGTCGCAGGTATCTCAAGTGACGGTGGGATTACTGCCGCCGGTGAAGTGAATCTTTTAGATAATGATTTGAAGAGAGCAAACCTCAAAGATTTTTCTGAAGATGTGAACGCAATCGGAACTGTAACCAGCAACACCGCAATCAACTTTGAGAACGGAAATGTTCAGACGGTCACGGTTGGTGGAAACTGTGAGTTTAGTTTCTCAAATCCACCGGCGTCTGGTAAAGCAGGTACAGTTACTCTTGTGATTACAAATGGTGGAGCACACACAACGACATTCGCTGCACCTGTAAAATGGCCCGGAAATGTTGCTCCTTCCTTATCCTCGTCTGGTATTGACATTCTCTCATTCTTGACTACAGATGGTGGAACAAACATTTATGGATTTGTTGGTGGAATAAACTTCTCATGATTGGCGCAGCAAGAGCATCATCAACAAGAGAATATCAACTACTAGGAACCACGACAATCACTTCGACGGGTTCTCAATCTGCTACCATTCCAGCAGGGACTCTGTATGTTGAGATTGAAATATGGGGTGCTGGTGGAGGTGGTGCCGGTAGAACTCAGGTAGGAAGTCGCCCTGGCACCTACTATTCCGCTGGTGGAGGTGGTGGTGGTGCGTACTCAAAGAAGACATATAGAACCAGTGATATCCAATCAGGTGACACTCTGAACTTCACTGTTGGTGCTGGTGGTA
>Ga0208161_1001748_pt1 | contig 11415 bp, 13 predicted proteins | sample CB_VirMetaG_3_FD_184538 | JGI IMG/M metagenome (GOLD analysis project Ga0208161, IMG submission 184538) | Freshwater to marine saline gradient viral communities from Chesapeake Bay - CB_1508_1S Viral MetaG (SPAdes) (version 4) | ecosystem: Environmental > Aquatic > Marine > Coastal | place: USA... | reverse complement strand
AATCTTCATTCATCTACCCCCGAACAACGTGAAAAAGCAACTACTATCGTTCTTAAAAACTTGAACGAAATGGGTGGTTATTATTCAGGTTTAATTTCATACGAAACTGAATATAGAGGTAGAGATAAAAAGCCTAGCTTTAAAAAATATATGGAAGGTATGGCTGATCACGGGATGAAAGAAGTTACTAAAGAATTTAAAAAAGACAAAATGGAAAAAATTAAACTAAGAGAATCTATTAGTAGAATGGTTAGAGAGGAATTAGGTTATGGAAAATCTTCTATCCCACTGGATAAATGGGAGGTAACTCCAATTGATGGTGATATGGGTACTAAACTTGTTGCTGCTGAAAATGGAGGTAAGTATTACAGTGCATATGCAACATTCGGTCCTGGTGACGAAATAATAGATGTTGATGATATTGAGGAAGTTTCTGAAAGGGAATATAGAGGTTATTTTGGTTTGAGAGAAAGTAATTTAAAGAAATATAATATTCAAAAAGAAAATAAAATGACCAAAAAAGAATTAGATCAAATGATCATGGAAGAGTTAGAAGCTTATCTCCGTGAAGAAGACGAAATTGAAGTTGACGTTGAAGACGATGCCGAAGGTGGTGAGTCAGAAGATGTACTTCGTAAAATCTATGATATGTTGAAAAAAGACATGTTTGAAGGTGGAGAAGAAATGGAAGACGAAGGTGAAGAAGAAGAAGTAGAGGATGAAATGGAAGGTGAAGAAGAGGAAACTGAAGAAGAGGAAGCTGAAGAAGAAGAAGCTGAGGAAGTAGAAGAATCAATCCAACTCCAAGAAAGATTCCAAAAATTAGCTAATATCATTAAAGGCTAACAATTAAACTGTTTTTTATGTCAAAAATTGACACTGATAAAATTCTGGTCGAATGGGCATACAGATGTCAGAAGGGGTATCCTGATATGGATAACCCCTCTGATCTTCGTATTTTAAAATCTATTCTAAAGGAACAAGGTATTTCTTTTTCTTTATCTGAAGATTTAGAATCAGCTGAACAAGCAATGAATACTAATGAAATCGATTCTAAACAGGAGTTTTTTGACTTATTAGATCAAATAGATTTATCCCAAAAGGATATACAACAAATTTCAACTATGGTTATACAATTTGATCCTGATTTTCAGTTAGATGAAGAAGAAGATTTAAGTAATAAAATAGTTGATAATAAATCAGACTTAAAAGATCAGATTGATATGTCTAATTTAAGTAAGGATGAAATGAGAGAGATATCTGCTCGTGTTGTAAGTTTTAAATATAAAGACAAGATAAAAAGTTATTTCCTTAAAAAAGGAGGTAAGGCTATGGTTCAAGATCAAGTTTTTGAAGTGTTATTTGACTCAATGACTAAAAACGGGGATATTCTTAAATTTAAAGACTACATAGATTCTCCCGAAAAATTTTCTGAGTTATTTAAATCCAAAGAGGGGAGTTTAATAGACCCATTAAGAGGAGTATTTAGTAATCCTTTCTTATATAAGATGGTTTCTTTAGATGGATCATATGGTGGAATTTCTATAGGTAAAGGGGAATTTTTTCTATGTTTAATGTGTGATGATATATCTTTTGAAGGTGACTCAGAAGGGGATTTAGATTGGGGTGGTAAAGGATTAGAAATAAAAAATAAAGGAGCTAAACCTACTGGACAAAAAGCCTCATATGGTCCTAATTCCCATCAATTAATTTTTAAGAATTTATTTAATTATTTTAAAGGGTTAATAACTAAGTATAATCCTGACTCATCCGAATTTGGGTATCAAAGAACTAAAAAGAAGTTTATTTCTATTAAGGATATTAGGGGGCAAAAAGGATTTATGGAACTTGTTAATGTTCAATGGCCTTATAAGATTAAAGCTTATTATGACGAAGTATTAAGTAAAGATTTATATAATGGTGAAAACGCTAAAGTAAAAAAAGAATTTATAGATACATTTACTTCAAGTTTTAGGGAGGCTTATAAAGGTTTAGGAGATGCTAATGTAATGAATGTTAATCAATATTTCTCAGATTCAGAATTTGATGCTAGTAAATTTACTTTAGATTGGGGTATAGCTGTTGTTGAAGATTATATGGAAAATGAAGGCTTTGATTATGTTTTATTTATAAATGATAAAACCTTTAAATATCAATTATTTAAAAGAGATGAAATTATTAATAAATTAACATTAGATAAAGGTAAAGAATCATACATTTATATTAGTCCCAAAGATGGTTTACCCAGGTGGTCAGCAGTTTCTACTTTAACTGATTAAAGAATTTGGATTTTTAAATCCCCTTTCTTACCCCATTTTCTGTGGGGGGGGGGGCGAGAGGTCGAGACGGTCGTTAAAACAGGTAATATAATGTTAGAGTCATTCTGGGGTTCTGTTGAAGAGGACCCATTCGCTACATTCCTATCTTACATTCACACAGAAATAGATTCAATTGAATCATTTCAAAAGCATTCCCTGCTTAAATCTTTATCAGAGATAGATAATCCTACCCCACAAAATTTACAAAAATTAGAGAATATCATGAGAGAAGCAAATTCTCTCCAGAAAAAGTTGGCTTCCTCAAAATAGTTTATTATATATTGCTATATTAAATAATAAACTTATGGCAAGATTTAAACAACAAGCTCAAACAGCCTACGATCGCTTAGAGCAATCAGTAGCAACTTTGGAGAACCTTATTAAAAGAGGTCAAAACTCTGAAGCACTCCAGTACATTAAGGATGGTCAATTCAAAGACTGTATGGATTATCTCCAAAACATCATTGAAATTGAATCAGATGGTGAATATCAAAACAAAACAGGATTTTTAAGATAATATGATTCCAGCAGAACAAATACAGCAAAATTGGGATCGTTTGATCCAAGTTATTGAGCACTACATCACTAGTGATAGAAAAGATGAATTGATTTCTCTTTACAACGACCACCAAGAACGCATTATGATGGCTCCAGCATCAGCTAAAAACTGGCACCACTCAGCTTTCCCAGGTGGGTATGTTGATCACGTTTTACGAGTTGTGAAAGGTGCTCTCAAGCTCCATAATTTATGGACAGAAATGGGTTCTGTTGATAATTCATATACTGAAGAGGAGTTGGTGTTTGCTGCTATAAACCATGATTTAGGTAAAATAGGTTATGATCAAGACAATTCTGAGTATTATGTGCCCAACGATTCAGATTGGCATATTAAGAACCTTGGTCAGGTTTATAAGTACAACACCAACATCCCTTCAATGAAGGTCCCAGACAGATCTTTATTTTTACTCCAAAGTAGAGGAATCAAAGTAACTGAGAATGAGTTTTTAGCAATTAAATTGCATGATGGGATTTATGATGAAGCAAATAAATTTTACTTCATGGGTGGTCAGAAAGAGACCCGTTTACGTTCTCACCTTCCTATCCTTCTCCACCATGCAGATCATATGGCATCTCAGATTGAATTTGAAATGTGGGTAGAAAATAATCCATTTAATGATGTTCAAAGAGCTAAAACCAAACCTGCAAACGCATCTAAAGCTGATAAAACAATTCGTAAAGCTAAAGCACTTAAACCCGAAAACAATCCACGCCTAACCTCAGCTACGTTAGGAGTGATTGATTCATTTTTTAATAACGACGAGGAATGATTGGATTAACTATAGCATGGGTACTCGTAACCATTATGGCATGTGTTATTGCTGTAATGGTTTACGGTACTCGTAATTTAATTAAGAAGAATGAGGCGTTAGAAGACTTTATTGCCTCGCAAAGTAATATAATTGAACAAAGTCGTAAGCGACTTGATGAAATTGATGATAAAGGTTTCTTCCGTTCTGATGATGAAATTGGATGGTTTTTCTCTCAAGTGAAAGAAATTCAGGAAAATCTCAATAATTTTAGATTAAGATAATATGGGAAGGAAAAAGAAAAACAAAAATTATTTCACCCAAGATACTGAAGATGCTATCATTGAGTACTTAGCCTCAGAAAACCAAGATGAAAGAAATAAAATCTTCAATGATCGTATTTATTACGCTTTATATAAACTCTCAGAAAACCTCATCCATACATTCAAATTTTATTATACAGAAGTAGATGATTTAGAGGACCTTAAACATGAGGTTATAACATTTCTTTTAGAAAAATTATCCTATTTCGACCCATCTAAAGGGTTTAAGGCATATTCTTATTTCTCAATTGTAGGTAAAAATTACCTTATTCTTTATAATAATAAGAATTATGCTAAGAAAAAACAAATGGGGGATTTAATTGAGGCCGATAGTGATATTCGAGTAATCAATAATATTGAGCACGATATTCAAAGAGAAGATAAAAAAGATTTTCTCCACTACTTTATTGAGTACATGGAAGGTAATATAGAAAGATTATACACTGACCCCTTAGATCACCATATTGCACATTCTGTTGTTTATTTGTTTAAACAAAGAGAAAACCTTGAAATCTTTAATAAGAAAGCCCTTTACATTTATATTAGAGAGATTACAAACTGTGAAACACCTGCCATTACCAAGGTAGTAAAACAAATGAAATCTCAATACTTTGAATTATTTAACCAATATGAGGATGTAGGTCAGTTAGAGGGAATATAGGCTCATATATTTATTAAAAAATAAAATATGAGTAACCCATTAGATTCCATAGTTTTTGAAGGAAAAACCGTTTCGGACTTATTTAAGGAAATTTACGGTAATTCAAAGAAAAAAGACAAACAAATCAACACTCTCATCTCTGAGCTAAAACCCCTTATCCAAGATATAGGGGATGCTCCTGTTGTGGTTCCACTTATAAAAGAATACCTAGAAATTGGCGTTAAAAATGATGAACACCTCATTAAACTAACAGCCATTGTTCAAAGAATGATGAATAATACCGCTAGTGGTGGTGGTGATTCACTCCTTTCAGACGAGGAACTCAAACAACTACAATTAATCGCAGAAGATATAGCAAAAGGAGAAGATGGCAAGTAATATTCAAAATACTGGTGCTTCAACTAGTACCTCATCCACAGGTAGTACTCGCTCTAATGTTGTTAGAGTATTTGATATTGTTTTAGATGCAAACCACCCTATTTTTAGGGATGGTGGGGTTCCATATGATCCTACATTACTTGGAATGATATTTTATGGGGATAAGGATTTGGATGTTACATCAACTTCAACCTTTTCTCTTCCAAAAGCTTTACCAAAAGTAAGAGGAAAATATCCTGTAATAAATGAGTTAGTAAAAATAGAAACTGGCCCATCACCTGATATTTATACTGACATTGGTGGGAATAATTCATTCAATTATGTTTATTATGGTGAGGTAGTACCAGTTCATGGGAACGCTGTTCATAATGCTTTACCAAGTCAAAAAGATTTAGCATCAACCACCCCTACATCTGAAGAGTCGGTTTTAGCCTCTAATGGTACCCCAAACCAATCTCAACCAAACGAAGTATCTTTAGATAACACAGGGAATTATCAACCCAAAGATGATGTTAGAAATCTCCAACCATACGCAGGTGATGTAATTAGAGAAGGCAGAGCAGGTCAAACCATTAGGATGGGTACAACTAACAAAGAAGGAACCAACAACTGGAGTGATGGTGATACTTTTGGAGACCCAGTAATGATTTTAAGGGTTGGTCAATCAGAAAATCAACAAGGTTCAACTGTTGTTGAGGATGTAAATGGGGATGCTTCCTCTATTTATATGTTTGCAAATCAAAAACTCAACAATATACAACTTACAACCACAAACTTTGAGTCTTGTCAAGCAACATATGTTGAACCTATAGCACCCACAGTACAATTAGCTGTAGCTCCACCCCCTTCAGAACCAACAATCCCTGAAGAACCAACAACCCCTGTTGATATGCGAGACCCTAAACCTGTAGAAGAAACTTCTCAACCACCAGTAACATCTTCTTTTTCTGATGATGAATTAGAAGATCCTGTGTTTGCTGCGTTGGCTGAAGTTGAGGAGGAAGGATTAATAGATATTGAAGATGAAGAGTTTGAAATAGCAGGAACTGAATTGAGTGAAGAAGCACAACAAAACGAAAATAATGCAGGGGGTGATTTAGATTCCGGAGAAGGTTCTGGAGCAGATAGTACTGCTCCCGAAACAGTGGGAGAATATACTGCTGAAAATAGGGTAGGAGACTATATTGAATTTAAAACCAGCAGTGAGTATGAAAACTGGAAAACAAATGGTAATGGTAAAAAAGATTACCCTCTTAAATTTATATTTAAAAAACAATCTGGTCAAAAAGTAGGAATAGTAGACCCTAAATCTATCACTGATATGATTAAACAACTTGGGGCAGATGGAGTTAACGCTACTAATCTTCCTCAAATAAAATATTTATCATGTCATATTACTGCTACAAATTTTACCAACCAACATGAATTAATGGCTTTATTTGCTTATCATAAAAATCAGGGATCGGGATGGTCTAGACATGGGTATAATATAAGTGTAGACTCAGATGGGGGTTGTAATTATAATGTTGACTTGAGAAAAATCGGTGCATCATACGGATCTGGGAATAATGTATATTCAACAACAATACAAGGATTTGGACCTTTAGAAAATCAAAATACAATTAATATATCTTGGATAGGAGATATAAAGAGATCTATGGCTAGAACGGATTTAAGTAAAGGTGAAGTAAATTTTACTCAAAAAAACACAACCGCCCCCGATATTACTGCTCAACAAGCATATGCTTATGAAAAATTAATTAAATATTTTGTAGAGGCTTTTCCTAATATTAAAGTAGTAGGACATAATCAAATTACAATTAGCGGAGGCTATGGTAAAGCTTGCCCTAGTTGGAATAATGTTAGATATTGTGAAAATATAGGAATACCTGATAAGAATATCCATAAATTATTCCCTAGTGATTTTACAACAAGTGATTGGAATAATATTATTAAACCTCACCTCGTGAATACTGGTAAAAACAACGATATACAGATAATAGAACAAACTGCAAATAAATATGGTGGACGATATTTCCAAAACTTTGAATCATATAAAAATAAGAAATATAATAACACGGCTGATTATGTATATTATTTAGTTAGACCTCAAGAGGCAGGAACCAGTTAAAATCCCTAATTATGGCATACAAATTTATACAACCAAACGAATACCTAGGAAAACAACTTATCCTAGACAGCGATCGTGTATTATTTCATGGTCGTAAAGATACTATCTTGGTTGCAAATGAAGCTTTTGTTGTTACTGCCGATGAATTACATTCAAACGCTAACATCTTAGCTAAAATAAACTCCCCTAAAGTTTATATTGGACCTGTTGAAAACCAACAAGACCCAAATAATCCCGCAGTAAAAGGAGAAGAACTAGTAGATACCCTAGGTCAAATAATTGATAAATTTATCCAATTCCTTACAGTCCAATATCCACTAACATCCACTATCCCAACAGTGGGTGCCCCCTCTCCTTCTAATTTAACAAATGTTCAAACATTAGTTGCTGAGTTAAATACATTAAAAGCCTCTTTAGATAGAGTTAAAAGTGATAAAGTATACATAAAATGATAAGTAAAGCGATAGGTAATATATTAATTTCTAACCAAGGACTTGTAAATGCAGCCGAAGCTAAAATTATAGAGGCCGGCAAAAACAAAGTTCAAGAAGAAGCTCTAAAAAGAGCCCCTAACATAGCTGATTTACTCCAACCTATGGGAATTTCAGGTATTAATAATAATGATATAATTGCATTAGCAAAAAATGAAACCACAACTAGTGCTCTCCAACAAAAAGCTACTATTAATATTAATCTAAGTTCAACCAAACTTACAGAAATAGATAATTTATATAATAAACTTAAAGGGGTAACTACTAAAATTAATAGTCAATTAGAAAGTTTCCAAACCCAAATTAATTCTATTAACCAAAAATTAGAAATAGTAGATAACTTATTCCAAAAAGCTGATGAAGTATTTAACATTATTAACCCCATATTACCCCTTTTAAAAACCACAATCCCCCTAGCGGCTAATGCTGCAATAGCTGCTTCATCTGGGCCAGTCGCTAGTGGTGCTATAATTGATAAAGCTCAAAAAAGTAGAGATAGAGCACTGGGGATAGTCTCAGAAGTTGAAGGGATAGTATTAATATATCAATCAATTTCTACCCTAATTAAACAAAAATTAAATCAACTCAAACAAATAATCCAACCAGCTCTAAATATTCTTCAACAAACCATCAATTTTATAAATGGTATTATTCAACAATTAGATGCTCTTTATACACTATTTCTATCATTCCTAACATTTTCAGATAACCCAACATTAGAGGATGCTGGAACTAATGTAATTGATTCTCCTTCTACGGGTGATTTGGGTGATATTTTAACAAACCTCCCAAATAGTAATTCGCAAAAAGTATTTGAAGAATTAGGAAATACTCCAAAAACCGGCTATAGGTATAGAAATATTCCATCAAGTAATACTCCTTGATATTTATAACAAAATATAGAAATGACTAAAAAAGAACTTACAACCTTAATTAGGCATGTTGTGCGTGAGGAAGTTGAATACGCAGTTAAGAAAGAAATTAACCTTTTAAAAGAAGAAATAAAAGGAAATCAACCTATCACAGAAACAACTCAACCACAATCAAAAAATTACACTGGTAATAACACTTTAAATAGCCTTTTAAATGAAACTGCTTTAAGTTTTACTAGTAAGGATGCACAAGCTTTTGGAGCTATGCGTCAAGCTGGTCAATCCCCAGTTTCTTTAAGCGAACCATTCCAACCTGTTGGGGGAAGTATTACTGACCCAGTAATGCCTGCTGTTGATCCTAGAGATCCTGTAGCACAATTTATAAAAAAAGATTATAGAGAGGTAATGGCCGCTATTGATAAAAAGAAAAACTATAGACCCTAATGGCAATTAGAGTAAGAAATCCAATTAGAATTAATCCTTTAGACACCGTAGATAAAGTAGGTGTGGGGGTTAAACTCCCTTTCAACCGAAATAATATATTTACTCAGGATTTTACTACCAAAGACCATGTCAAGTCTAAACTAATAAACCTTTTACTTACAGACCCTGGTGAACGTATTTTTCAACCATTATTTGGGGTTGGTTTAAAAAGATTATTGTTTGAGCAAGAAATTGATTCTGAAACATTAAGAGAAAGAGTCAACAACCAATCACAGATTTATATTCCAGAAATATCTGTTGATAATATACAAGTAAAACCAGATGGAAATTATGTATACTTAACGGTAAATTATACCCTATTATTCAATAATGAGAATGATGGTATTACTTTAAGTTTTACAAACACAAATACTAACACACTTTAAGAATGGGATACTCTAAGGTAAATAATACAAATAAAAAAAGCGTAACTTACCTAAATAAAAATTACAATGATTTTAAACAATCATTAGTTGATTACGCTAAAAATTACTTTCCTGACGCCGTAAATGACTTTAGTGAGACATCACCTGGTACTATGTTTATTGAAATGGCTGCTTATGTGGGTGATGTACTTTCATTTTATCTTGATACTCAAATTCAAGAAAACTTTATTCAGTATGCTAGAGAAAGAGAAAACCTATACTCACTGGCATATAATTTAGGATATGTTCCTGCGATAACAAATCCATCTTCTGTAATCTTAGATGTATACCAACAAATCCCTTCCAAAGTGGTTGGTGGAACTACATTACCAGATTTTGATTATGCTTTAAGAATTAATCGTAATTCAACATTCTCACCAAGTACCAATTCAACAGTTTCTTTCCTTACTCAAGATGCTATTGATTTTAGTTTTAGTAGCTCATTCGACCCAACAGATATTTCTGTTTATCAAATTGATGCTGTAACTGGTCAACCAGAATATTATTTACTAAAAAAACAAGCCAAAGCTATTTCAGCTGAGTTAAAAACTAAAACTGTAAGTATTGGCTCACCAACTAGATTTTACACAATTGATATTCAAGATACTAACATAATTGGTATTGAATCAATAGTAGATTCGGATGGTAATACTTGGTATGAAGTACCTTATTTGGCTCAAGAAACTATTTTTGAGGATGTTCCAAATGTAGCTGCAAACGACCCAGAATTAAATCAATACAACAACCAAACACCATACTTACTTCGTATTAAAAAGGTACCAAAAAGATTTGTATCTAGATTTAAATCAACAGGTATACTTCAATTGCAGTTTGGTGCTGGAGCAACAAGTGGAGATGATGAAGAAATTATCCCAAACCCAGATAATGTAGGTGAGGGTATTGTAGATGGTAGATCATTATTAGATTTTGCCTTTGATCCATCTAATTTCTTATTTACCAAAGCATATGGTGAGGTACCTTCAAATACTACTTTAACTATAACCTACATGGTAGGTGGTGGATTAAGTTCAAATGTTGATTCAAACCTAATTACAAGAAAAGGAACCATCTCAACAACTCCAACAGCAGGTAACTTAGATCAATCAGTATTGACAACCGCTATTAATTCTATTGCTGTAAATAATTCAGTACCAGCAACTGGTGGTGGGGCTGGAGATTCAGTAGAGGATATTAGGTTAAATTCAATTGCAAATTTTTCAGCCCAACAAAGAACAGTAACTAAAGATGATTACCTATTTAGAACGCTTGCAATGCCTTCTAAATTTGGTAAAGTATCTAAAGTATATATTCTACAAGATAATCAAATATCTGTTGACTCAGGTAAAAGAATATCAAACCCTAACGCACTTAACTTATATACATTAGGATACGATATCAATAAAAACCTTACAACACTCTCAGTAGCTACTAAAGAAAATTTAGCAACATACTTAGATCAATATAGAATGTTAACTGATTCTATTAATATTAAAGATGGATATGTAATTAATATTGGAGTTGATTTTGATATTGTTGTTGCAACCAACTTTAATAATGAGGAGGTACTTATTAATTGTATTAATGCAATGAAAGATTACTTCAATGTAGATAGATGGCAAATTAATCAACCAATTATTCTAGGAGAAATTGCAAACACCTTATACCAAGTACCAGGTGTCCAAACAGTAACTAGTATAAATGTAACTAATAAAGCGGGTGAATCCCTTGGTTATTCAAAATACAAATATGATTTAGATAGTGCAACTGTGAATGGTGTAATCTATCCTTCACAAGATCCATCCATATTTGAAGTTAAGTACCCAAATACTGATATTAAAGGAAGAGTAAACCGAGTATAAAATGGCAATATATAAAATATTCCCCGTAAATGATGCAACAATATATTCTCACCCACTTAGACAAAATCTAAATACTGGGTTGGATGAAGTATTGGAATTGACTGAACAACAGTCAAACACTGGAACAGATTATTATCCTTCAAGGATTCTTATTAAGTTTAAGGATT
>Ga0208161_1001747_pt1 | contig 11417 bp, 12 predicted proteins | sample CB_VirMetaG_3_FD_184538 | JGI IMG/M metagenome (GOLD analysis project Ga0208161, IMG submission 184538) | Freshwater to marine saline gradient viral communities from Chesapeake Bay - CB_1508_1S Viral MetaG (SPAdes) (version 4) | ecosystem: Environmental > Aquatic > Marine > Coastal | place: USA... | reverse complement strand
ATAACATATATTATAATAATGAGACCATATTTTTTTATAATATTATGAGGGATTAGCCTCTAATAAATATAAAAATAAAATATCATATTTTGATTAAACTACTGTTAAAAGTTCCTCATATATTCTAAGGTCATAACGGTTTATATATATTTTCAATAAAATCAAAATTTGTTTTACAAATACAACACTTTTTCATTTTGTTAGCGCATAAATAACAACATACAGAAGAACATTTGCACATTACGGAGCCTTTTGTTTTTTGACTTATAGGTTCAAAACATATACAACATTCTTTGGTATCAATATTGTTTATAAACGTCTTTTCTATTAATAACTTACTTTTGCCTAAAAAATCAACGACAATATTATTCACATCGTTATTATTAGTTTCTTCATAAAAAAATGAGGCTAACAAATCAAATATTGGTAAATTTGCATCTGATGTCATTGTTAAATAAATATTCTCAATATCATCAAATGTTTTTAAATCTAATAAGAACATAAAATGAACCTCAGTAGGTGATATAGGTTTTAAATCTCTTATATCATCAACAATATTAACTTTAATATTAGCAGACTTCAAAATATCTAACATTTCATCTCTTTTCTTATCATATTCATCTAATAACTGCATCATATAATATTTATTTATATCCTTATTTTTAAGGTATATCATAATATCGCTAATGCTATTTTTATTTTTATTTGGTTTATATAAAATATTGTATAGTTTGCTGTAAAGAGTTATATTAAATATATCATTAATATTATTATTTAAGGTATTATCTCTATTTTTTTTCTTCAAATCATTTAATCTATTAAAATGTTTCTTCACCATTTTTTATTATATATATATATTAATAACTCTTTATATACTTTTATAACTAATAAAAAAATAAGTTCAAATATTATTCATCATCAATAAATAAATATTTTTTAGGTTCTTCAACATCTCTTTTAGGTTTTAGGTTAGATAATGTATATTTTTTAACACCAACCTCATCACCTGTCTTATAAAATATATTAAAATGCTTGTTATTGAAATGTTGTAAAATAGATTTTGTAATATTTTCAAATGTTTCAGGATTCAATACTGATTTTAGAGATATATTTACAGCATACTTTTTATTCTCTTTATCTATACAAAATCTTGTACATTTATTAATAAAATCAGGATGTAATCGTTTTAAATTTGCTGACAATCCTATATATTGGCATTTGTCAATCTCTTCAATATAAAAAAATATCTTAGTAGTCATATCTTATTATATACTTTTATAACAGATACCTTTATATACTTTTATAACAGATATTATTTTTTCATAATAGGGTTTAAGGAGCTTTTTAAAGTAAAATCTATTATATACTATTTTTATCAAAAATATTCGTAAAATATCCTATATTATTATGTTTTATATTTATAATGTAGTTATTATAAAAATGAGTTCATCAGTTCATAATAGCAGAGGGCAACTACAAAGAATAGTAGATATTTCAACAGAAATTGGTGAGCATCGCGAGAGGCTTTTTAAAGAATATATGGAAGAAAAAAAAGAGGTTCATTTGGTCAAAAGGTCAAAATATAAGCATTATGATTTTCATCCTGTAAATGATAAGAGTTTAAAAATCGAGTTTAAAACTGTAAATGCTTCAATAAACACTTATCAAAATGTATTTATAGGATATGATAAAATTTCATATTATTTATATAGAAAAGTAAAACATCCAGATTTTAGATTTTTCTTAGTATATGCTTTTTATGATGTAAATGATGCTACAAAAACTGAAAATATTGAATATATGTATATAGAAATAGATTTAGAAAAATCTATTAAGCATTATGGTAGAATAATAGTTTATAAAAAGAAGCATTTAAAAGTTCCTGTTAAAGATTTAAAACCACTTAAAGGTCTTGTAGAAATATTAAAATCTACTCAATAATAATAGTTTGTAAAATATCATCTTTTTTGTAATATATATGGTCTATTTGATAATAGTTCTTAATAAATGCTTTTAAGTCGTTATCAGTTAATAAATCCATTACATCTTTATTCTCAATATCCAAAATATTACTGGGCATCTTTATTAATAAATATTTAGATTTTTTTTTAGATATATTCTACAATAGTTATAAAAGTATATATAAGGATTTAGTATAAAAATATTATTTAGTGATAAATATGACAGATATGATAAATAATAGAAAAGCAATATTAAAAGAGATTAGACATAAACTGTCTATATTACCAAAAGAAACAGGTCTAAAATGTTGTTTAAAACTGAGTGAAATGGAAGAGAGATATTCAGCAGTTGATAGAGATACGCTTATGTTATGTATTGTAAATTTAGAGTTCAAGAAGAGATTTTTTAAAGTAAAATTTATCTAACATATTGATAAGCATTTTAAAAAAAAAATGATATATATATATAAAGGTTATTAAAGTATATTATATAATATATAAAAAATGACTGAGTGTAAAATATGTTATGACAACCTTGTAAATAATGAGGTTAAATGTCAAATATGTAATATATGCTTATGTAATAAATGTTGTATGAATATAAAAGAAACAATATTAGAACTTGAAGGAAATACAGAAAATATCAACATATCCTATAAATGTCCTTATTGTAGAGATATGGCAAATGTTAATGATATTAATGATAAATCTTTATGCCTTGAAATGACTAAAAAGATGATTAGAGAAAATGAAATATTAAGAAATGAACTCAAAAAACAAAAAAATATAATCAATCAACAAAAAGAAATAATAGAGAAGAATATTATTAATACTCATGTTGTAAAAGAACTGAATATATGCTTACATATTCAAAGAAATCAAAAGAAAAAAACATTTAAAGTGGATTATTTAGAAACGATATTAAATAGAAAAGGGACGACAATATTTTAGAAATCAAAATAAAAATACTGATATATATATTAGTTATAAAAGTATATAAAAATAAAATATTATTAATAATATAAAAGAAGTTATGGAAGATATAACACCTAAATATAAAAGTCAGTCAGCATATTTAAAAAATAAGCTGGAAAATGATGAAGAATACAAAACTAAGTTTTATGAGAACAAAAAAATAACTCATAAGAATCGTTTAGAAACTGATACAGAATACAAAAAGAAACATAACGAATATTATAGAGAATATATGAAACAATATAGAAAATCTCAAAATGATTATTATAAGGAATATATGAGGAATCGTAGAGCAAAACAGAAGGAACTTTTAACAGTAGTTTAATCAAAATATGATATTTTATTTTTATATTTATTAGAGGCTAATCCCTCATAATATTATAAAAAAATATGGTCTCATTATTATAATATATGTTATTTTTTCTCTTATCATTTTATGAATATATTATTATGATACGGATACGATTGTCACGAGTATATGGAGATATATAAAGATAATACGAATATATATAAAAATAGTTATAAAAGTATATAAAAATAAAATATCATAATATACTAAGGAGCATCTATAAAAAATGATGAATACAAATATAAATACTACAACTTATAAACCTAAAAACAAGAAACCAATAAAATCCCAGATAGTACCTAAACAATACAAGGGAACATTTACAAAATGGACAGGGCACTAAATATTTATTTTTACATATATTAAAGTAAAAAAAAACCCCTTAATATATACCTTAATAAAGGTGGGCAAATTTGTTAAATTTATATACACTATTTTTTACAAAATTGCCTACCTCTGTTATTAAAGTAAAAAAATAACCCTTAATATATACCTTAATAAAGGTGGGCAAATTTGTAAAAAATACCCCTTAGTATATACTTTAATAAAGGTGGGCAAATTTGTTAAATTTTATATATATATTTTTTACAAAATTGCCTACCTCTGTTATTAAAGTATATAAAAATAAAAAAATGACAATCTCTCAAAATAAAAATGTTATTAAAGTATATAAAGAAAACTGACAATATATAATATATATAATAAATAATGAGCAAAGGCGTTAAAGATAAGTTATTAGAAACTCTCGAAATATTTCATAAGAATAATATTGAAGTTATACCACATTATGGAGTAAAAGAAGGAACTAATACAAAAAAGCATTTTAAACCTATTGAAGCGTGGAAATCAACCCCTTACAGTTATGAAAAAAATATTAAAGCAGTAGAAGATGGAATTTTAGGGTTTATAGTCAGACCAGGAATAAAATCTAATATTTTAGTTATTGATTATGATTATCACGGCAAAGAAACAACTAATACAACCAATATATTACAGAGATTAAAAGATACCTCAACATTTTATATTATCACACCGACAGGAGGATACCATTTTTATTTTGAATATGATAAACGTATAAAACTAAATAAAATAGGTATTTTTAACAATATCGATATTAAAACAGAAGGTGGATTATTATTTTTAGGAATACGTGAAGATGGTGAATATACTATTAACTACAAATATGCACTTGTTAAAAAAATACCTGATGATATATTAACTGAACTTTTAGAATGGAAAAAACCAATAAAAGAAAAATCATATATTTATGAAAAAACTAAACATATTGAAGAAAATGAATTTAATAATATTGAAAGATACAAAAATGGAATAAGATATAACATAACAGACGAACAACTCTATAAATATTTATATGACTTACCACGTGAATATTTAGATGATACTACGGAATGGAAAAATATATCATTTGTATTAAAAAAATATGGTTATAGAGACGTATGGTATAAATGGAGCAAACAATCAAAATATTATGATGAAAAAGGTAATAATAAGATATGGAATACAATGAAAACAGATAAAGACATAAAAGATTTAAACTATATCATTACAATATTAAACGATACAACTTATAGGAACAATAAAATAGCACCTATAAAAAAGATTTTTAAAGAGTATGAAATATTAAATGAAGCAAATCTCAAAAAAATCACTTCTAAAATACATACTCGATATTTAGATAAATCACTTTACGAGAATGGAATGGATACCATAGGAGAATCAAATCTAAATACAGGGAAATCTTTTTCAAATGCGCAAAATGCTAAAATAAATAAACAGTTGTATTTCTCAATAGTTGCTTTAACATCTACACAAGAAAGTCAATATCAAAGCTTTAAAAATGAAGGTATTAAATCGTTCTCTTATAAAAATATTAAGAAGTTAAATAAAGACTTTAAATTTATTAAAGATGATGATGATGATGATGAAACTGATGAAGATACAGAAGATGATATAGACGATTTTAACAAATATATTAAGGAAGATGACGATTTTAATAATGCTTGTATATTCACCACCATAGACAGTTTATTATTATTTAGAGATAAGAATATAAACTTTAAAAACCGTATTGTATATTTAGATGAAATCCACTCACTATTTTTATATCTACTACGATGCGACAACTTGACAAAAAAACGAATGGAAATATTCGCATTTCTCATTAGAATATTAAAGGAATGTAAGCAGATTATAGCAGTTGATGGTGATATTTGTAATAATACAATCACCTTGATAGAGTTATTAAAAAGAGGTAAATATCAGTTTATAGTCAATACATACAAGTCTTATAACAATATTAAATGTTATAGAATGTCTAATATGAATGATATGATTGAAATGATTAAACAGGATATTAAAAATAAAGAGGTTAATATTTGTTGTTGTAATACTAAAACCCTAGCAGATAAACTTAAAGAAATATTATTAAAAAATGGAGTTCCACCATCTCAAATATTATTATACACATCAAAATCAGGCAAACCTATAAAAAATATAAATGAAGAGTGGAAAGACAAATATGTAATATATTCACCATCTATTGTAGCAGGTTTAGATTTTACACCACCAACACCAATAAATACATATTCATTTATAGATGGAGTAAATACATTAAACCCAGAGCAGATAGGACAGCAAATATGTAGAAACAGAAATATAAAGAATGTTTATTTATATATGGAAAATATGACAAATATATTAAAATATGAAGATATGAATGCTCTTAAATCTCATTACAAAAAAAACATATTATCTCTAAAATCATCATCATCATTTTTAAGTCTAATGAATAGAAACTTAAACCCAACCACTTATGAAATAGAATATACAGATACTATTTTTAATGAAATGTATTATGAGTTAGAATATCAAAACGATATAATGAAAAGTTCTTATGAATATAACTTATATAATATATTATCTAAAAAAGGGTTTATTATCATAGATGATAAGGATATGAATGTAAGATTAGATAAAGATGTAAATACTCAAATAATAGAAAAAATAAAAGAAAGTGATGAAAATCAATATGATAAATATATTAATAATGAACTTGAAACAGATGATAAATATAAAGTAGGTTTAGATAAGGTTCTTGAAATATTAGGTATTGATGATACAGATATAGACACATTATTAGATTATAATGACATCATAAGTAATCAAAAAGCATTCAATACACATCTTAAAATAAGATGTTTATTATATGATGATGAAACTCTAAAAAAGAAGTTAAATGAAACTGTAAATACTGACTTTTTCATTAAACTTGTTAAAAATAATGTTCTTGTCGTTTTTAACTACAAGAGAATAATGCGAAAATATTTACCAAATATAGATTTATATAAATACGAATATGATTATGATGATGAATATTTAGATGAAAATGTAAATATTGAAATAGAAGATTTTAAATATATCAAATCAGTTATTAGAACTACAAAAAATGTAAATCTACCAACACATAAAAGAGCATTAGTAGATTTAATGACATTATATGCTACTCATATTTTTAGTAAAGATATGATAAAATCAGTTAAGAAAAATAAAAAGATTGAAGGAAAAACGAAAACATATTACTCACGTGAATTTAATCAGGATTTATTCCAAAAACATTTGTCATTATTTAAAATATTTTTACTAAAAAATAACAATATTAAAAATATATGTAGAGTTATAAAACAAAGGTATTATAAAGATATATATAATGATACTAATGACATCAAAATAGACAATATTAATGATATTATAGATTATTACAATACAAGAGCAGAAGAAGAAAGAAAAAATATAATAGAACCAACAGAACCAATAATAAAAAAGAAAAAAACTATAACATTAAAACAAAAAATATTATCATATCAACATTTAGAACATATTATTAATATTGAAGATGTAGAACATTTTAAGCAGGTATATAATGATTTAATATGCTGTTCTTTTATTGATAAACGAAATATATTAAGAGAGCATTTTAATAATATAAAATAGTTATTTAATATATTTCTTTTATCAATATATATACCTTAATAACAGAGGTAGGCAATTTTGTAAAAAATAGTATATATAAATTTAACAAATCTGCCCACCTTTATTAAAGTATATATTAAAACCATTTTTTAACATAACCCATAGCCTTATTTTTAAAACCAATAGTAATATATGCTATCGTATTCTATCTGTTATTTTAATATAAAAAAACTAATGTTTAAAAAATTTAAAAAAAAAATCAAAATGTGACAAAAATTTAAGTCAAAAGTTGAGGACACCTTTAAAGAGTAACTCTAAATACATAGGTTTTAGAATTAAATTTTTGTCACATTTTTAAAAATTTTAAAAAATCACTTTTTTTTTATTCAAAACCCGAGGTCACCTATAAAGAGTAACTCTAAATACCTCCCTATTAGAAATAAAAAAAAGTGATTTTTTTAAAAAATTGAATATAGAAATATTTAGAATCCATATTTAGAGAACAAACCCGACTTTTTTCATAAAATGGTAGTATATTTAGAGAAATATCGTTAAATATCTTATGAGAAATCGGTATATCCTTAGAGGATTCATTATAATATATATCATAAATAGAACTTATATAGGTTTATTTTTTTAAAAAAAAACGCATTAGATATTTGATAATATTCCCAAATAAATATTTTTTCGGTTGTTTAATACAACTTAAAAGATATTTTAAATATAGAATAAGATGAGCCCTAAAAAGAACGTTAAGACAGATACTTCAATGATAGATGACGATTTAATAAAAAGTATTCAAAACAGTTTATATTTAAATACTATCAGGAACATATTAACATTAGAAAAAGAAAACCATAAAATATTAATAAATGTTAGTGTAATATCTTAAAACAAATATGGTCGTTTGTTATGAGAATCTAAAAAGAAGATTGTTTCATTTTGGTAGCTCAGGTAGCTTTTGGTAGTTTATGGTAGTTTTAAAGGTGTGTATAGTATGAACCCTTTTTTGAAACTTCTTTTATAAATAAAGATTTATCTTTTATATTTTGAAACTATTCTTTAAAAACTATACACACTATACACACTATACACACTCATAAGAAATATAACACATATTATATATAAATGATATGGTAATGGTAAGTGTAGGGTTTAGGTGTAGGGTTCAAAAAACTATACACACTTTTAAAAAACTATACACACATTTAAAACTATACATATATTATCTCATAAAAAAGTAAAATGAATGACTACATATTATTAAAATCTAATAATCATCTTGTAGAAAGTTCATTAATATATTTAAATGATGAAGAACACGAAACAAAAGCGTTAATCCATTTTAGAACTACAAATAATATAATAAAAGAATATATGAAGAAGTTAAAATATAGATAGTTCCATATACACGAAGAGTTGATGAAGCACACGAAGATATAGACAAATAGATATTATAGAAAAAAATAGATACAGTATTTACTATAAAATCTATAAAATCTATAGATAAAACAAATAAAAAATCACATCTGTTTTATTTGTTTTATCTATTAGAACATCTATTAGAACATCTATTGAAATGTCTATTAGAACATCTATTGAAATGTCTATTAGAATATCTGTAATACAACAAATATAATAATCTTTTAGAGTTTTATAAAAATATATTCAAAATCAGAATATGTACTTTTTTTACATCTCATAAAATAAAAAAATGAGACTTATATATATTTTTATCTAATCTATTTATAGATATAAGTCTTAAAAGAACTTATATATAAAATAATGATGAAATCGCAAAGAATAAAAAAGCATACTGAAAAGGGTGCTCAATATCAACAAGAACAAAAAAACAAGCACCATAATAAAAAGGAGTTGAAAAAGAAAGCATTAGAAAAGCATATAGAAAAGGCTAAAGCAGTAATAGAAAAAACAGCAGATAAAGAAATAGAAGAAGATTATATAGAAATAACAAGAGATGAAAATGATAAGATTTTTAAAAACTTGTATTATAATAATGACAATATAGCAAAGAAAACGAAAGAGCTTATATCAAAATTTCCACCTAATTTTTTACCTCCAATATTTCAGGGACTTATACCATTATTAGTTGAGAAGAAACAAGAACCTATTAAAGTTCGTATTAAACTCTCAGACTTATCTAATGGGAAATATCATACAAAAACCTCTAAAAGTGATAGAGGCATAGCATCAGGTATTAAAACATTATTAAAAATACCAGAGCTACAACAATATGATAAGGAAGATTTATCAGATTTTATAAAAAATCACCGAATAGTATTTTACAATATTCTTAAAACAGGATTAGATAAAAAGCATTCTATATCAACTATTAAAGGCAATATGGTAAGACTTGTAAGATTATTATTTATAGCTTATGGTAATAAGAAAACTACACCTATTTATGCTAAGTATGCTCTCATTATGAAAGCATTAGGCGATAAACAAGAAGCAGAAGACGACGAGAATACTCTAAATGAAAACGAACAAGGTAGATTTTTAAAATGGGTATATGTATTAAAAGAACAACAAACATTAGAAGAGCAGTTCAATAATATAAAAAACAAGAAAACAAAAGAAGCATATAATACTAATTTAAATCTTATATTAATCTCATTGTACTCATTAACGCCACCACTGCGCAAGGAAATAATGACATTACAGTTTAAGAAGCAAGGTGATGATGATACTAATGACTATATATATTTTAAGAGAGATGAGACAATATTAGACCTTAATAGGAATAAAAAAAGACATACTGAAATAGATATACCATTATCATCACATTTAAGCAAAATATTAAAACAATCCTACGAACTATATCCAAGAAAATACGTTTTTACTGATGCAAGGAAATACCCGAACTTTGATAAACCATTAGCAGAATCATCAGTAGCTGATAGACTTCGTAAGATGTTTATAAAATATGGTGTGAATGTCGGAGCATCAATTTTAAGGAGCTCTTATACAACATTTAGATATGAAGAAGTAGATGATAAGTTGCCAAATAGTGAAGTGAAAAAGATGGCGAAACTAATGAGAACATCACCTCAATATCTCACCACATCATATAGAAAAATCTTAAACAATCCAAGAATATTAAAAGCAATACCAATCAAAGAAGAAGACGGACAAGATGTAATAATAAAACAAGAACCTGATGAAAATGATGAGAGAAATCACAGAACTATTATAAAAGAAGACCCTTATAAAAAGAATAATGAATATCTCAAAAAAAAGTATAAAGAAGACGAACAATATCGTAAGAAAGTTCTGGAACAACAGCAAGAATATAAAGCAAAGGTAGGAAAAGAAGAGATACAAAAGCGAAAAGTCATCAGTTTATTAAGAAACAGCGAACAATATCGTAAGAGTATAAAACAGAAAACATTAGATAAATATGGTATAAAACTTGAAGATATTGATATTAGGAAATAATCATTATATATACCTTAATAACAGAGGTAGGCAATTTTGTAAAAAATAGTATATATATATTTAACAAATCTGCCCACTTTTTTAAAACGCATTAATATTTTGACAATATTCAAGGTAATAATATTTACTTGGTTTATTTTCAAGATACTCCATTATGTTATAGATGTATATAAACCTAAAAATCATAGGAAATAAAAAAAAACACTATTTTGTATTTTAACCGTCAAATGATAACGATTATCGTCGTAGCTCGTTGGGACAAGACATTAGCCGTTGTTTTAAAGAACGTCAGTTCAATCCCCAGCAATACCATAAGCTTATTTTTTTTGTTCTCCTGAAAATATACCAAACGATGTTTTTAGAGGATATTCCTACCTACCAGAATGGTGGGAATAATAAAATGGAAATGATTGAATACCTTACCATTATTTAAATGACTACCGATGAATATATTTACCGAATCATTTGTTGGTAAATGACTTATTAGGACGATATTGCGAAGCGTCCGATTTTATTATTAAGAATATTGCGACCTCTTTACCGAAGCGTCCGTTTTTATTTACCTACTGTTAATTTAGTAAATTATTTACTGAATTAACCTGTAATAAATATTTTACGAACTTATAGGACTTATAGCTCTAAGTCATATGACTTAGAGCTATAAGTCCTATAAGTTCGTAAAA
>Ga0208161_1001746_pt1 | contig 11428 bp, 10 predicted proteins | sample CB_VirMetaG_3_FD_184538 | JGI IMG/M metagenome (GOLD analysis project Ga0208161, IMG submission 184538) | Freshwater to marine saline gradient viral communities from Chesapeake Bay - CB_1508_1S Viral MetaG (SPAdes) (version 4) | ecosystem: Environmental > Aquatic > Marine > Coastal | place: USA... | reverse complement strand
CTTTGCCCAGTCGTAGGAGAACTAATAGAAGTATCAGTTAATCCAGATAACGCACCGCCTCCTCCTCCAGCCCAGCTAGATTCATTAGCAGCAATGTATCCTGATAGAGATACTGTGGATCCCTCTACGCTTGTTACAAGACTACTTAGTGCTTGGTTAGTAGAGGATAGCACATAATCTGTTCTTGGAACTATGCGTAAAAGGTCGGATATTGAAGGTTCATTACCGTCTACAAGATCAATTCTTGGTTGGAAGAATTGAACAACATCTCCTGTTCCTGCTGGGTTATTAAATTGGTAAGCCCTGATAGATTGTGCAACAGCAGAAGGGTCATCAAATACCAGATCAGATATAGCAAAGGAAATCTTTTCACCAGTAGATACTTTGTATATGCCTGTTTCCTGACGGGTACTGGGGCCTGTTTCAGTTTGATAAGCGTGTAGATAAGCAACAGCAAGATACCAGTCAGTGCTAGGCATCTGCCGATCACTTATGAAATATCTATTAGTAGCTCCTGTTCCTGATGCTGCTGGTGCCAATCTAATATCTACTCGATGATCACTAGTGGCCCCTTCTAGACTACTAAAAGCATAAGGTCCAAAGTATACGCTCCCACTAGCAGTATTTTCCTGCTTAATGAAACATGAGAATCTATATGTCGAGCTTGCATCCGCTGGGACTTTACCACTATTAAATCCTCCCTCTCCATTAGAAGCAACATCATCGTCAATAGCTTTCCAAATAATACTTTGATTTCCAAAAGGATCAGTATCAAACTCTCGAAGAGATGATGTGGCATTACTGTACCAACCAGTCGGAGCATTTTGATCACCACTTCCCTCTGTCCAAGGTTCAATGTAATGACCTACAAGTTCTTTGTTTACTTTACCGTCAATCTCAGCTTGTGTGCTGTTAGGAATATCATTGGTTCTACCAATAGATGTGACCTTGATTACACCATTGGACTCATGAGCCCTCATCACAATACCGACATTCTGAACCAGTTCATCTACTCCATTAGGTCTAGCATTTACCACCTTACCTGGAGTAGTTGGACTGACATATACAATAGTTCCCTCTGTAAACCCAGATGTGTTCAAACCATCAGCCTTACCAAAGGTGATTGCAATACCTTCTTCACCTACTGCTAAATCTTGAGATAGAATACCTAGAGCAGGCATTGCTGATGTCTGAGATGCATCTGCCAAAATGACATTTACAAGGTTCTGGTTGTGAGCACTCTCAATTGCAATCACATCACCTCTGCTCATTGGAGATGCATTTCCATTTCTAACACGCATCTCAGTCCTGTCATTATCAGCATTGATCCAGTTGGTGCCATCCCAGTTTAAATGCTGGTTAGCTGATAGATCAGTAAATGTTACATCTCCTAAACCAGATAAGGTGCTAACATCCGCATCTGCTGACCACATACCTTCATTAGCAGCTATGTAAGAAGATAAGGATACAGTGGACCCTTCAACGCTTGTTACAAGGCTGCTTAACGCACTGTTAGTAGAAGAGAGGACATACTGAGGGTGATCATTGTCCTCAAGACCAGTAAGTAAACCATGATCAACAGCACCCCCACCACCTATAGGAACAGCGTTCTGCCAGTCGTCTGTAGCAGAGAAATAAACTAAAGCTTGACCTTGTTCTGGTGAACTGATGTTAACATTAGTAAGACCTTCTAATGCATTAGCAACATTAGCCCAATAAACACCTAAAGCTGCACCAGCACTGGCAGTTAAAACTTGACCGTTAGATCCTTTACCAAGATCAGTATAAGATGATCCATCAGCTACGATGATGTTGCCTTTAGTATATGGAGTTATTGATAGATCCGTTTTCATTAGCGGATCTGTAATCCATCTATCCAAGAACGAACTATATCTTAAAACATCACCGTCAGAAGCAGCACTAGCATCTACATTAGCAAGATCATCTACATTGATAGGTCTTGGAACATAGGAGCTTACAGAGTCTTCGTAGATTAACATAAATCCCGCTGAAGGATCTATTATCGCTACATCAGCTAATGAAGACAGTGGAAGTCTTGATGGAACCCAATAATTACCATTCCATACAAGACTATCACCTGCCACAGGGTTTGAAGCTAAAGGTGCTCCGATAGCTACATCTAGAAGATTTGAAGAAAGAGTTAGGTTATTTATACCTATTAAATTAATTAATTGTCCTACGCTAGAGACCCCAGTCCCACCGTGCTCAATACCAAGAGTATCTCCTGATTGAAATTCTCCAATCGTAGGTATTCCAGATACTGTTAGTAGCCTTAAAGGTATTCTATCTGTCATGATATATTATATACCTTATAAGAATAAGGTATATCAATTACCTCTAGAGGATCTAGAATCTTTTAGATTGTTTGCCACCTGAACAACACCATATCTTACAGCATAGACTATTGTTCCAGCAGTATTATGTGATATCTTTACTTTACTAGTAAAGTCTGGAGAAGCTAGGGAAAGAATAACAACTCCTATATTTGCACTAGCTAATGATCCAACAATTCCTGAAGTATCATTAAGAGTTATTGTGGCTGCTGTTGGCATATCAGCGTATGCTTTAGCAGTTGAGATATCAGGAACCACCATGAACATGGTACCACTAGCGTTTCCACTAACAGGCTCAACTGCAATGTAGTTACATTCTAGTGCTACTCCAGATGAATCATGTAAAGTAACCTCTACAGCACCTGTGCCTGTAATGCTAACATACTTACTAAAAGGTCTATAAGTTTCTCTCATCATTCATCTCCTAGGTCAGGTCCTGAGATTAAGTCTTCTAGGTCAGATAAACTCTTCATAAGATCGGAGGTATTACCGATTGAAGACTCATCTTCCTTTAGCTTCTTCTTCTCGCCTTTTTCTTCTTCCTCACTCTCATCTTCCTCTTCTTCATCATCCTCTTTTTCATCTTCCTTTTTAACCTTCTCGTCTTTTTCAAGAACTAAGGTATCAAGAATAAAGGAAACGAAGTCCTCCTCGCTTTCGATAGACTCATTAAGAGAGAAATCAGATCTTACAGAGTTCTCCTCGTAGATGTCAGCAAGGCCAGACTCCGAGAAGAGATACTTAAGACCTTCATTAACATCAATGGCTTCTACACCATTCTTACCCTTTAGCATCTCAGACATGTTAAAGAGGCACTCCTTAATAACACTACCTCTAGGAGCCAGCTTGGAAAGGCTTTCAAAGATAAGTGATTGAGTGTTAAGAAGAGTCTTAAAGGTTGGAATCTCCTTGACATTGTTAAGGTTGATACCGTACTTCTCCTGAAGTAAGTTTGAAACAAGAGCCTTAAGAGGCTTCTTCATTTCAAATAGTTTACCTGTGAACTCCTTGAGATCACCTTTGGTGTAGTGTACATTCTCATGAAGAGTATCAAGGTTGTTCTTGATTGTGTTAGATAGTTGCTTCTTAGAGATGAGAGCAATGTAAGGAATGTCAACAAAGCACTCTACAAGAGCCTTTTTAATCTCAGCAGTATCCTCTTCAAATATTTTAAGAGATAAATCAGATACTTTAGGCTCAGTAACCCAAACAGTATCAAAGGATTTCTTTGATTCTAGTATCTCTCTCTTCAAAAGCTCCTGAGAGCAGATCATCTCGTAGATGTCTCTTGATTCCTTGATTGGGAAACTAAGAGAAGTTCCTTCCTCGATCTTCTCAAGGTCAACTCTTGGAATATTAAAAGCATTCGATACAGTGTTTGAAAGCTTAATGGCATTTCTAATCTCCTGTATTCCCTGGATCTTCTCTTTGTTGTCCTTTATGAATTGAGAAATGTTTTCTGAAAGTTCAAGGAATCTTCCAAACTCTTGAGTCTCAAGAATATTGAAAGTCTTGTTGAACTGCTCAGACTTCTCACGAAGCTTACCAACAGTTTCGTTGAACTTTACTTTTTGAGTCCAAGAGTCGATGATATCATCAAAGATGCTACCAGCCTCGACTAACTCGTCGGAGTAAACACTCTCTACAAAGCAAGAAATTTGATTCCGTGAGGCAGAATCAAATTTATCCTTGTCTGAGAAGATCTCGCCACTTTCAACGACGATATTATCAAAAAGAATCTCGTCTGTAAAATAGTAGTTGCCCTCTATGACTAAACCACTCTCTGTTACGAAAGTGGCTAGGTTTTCAGAGTCATCCACCGAGAATAGACTAACATTCTCTCTAATTGAGTAACCTAAATTGTCAGCTAACATGTTTAGGTTTGTGACTTTCTTATTTCTTTGATCAAAGAATTTTTTCATGACTTTTTAAGTAAATTCTCTATTTATATAGCTTGGTTAATCTTTTCAGATTTTATTATTTAGTTTTATTTCTTAGAATTCTAGATATAGCCTTGTATTTTGGTGAACTAGGACCTTCTTCCATTAAATATCGGTTTTTGAGTCTTTCTAGTTCTTCATTTTTACTTTTAGCTGCTTGTTGAGCTTGTTGTTGGTCTAATTGAGCCTGTTGGGCCTGCTGTTGCATGTTTGCATTGGTTTCAATATCGGTTTCAGCCTGAGTTTGAGCTAATTCTTCTTGATTAGACTGTTCTTGCTCTGCTTGAAGATCCTTTTTAAGCATTTCAATCTCAGTATCGGTCATATCATAGAATTCTTTGTAGATATAATCCTGTGGGAACAGCCCAGTCCCGATTACAGCCTGCACAACGCGAGCTTTTGTCTCATCAATCTGCAATTTGCGTGTAATGAAGACATCAGAAGGGTCAGGAAGCCTAATTTTTACATCATTTATGATTGTTTGAGGGTATCCTAACATAGATAAGTGCTTTTTGGCTATCTCAGTGAAGCCAACAGCTACCGATTCTTGCACTCTCTTGATGACGCGAGCAAATTTTACATCAAGTTGGCTCAAGTTAGCCTTTCTCTCAGGAGATTTGTCGAATTCAACGATGTAATCCTTTGGAATTTTAAGGGTTGCGAGTAATTTATCGCGGAAATACTTGACATCATCAACCTCACCAAGGTTTTGAGCGCCTGGAAGAGTATCAATCTTAGTTCCTTGGTTGCCTCTAACAGGTACAAAGAAGTCTTCATCGACTGCAAGAGGGTTGTAACGACCATCAACCTTGTTTTGGTTATGGAATTTCTCCTTCTTGAACCGAGTTTTCATTGTCTCAATGAAGTGTTCAGCCTTTGAAGCAGGAAGATTACCTACATCGACATAAAAAATGCGTCTCTCAGGTGCTCTGGAAAGGCGATAAACAAGCATTGCGTCTTCCATCAGCTTCAGGGAACGATAAACACGGATAGCACCAGCAAGAATAGACTTACCATAAGGGTAATACTTAGGATCAGAGGTGTGAAGTCTAAAGTGAACGATCTGGTTTCTATCTAGTTCGATGTATTGAGACTTACCCTGGTACATGTAACCAGGGGCAGAGTTCTTTTCAGGGATCTCTTGAAGGAAGGTTTGTAGTCTACCGAACTTATCTTCCAACCTAATGATAAAATAAGGGTTTAGGATCTTGATCTTGTGAATGCCTGCTGCCATATCAAGAGCATTGGCTACAACCTCAACAAAGGCATCACCAAACTTGCAAGAGTTTCTAAAGATATCCCAGTAGTATTGGTCTAGCTTAACTTTTTTGAATAGATCTTCAACCTCTTCTATAGCATCAATACTATCTGAATCAACGATCCATAATTTATTTCTAGTGTCTTTTTGAGTACAGTCATCAGCGTAAATATCAAGAGCAGCAGTGATCTCAGGATAATCATCCATTTTCTCATACTCGTCATACCTCCGCTTTCTGTTCATCTCAGCCTCTACAATGAAAGGCTGATTTCTACTGTAAGACATTAAAGGCTGACGAGGATCTTCGATACCCGCAGGGTTAAGGATAACATCACCCTCAAACCTTCTAGGATCTCCGCTCATTAAAAGCTTATTCTGAGCCTTTGTAGCAAAGAAGGTAGAGAACACACGGGACATATATCCTGTGCTATACATGTTCTGAACACCTCCATCGGCAAGAGGTGTCCAAGAGGTCATGCCTGGACCAGCGTTCTCGTTTATTTGATTACCCATGTTATGTCTTCCTCTTTCTGACCACCTGTAGTCATGATTCTAAATTGCTTTAATGGCATGGGAGGCATCTTATCTTTAGAAGGATTAAATTTAACTATCTCAGGGTTATCTTCTCGATACCTTCTTCCACCATAAATAGATAGTGCTAAACTCATCACAAGGTCATCATTTTGTCCAGTATCTGCTTTAACCTTTCCGTTCTGGCTTATAATGAAGGTATTAAGCTCCATAACAGTTCTCTTGGAATTAATTTTAACCTCGCTCATCCTAATAGCTTCTTCCATCTCGACTAGGATAGTATCACGATTCTTAGCTGTTATCTGCAATCCCATCTGCTGTTTCTCGTCAAACCAGACATTCTCATACTCAAGCTGATCGAATAAGTAATCAAGTAAATTATTACCTATGGTGTTTCTCTCAACAAGAACCGGACATAAATTATAATAGTTGCCCTCATCGAAACATATCCTAGCAAACTCGTTTATGGGTGTAGTATTTGAGTAGAACTCAGCCACCTGCTCACCTGAATAAAGATCAATAATTTGGAAAGCAGAATAATCACGCCCACGACCCAATGCCACATCGACCGCCATAAAGTATGTCGAGTTAGGGTCTGGATCTTTCCACACATACATTCGGTTATTGTACTTGCGATAGAAGTTATCATTTATGTTCTCCGTAAGTGCCTGTAATATCTGACCCTCAATAAAGGTATCACCTGTACCAAGGAATTCACATTCGTATTCCTGTAACCATTTCTTGTGGCTAATGTTAGCGCGTGTAGTAGGTTCCCACTCATCTATATCCATAGGAGGGTCACGCTGTTCCATCTCCTTATAGAGCCACTCAAAGCCTTCTACACGATTGTACTCAGGATGGTCCTGCCATCCTATCTGGATTGGGTTAAATGCGTTAGCGCCGTCCACAGCGCGTGTCCATGTATCGTAATACCAGTTACCAATACCGTTAACAGTAGATAACACAAAAGCCCGACCACCAGTAGAGATGATAGGATAAACAGCAGCCCAAATTGTATCAATGTGTTCAATGAATGCAGCCTCATCAATTATAAGTAAAGAACCAGAAAGACCACGACCAGATTGCTTACCTGATGGACGAGACTTAATATGAGAGTTGTTCTCTAGTTTAAGGTTGTGTGCGTTAATAGTTGTAGACTTAGGTTTGATCCATTCAGGTAACTCATCATACATAATCTTGATACGATCAAGAACCTCTGTAGATTCTGTATCACCTACAGAGAGGATAACTATTGTCTGGTGAGATTTAAAGCAACACAACCAGAGTGAGTAAGCAGCGGCGATAGTAGTGCATCCAGCCTGCCTGAACTTACGAAGTATGTTGAACCTGTTTCCTTCTAGAGCATTTATGATCACTTTCTGGAAAGGGTACAAATTAAAATCAACTAGTCCTCGAACTGGGTGGACGACCTTGATATAATTACTTATAAAGTATATTGGGTCTTCTTTACACTTAGTATACTCTTTCTTGTAATCTTCTTTTGTTTGTAGTCTCATGATTTACGCTTTTATATGTACACGCAGTAAGAACTTTAGTGATACAACTAATAAATTATCTTCTTACTTATCTAGGGCTGGTATCAGCACTAAGTTCCTAGTAGGCCAGAAGTCTATTTTTAGTGGTTATTCAAATGCGTTCAAAAAATTCAATATACAGGACAACGACATAGTTATCATGTGTCATGATGACATCGAGATCCTAACTGACCCAGAGGTCTTCAAAAATATTATAGTAAACACTTGCCTCAAAGTAGATACAGGCTTCATAGGTGTCGCTGGCACGACACACTTGTCAGAAGATGCAGTATGGTGGAATCATAACCTATGGCAACAAGGAAAGCACCGAGGTCATGTATATCATGGCTCAGATATACTTACAGCCGACAGCACATACTACGGAAAGCCTGATCAAGTAGTATGCATGGATGGCCTCTTTCTTGCAGCGAGAGGCAAGGTGCTTCGAGAAGTGGGTCTAGAAAAGCCTGAATACTTTGAAGGTGGCTGGGACTTCTATGACATACATTACACAGTCACAGCACACAAGAAGAAGTACAAGAATAAGGTCGTACCTATCTCTGTTCTACATAACTCACACGGAGAGCTTGTAGGTAGAGATAGCTGGCACAAAAATAGACAAGCCTTTATTGAGAGGGCGAATCTCCCTCTATATTTGTAGGGGCTCTAAGCTTGTTCATGTCACGCTTGCGAATTGGACTACGACCTTTCTTGATTGCGTCCCTGCAAGCTCTTTGAAGCTTGGTCATAAGCTTCTCGTTTATTTTCTTCATATAATTATATATCATGCAGGACATGAAACTCAATCAAAAAATCATTGCTCAAGAAGCAAAGATAAAAGAACTGTCAGGTAAGTATTCAAAGCTTCTAGACGATTACAAGAAGCTCAAGCAGTCTAGTATAAAGTTCCGAATTGAAAGCAAGCTAGATAGACTGTTCTCAGCTATCTATGCAATCCTTGATTCATCAGATAATGGAACCTCACTCATACACAAGGTTACACTGTTCTTCAAGACCATGTTCAAATGGGCACTGTCAGGATTCAAACTAGAAGAAGCTCAAACACAAGTCGCAAGATTTGAGATCTGTAAGCATTGCCCCGAAATTATTAAACCCAATATGCAATGCAGACTGTGCGGCTGCTTGATGAAAAACAAGGTCAAGATTTCGGGCGCTTCTTGCCCTTTGAAGAAGTGGTAACAGCCCACTTCTTACTTTGCTTCAAGTTCTCCCAATAAACTCTAACCTTCTCTAAACTAGCTTTACGCCAATAGTTAGAATCTTTGTTTCTGTACTTCAAATTACAGGTTTGACAGGTCTGGTTCTAAGACCAGCTTGAAGGAAGGGTGAAAGCTTCCTAAGTCCTAATTGAGTAATGGTTGTACCACCACCTTGAAGGGCTTGCTGAATGTTACCAGCAGCAGGTCCAGGTCCCTTACCTGCACCCGTTCCTTGAGGTCCTTTTCTTTGAGATCTTACTGTTGGTTGACCTAATCTAGCTCTCATACGAGAAGTTAAAATTGTAGGTCTGTCGGCAATACTTAAAGTGGTCTGTGCAGGCCCAGCAGGCTTTGCAGCAGCCTTAGATCTTTCAAGTGCTGCTGCCTGTCTCTGTCTGTTAGCTACCTTGAAAGCAGCGCCTTGCAGCCTTCTCCTAGCCGTTGTTGACATTGGAGCAGATGCAGCAGTGGTTGGAACTTCCTTTTGAGCAGCACTAGTACCCCTCTTGATACTTCCTAGAACTGTTGAAACAGGTGCCCTTGGCAGTCTTCCACCACCGCCACCACCCGTGACACCCATTCCTGTCCTTCCTGCTACACTAACCCCAACAGGAGGCTGACTCTTACCTTGTTGTTTAACCCTAGCAGCCTTTGCAGCCTTAGCCGCGTTGGCTTGGCGTATCGCTAATATGTCAGGCTTCTGATCGCCAGCAGCTTGCTTGAATGCAGCCGTACCACCCATAGCAGCTATCTTAGCTCTAGTAGACGCGCTTCTCTCAGTTAACAGTTCTAGGATCCTATCGTACATGATTATTTCTTAGGGCGACCGCCCCTACCTTTTCCTTTACATCCTCAGCCATATTGTTTAGGAGTGTTTCTCATGGTTGTTTGCTGATGTCACTTTGCTTCCGACTCAACTCTGTCAAGCCAGTATTTTTTGTGTTTTTTGCCTAGTTTTTTTTGTTGTTGTATAAATTCTTCGTAGTTGGCTTTGTCGATTTCTGCTTGTTGTTGTGGACTTGGTTTTGGTGGGGTTGTGTATGTGGGTCTGGGTTTTACACGCCCTACAGTTTCTAACATCAAACCTTTTAATCTATCTTTCCAATCCATTTTATCTTCTTCCCCCTTCTTATCTAGCTCCGTTGTCCTTACGCTTTCCAAATTTTCTCATAAATGCGTTGAGAAGCCTTTTCATAATTGGAGTTTTAGGCTTAGGTGATTGGTTGAAATAACCAGCCTTTACTTCAGGAACATCATTGCTCCCTCTGTCCTGTGATGGGTTCTCAGAAGGTTGTGGATCAGGTTGTGGGTCAGTGCTTCCAAGATGCTTACCCTTCATTCCAAACAACTTTGGAACTTTCCTTCCCCCTGGCTGCTCTGGGAAGTTTGGACCCTTTGAGATCTCTGATAGCAAGCTCAGAGTTCTTTTGTACACTTCGTTCATGTTTTTATATAGCTCCGAATTTTATTTCTCGTCTCTTGAAATGTATGATGTCTTGCTTGGAGTACCATTAGGGTTAGGAGCCTTCTTCGCACCTATTGCTCTAAGTAGGTTAGAGTGGTGTCTTCCAGATACATTAAGTCGTTGAAGATTACTCATAGGGTTACCAGTCGCCTTTCCAAGAGCGTTAGCTGCTGCCCTAGCCATACCAGAATCGGTTGTTTTAATTCGATGTTTTTGAGATGATGCAACAGCATTCTCAACACGATCACGCGCAGGGCCTTCAACCTTTTGTGAAGATACTTTACCACCACCAATCGTTGTTCTTTTCATAGGCTCCTGCGCGGTCGCAGCCCACTTCACTGCCTTATCGCTACTGTCAGCCCCTGGCTTGTTTGAAAGCCTCTCTTTCTCATAAGCAACCCTCTTCTTAGGCTCGTACCTACCACTTGGAATTCTGTTATGACCCCTTGCAGCCATGCTCGCATCTGGTTTAGGCATCGTTGTTAAACTCACCTTAACCTCTGTAAGCAAATCTCTTAATCGTTGTTCCCAATTCATATTTTTATATAGCTCCGAATTTTCTAGGAGTCCCTGTTTTTTTTATAGGCTTCCAAAAATAAAAACGCTCCACTTCCTATAAGAAAGCAGAGCGCAAAAAATTAACTCAGAGCTTGACTTGAGTTTATGGTTTTTGTTGTTGTCTTAGCCTTCTTTCAGCAGCGGCCCGCTTCCCTTCAATGTCGGCTCGTTGGTTTGCTTTTTTGGTTTCTAGATCTTCGTCGGCGTCATTTTGAGGAGTTATTCCTGCTGGTTTCGCATCTTGGCCTGGACCTTGAAATTCGCTGTGCCCTCGTTGTTTTAAAGGAATACCATGTAGTCGCTTGTATGCTTTGATGCTTGCATTTCTGGATGCTGTTCGGAGGGCTGCTGGCCCTGAACCCCGTGATCCTCTTGCTTCCATTAGTATTTCTTTTAATCTTTCTTTCCAATTCATTTGAGTTTCCTCTGATATTTTTATATAGGTCTGAATTTTCTAGGAGTCCCTGTTTTTTTATAATTCTAGGAGTCCCTTAAGTTTTTTAGGAGTCCCTTGATTTGTAAGACATGAAGCTATATATGCGGCCCAGGAAGTCCCATATGGGACCC
>Ga0208161_1001741_pt1 | contig 11452 bp, 7 predicted proteins | sample CB_VirMetaG_3_FD_184538 | JGI IMG/M metagenome (GOLD analysis project Ga0208161, IMG submission 184538) | Freshwater to marine saline gradient viral communities from Chesapeake Bay - CB_1508_1S Viral MetaG (SPAdes) (version 4) | ecosystem: Environmental > Aquatic > Marine > Coastal | place: USA... | reverse complement strand
GGTTCCGAAGTCTGACTCTTTCCAAAGAGCATGACCCAGCAGGCCATCGTGCGATGCACCAGCTCTTGATGGACTTCCGCAACGACTACACTCGTTTCCTGCGAGACAACTCCGAGGAGCGTACCAGCGATCCTCTCCGGTTCCGTGAACGCCAGACGACCTGGCTCCGCAACGCTACCGACGCCTACTTCGAGCGAGCCATTCGAGAAGGCGAATACCACAGCCCGCCCCAGTACCGCAAGAGGATCAACACTCCATGAGCATGATGCCAAGCAACGCAGGCAAGCAACTCGAGCCGCCCGGCGTCTTCCCGTCTGAGAAGATGGTCGAGGACTACATGAAGGCGAGTGGGCAGGTTGATCGCGGCGAGGCGATTCGCGAACTCAACGCGATGCAGGCGGAGAAGCAGCAGCAGGTTCCGACCGCGGCTGACCCGGTCAACCCGCAGATGCAGAGCGGCATCAACATGGCCGCCGTCGAACAGCCGACGATCGGAGCAGCGACTCCTGCCCAGGAGTTACAGATGGAACGCGAAGCGTTCCGTGAAGAATTCGTGCGAGCGTCAAACAAGACGGTTCTCGACGAGACGCCGATGGGCCGCATGATCAACACGATGGTTGCGGACTACGCGCAGGGGTACAGGGAAGGTATTCCTTGGATGCAGGGCGTCGCTGACGTGCCGTACATGAACATCCCCGCCGGCGTCGGGCAGGGCATCCGAAACTTCGGAATCAACACCGACAACACCATTCTGAGCCTGCTCGGGTACGACCTCGACTACCTGCCGAACCCAGCCGACACCGCTGTTGACTACGGCGACAACGCCATGGTCGGCTCGCTTGCTGAGGGCTTCTCGCAGTTCACCGCCGGCATGGCGATGTTCGCCGCAGGCGGCCACATGGCTGGCATCACCAGGTCTGGCATCGCCCTGTCTGCCTTCTCCGGTGCGATGACCGACGCGACCTACGACCCTCGGACCGGCAACATCTCGACGATGATCCGAGAGTTCTTCCCGAACTCTGCCTATGACGCATATCTCGAGGCGTTCGACTCGAGGCATGCGTACAACGAGACCGGCAACGAGCTGTACGCTCGTTTCCTGAGTTCTCTCGAGGGAGCGGCCGTTGGCGAGGTTGCGGCTCCGTTGCTGCTCGGGACGGCATTGAAGAGCCTCAAGGGGATGGCTGGCCTGACCCGAGGCGGGATTCGTGGGGCTGGCGATATTGCCGAAGGCGTTTCAAGCGGGCTGCGCCTGCGACAGGTCGAGGCTTCCGGTGTGCTTGACAATCCGTTCCTGGATGGAGATCTCCACCATGACGTGATCAAGTCGGCACTCGATCGCCCTGCGTCTCCAGCACTTGAGAAACTTCTGAACCAAGCGACGGCGACATTCATGGCTCGGCAGGCTAGGTTCACTGCGCTTGCCCAAGAGAACCCGGAGTTGTCTCTTCGTGAACTTACGTCTCTTGTCAACGAAGAGCTGCCGATCTCCGGCGACGGAGGAGTGCTCAGGGATGCCGCCGCTCAGGTCATGGTCGATGTGGTCAAGAACAGTGACATCCCACTGAGCAAAGACTTCACTTTGGAAGAGGCGAAGGCATTGATGACCTTCGCCGATCCGACACGAACCTTCTTCGTGACGGACAACATCCCCGCGTCTGCAGACATGGTTCTGTACCAAGACGCTGTCAACGGCGCCCGCGGAACCGATCTGCGAGATTCGTTTGAACGACTGAACAGGTCAGACCGTCGGACTGGCGAAGGCCAGCTTAGCGGCGCCATGAACAGGATGATCTCGGATCTTCGGAAGAAGCATGATCTGACCGCCAAGGATGTTGCGTTCATCAAGGAACGATTGTCCAAGACTCTCAAGGACTTCCCTCTTGAAGAATGGCAGAAGATCGAGGCCGACTATATCTTCCCACGAGAACGCAACGAAAAGGGAGAGGCGATCGAGGGCACGAGCGTTCTCCGCCGAGACAAGGACGACAACCCGGTTCTTGACCTGAAGTTCAAGGAACAAACATACTCCTTTGCCAATGTCAACCCACTGAACCCCAACTCCCCTGTCATCGACAGAGCGAAGAACCCGAAGCTTTGGAACCGACGGATTGAGGAGCTGTCAGACAGATTGGTTGACGAGGTCAGGGGTGTTGTCGAACGTGTCACGAATGGCCGAGCCTCGGATATTCCAGATCGCGGAGCCGAATCAATCCTTCACGCTCGGACGTGGTATCAATCGATGCGCGATTCCTTGGATCGCGTCTTTGGCGGTCTTTCTCGTCTATTCTCGGAAATGCTCGGGGCTACCAGCCCGCAGACCGCTGTCGCGCAGAACTTCAGATACACCAGAGAGGTCATCACAAACTACAGCCGCGGCGCGTACGACGACCTGATTGAAAGGTATGCGAACTTCAGGGCAAGCGGTGGCACGTTCGAGACCTGGACCAAGCTGAAGAATGACATCATCTTCCAGGATGGTGTGGTCGCCCCGGCAGACTCGACAGGCGCGGCGTTCCGAAAGTACGGATCGAACGGCGGCCTAGTCATGGACACCTTGGCTGGTCACTGGCTCGGAGCCAGATATAGCCGAGCCGTGCTCCGCCCAGACATGATCGTCGACTACGCGAAGCGTGGGCTGCTGACGCCAGAGGACTTTGGAATCTCTGGGATGAAGGCGACGGTCAGCAAGAACAGTGACGAACTCACGCCGGAGTTCATGCAGATCTTGTCTGAACTAGAAGGAGCATGGAAGGCTCGCGACGCTGGTGCTGAACTGACAGAAAGACAAATCGAACTTCTTGATGTAGTGACTGGACTTGAGGCAAGAGCAAGCCACTACCCTGTTGCTGGCGGAGCACCAAAGGCTTTCAACTTCGCATCAAACCTGATGGGAAGAACCAGAGCCGCGACGATCGACCTCTGGGCTGCTCGGAATCTGGACAGGCTTGCAGGTGTCAAGGCTCTCCCTCCGAACTCGGAAAAAGCCGTTGTCGGAAAGTTCTTGACTAACCCGCAGTTCCGGGAGTTTGGCGGGGACATTCGATCAGACTCTGGCGCGACAGGATCGGCATTCGGTATGGGTCAGCTAGTGTTTGACCGTGCCGCACAGAAGATGCGTGATCTTGTCCCAGGGTTCGAGAACATTCGGCCCGACGACCTTCAGGCTCTTGTCTGGTTCCTTGAGAAGGAGTATTGGTCTCAACGCGGCTGGACATCGCTGTCTGGTGCTGGCGGATCCTTCGACTTTGAGTTGGCGAAGTACATTGCAAACCCAGAAGATGCGTCTGGACTCGGGGTATTCGAGCTCGACATGGCTCGCGACATGCTCCAAGATCGCGGCGGCCGCGTCCTGATCGGCGCCAGCACGGTCACCGACAACCCCGCGTTCCTTCGTGGCGAACAACGCTACTGGGACAACTGGTGGGAGCTGCAGGTTCCTCAGCCAGGAACACAACTGCAGATCTCCAGCCCCATCGCGGACTCGATCGCGATGGGAATCGCAGATGACATCCTGCGAAACGACAACACAGTGATTGCCTACTCGATGGCCCGAAACGAGGGCTTGTTCGAGTTGCAAGCCGAAACGTCCATTGCGATCGAGATGACCTATGGGCGGGTGTTCGGAGCTGAAGATCGCTTTCGGCCGACTTCTGAAGCCGATGTTGCGAGGCTGACGAGTGGCGAACTCGAGCGTGTTGACGTTGGAAATCGGCGGGATGTCATTCGAGACGCTGCAACCGGCGAGGTTCAGCCGCGATCGAGGACTGATGTCGTTCTCGATGAGGCGGGCAATCCGAAGATCGACAAGAAGACAGGAAAGCCTGTCAAAGAGAAGACGGACCTTCAGAAGTCGCAGAAGGAGTATCCACTCCTCGAAGAGCCTGATATGTCGTCGGCGTTGCACATCGCCGCCAGACTTCAGCAGGACTTCAACCAGAAAGCTGTTCTCGTGTCTCGTGTTCTCGACCCGACGGTTGCTGATGAGTTCGGTCTTCGCCGTTCCATGACCGTCGACGAAATCCTGCAGAAGACCCCGAACGCGCGTCCTGGCTTTGAGCTGATGTTCGAGGGACCACGCAGCCCCGCAGACGTTGACGACATCCTCCGGTATCTCCGTGAGAACTATCTCGGCGCTCAGTTCATCGTCGACACAACCGGCACTGGCGGCGCTCGACGCAGGCTGGCTACGGGCGAGGCAGGCAACGCTGGCTTCACTCAATCCGGCCAGAAGGCGACAGATCTGTACGTCGGCATTCGCGTGCTCGATGTTCCAGAATTCGGTGCTGATGCAGATCTAGTCCGAGAAGCTGGTGGTGCTGCGTACATGCGTGGTCGTTTCGAGGAGTTCGACAACTTCGTCAACGATCTTGCTCAAATCAACTCTGTGGCTGAGATCAAGCCCATTGTTGTCGATACAGTGGTGATCGGCGATGAGGCCGGGTACACCTCAGCAAAGGAGATCCTTGATGCTTCAGGAGCAGTACGAGAGAATGCTGGCGAAATTTGGGGCGGACGCCCCTGGTACGAAAGCCGTCCTGCGGATGTTGGAGAAGGAGCGGGCGGTGCTGGAGGGGCGATCCGCGGAGCCGATGTCGCGGCAGCAGACGGTGGTGATCCAGGCCTTCGCGGAATTGCCGAACTCAACGACGGGGACGCGACCCTCTACCAATCAGCCTATGGCCCCGGAGGCCGCGAGCTCACCGCCCGCGGCGCCGCCGTCGTCGACCGAGAAGAAGGCATCGCCCTGATCAAGTTCTTCCGGTCAGCAGACCGGACGACCGCGGTTCACGAGATGGGTCACGCGATCCGCGTGACGCAGATGGGCGCCCGAGCGAAGGCCGGAGAGGGCGCCCTGTCGGCCAAGCAGATCCAGACCGTCGAGAACGCCTACGGCGTCAAGGACGGGAACTGGACCCGTGCCCAAGAAGAGCGGTTCGCTGAGGACTTCGAGAAGTACATCGCCGCCGGCGGGCCTCGCGGCACCGGCGTCTCACTGCTTCCGAAGGAACTTGCGGAGTCCTTCGACTTCACCGCGGCAGCGATGCGGGACATCTACAAGGACGCGAAGAGCGGAACGGTCTCGATCAGCAAGGACGTGGCGGCGGTGCTCGATCGTCTCGTCGACATGCGTGGCCTGCCGGTTCGATACGCCCCATATCGCTACGTCCGAGTTGGGGACTTCCGCGAAGTGATCCGGCGGATCGACGAGGCCGACAAGGCTGGCATGGACATCATGGAGGTCATCACCCCAGAGGACATCCTCGGGACCAACCGCAGGACGGCGACCGGCGAGGCCAGAATGGCGAAGCGGTTCGACGTGTCGACTCCAGAGGATGCTCTCAAACTGATCGCCCACTTCAACGCCTTCACTCGCGAGCTGCTCGAGTCCGACGCACTGATGCGTCCCCAGAGCCGGGACAAGATGGTCCGCAAGGCTCTCGACTCCCTGAATGGCCTGATGGGTCGCGACCCAGACATGATCGATCAGACGATGGCTGAACTCCTCGGCGGCATCGACATGCGAGTCGCGACGGGTCGCAACACGCCGGACTCCAAGATCATGGCTGCGAACATGCTCCTGGTGTTCAAGGCTCAGAAGCTGGTGGAGCTTGCCAAGCAGGCCGGAAAGACCGGGAGTCCGCTGGACATCGCGATGATGCACCGTGCGTCCCTCGAGTATCAGGTCGTGCAGGCGGGCGTCAGCTCGGCGGGCACGAACTGGGGCCGGATGGGTCACGCCATGCAGAACGTCGCTCTCCCGAGCGCCGACGAGTTGGCGAACCCAAAGGTCGCGGACGAGTTCCTTCGCGGACTCGGCATGCGACCGGGCACGCTCGTTCAGGAATCTGACGACATCATCAATGGTTTGGCGCTTGTGGAGATTCCTCGAGACGCCTACGCGATCGGTCAGATCCTTCGCAACGAAGCGATGAACCGTGGTGCCATCCAGAAGACTGTTGACATCATGAAGGAGTACTTCGTCAACAACCTCTTGTCTGGCCCGAAGACCTGGTTCACACTGTCGGTGTTCTCGCCGATGCTCAACATGGCCCTCGACTCCACGATGCGAATCACTGGCGGTCTGGCTATGCGTGCTCTGGGAGACAGCCGTGGCATGAACGAGGTTGCCAGAGAGTTCCGAAACATCCGGCAATCAATCTCTCAGGCGATGATCTCGTTCGAGTACGCGCTTCGCGCGGCCAAGAACGAGCAGGGCGTGATCATGCCTGGAACGAATCTGTACGATGGACAGAATCGGTTCGCGATCTCGAGCGACGCGAGCAACCCAATTGCTCGTCACATCATCAATGGCACTGGTCAGTTCGTCCGAAGTCCATCTCGAGCGATCATGACGTTCGACGAATTCTTCCGTCAGGTCAACGCTCGTGTCCACCTCTTTGACAAGTTCAACGAGGAGGTTGTCTCGGAAATGATCGATGCCGCCAAGAACAACGGGATGCTCAAGAGAGAGCCAACCCCGGTAGAACTTGAAGCGTTCCTCCGATCACACTCGAGCCGCATTCAGGATGAGGTGACCCGTCGAACCGATGAGGTGATTCGAGATGGTCGGATCCGAGATCAGAACGCCATCATCGATGAGGCACGAGCGAAGCCAGAGATCGCCGGCATCGAGAACGATATGGAGCGGGCGCTGGCGATTCGTGACTACTACAACGACCAGTGGACGCAGACGCACAAGCGGAACGTCGCGTATGCAAAGGACTACGCGACGCGAGCCGTGTTCCAGTCGGAACTCGAAGGTTTCGGCGCCGCGATTCAGCGTGGCATCGACAACAACCTTGGCGGAACTCTTCGCTTCCTCATCCCGTTCTTCCGAACGCCATGGAACATCCAAGCGAAGTTCTTCTCTCTTGCTCCGACGAACATCCTTGCCGAGCTGATGTCGCGTTCGCTGCGACTTGCCGAGGGCAAGGGTTTCACGCTTCCAGAGCCACGGAGCCGCATCCCGTACCGAACCCCTGGAGCAAAATCGGACCTTCCGAGCACATCAAACCTCGGAGCGTTCCACCGGCGTCACCTCGAGGATCTGGCATCTGAGGATCCGAAGCGGGTTGCCGAGGCTCGCGGGCGGCAGGCCGCCGGCGTCGCGATCACCACAGCCGTCTTCTCTCTGGCAGACGCGGGCAAGATCACTGGTGGCGGCCCAGACGATCCACAAGAGCGAGCCATCTGGATGGATGCCGGGTGGCGTCCGTACTCCTTCAAGATCGGCGACACCTACGTTTCCTACAACGGTTGGGATCCGCTCGCTCAGTACCTTGCTCTTGCTGCAGACACCCACATGCTCCTTCACAAAGAGGATGGGTTCTACAGCACTGAGGAAGAGGTCGGCCTGATGACCGCGCTCGTCACAACCATGAGCGAGGTTGGTCAGTCCTTGTTCATCACCACTGGTCGACAGATGCAGGAGAAGCCGTACGTTCAAGGAATCTCTCAGGTTCTGAACCTGTTCGACCGAGACGACATGCGGTCCTTCGAGCGGCTGGCAGGAAACCTGGCTCTTGGCTTCGTTCCGTTCTCGGCTGCTCAACAACAGATCTCCATGGGAACGGATGACGTTGTGCGAGAGCACAGAGACATCATCGAGTTCCTCAACGCGAGAAGTCTGTTCGGTGCTAACGAGAATGTCGCACCGAGGATGAACTTCCTTGGTGAGCCGGTTCGTCCGATGACAGAGTCGACTGGTGCGGCTTGGAACTGGATCAACCGCGTGAACGTCTCGAAGGTGTCCCAGCTCACCGACGACCCTGTCATGCTTGAGTTCTTCAGACTTGGAGCGGCTCCTCGTCGGATCGAGCCGGTGTACATGGAGCAGGATCTTCGCAAGATCCCTGCGTCTGACGGTCAATACTCGGCGTTTGATGAGTGGCAGCGGAACGTCGCGGCTGTCCGCGCCCCCGGCACGAAGATGACGTTGCGGGAAACACTTGAGGATCTGTTCGCTCAGGAGGATTGGCAGGTCACTCGCGTGATGTCTCCAGACCCTGTGAGTGGTGTGACCCCCGCCCAGGAACAAATGCTCAAGATTGTGACCATGTATCGAGAACTGGCGTGGGAACTGACCATGAGCAGGAACCCGCAGCTTGCTGCAAGGATGAATTCTGTTGAGATTGACCGTACCAAGAACGACGCTTCAAACGCCGAGATGTTGTACGGCGAGGACAGTTCCATCTCGCGAACGCTGCGGCGTGGAGTCGACAGGACCGCGGAGATGCTCAACCAGAACAACCGCCCCGTCGGGGCAATCCTTGAGGACATCCTCAAGCAGGCTGGAGGCACAAATGACAATTGAGGACATGGGCGATCGGTTCGACGAGATGCTTCTCGACATGCTCCAGAATGGTCGAGAGACAATGGATCGTGATGGGAATCTTGTGCGAGTACAGCCGACTTCCGCAGACCTGAACGTGATTCGCCAACGCCTCAAGGATTGCGGAATGACTTCGGTTCCGGTCGAAGACAGTCCCATTGCGAACATCGTCGCCGAGATGGCAAAGCGTCGCCTCCCGGAACTCAACGACGATTCCGACTTCGCAACGGGATAGGGGGCCAGCGATGCCGATCCGCGACGGCTATTCCGCCGTGTTCGTTGACTGGGTTGATTCGTGCGAAAGCGTTCCGAACTCCGATCTCAGCATCTACGAGTTGCCGTCGCCGCAACGCATCTTTCAGGCTGGGTTCCTCGTGCACGACGACGAAGACCACATCGTCGTCGCGGGCGGCATGAAGCCGGATCTGGAGACCTACGACTACGTCATCGCCATCCCGCGGTGTGCGATCGTCGCCATCCGATACCTGACCATCGAGGAATCGGAGATCTCCGAATGAGCCTGATGTGGACATGCGAGCCACGGTCCAGGAACGTGATCGATGTCCGCTTGGACATGGATGTCGGCGGCGAGCGGTGGTTCCTCCTCTCCTCCGATCGACACCACGACAATCTGCACGCCGACTGGCAGCTTGAGCTGAAGCACCTCCGTCAGGCGGAGGAACGTGGCGCTGGCATCATCGACATCGGCGACATGCACTGTGCGATGCAGGGAAAGTACGATCGCCGGGCGGACCGCTCTCAACTCCGCGAGGAGTACCAGATGGGCAACTACCTCGATCGTCTGGTCGAGGTCGCGGCCGAGTTCTACCGGCCGTTCGCCGAGAACTTCGTGGTGATCGCTCGAGGCAACCACGAGACCGCCATCCGCAAGTACCACGAGACCGATCTGACGGATCGAACGTGTGCGATGCTTCGGCAGATGACCGACATCGATGTGCACTCTGGCGGGTACGGCGGCTGGGTCCGCTTCCACTTCCACACGACCTCGACCCAGGTGCACCGGATCTGTCTGAAGTACTTCCACGGTTCCGGCGGTGGCGGCCCGGTGACCCGAGGCGTGATCCAGACCAACCGCATGGCCGTCTTCCTCCCGGACGCACAGATCATCGCGACGGGTCACACCCACGACCAGTGGCTGGTCCCGATCTCCCGAGAGCGGATCTCGAACAACGGCGACGTGTACCTAGACGAGCAGGTCCACGTCCGCTGCGGGACGTACAAGGATGAGTATCACGATGGCGCCGAAGGCTGGCACATCGAGCGTGGTGCTCCGCCCAAGCCGATCGGCGCCCAGTGGCTTCGATTCTTTCGCGAAGGCGACCGCGTCAAATTCGACATCACCCGAGCAAAGTGAGGACACGATGCCCAAGGTTGGAAACAAGAAGTACCCGTACACCAAGGCCGGCAAGAAGGCTGCCGAGGAAGCCAAGAAGAAGCAGGACCGCACTGCGGTCATGCGAAAGCGAAAGAAGGGCTGACCAATGCCTGGAATACGCGCAAGAAAGAAGCAGAAGCGGTCTCGAATCCCGAGGTACGCTACCGGCCAAAGAGCGCAAAAAAGCGGGTTGCCTAACAACCTTGTGTCCATTTTGCGTGTCACCTTCAATTCAGCGACGTTCCCGAGGCCGCGAGAGCTCGATCTCAGGGATCGTCACGAGTGGTACAGCCTGACGATCAATGCGGTAGGAGTCGTGGTATGCGTGTTCCAGACCGCAGATGGCTGTCTCGAGTTCAGAAAACGCTACCGTGACACTGCCATTCACTGGCAAGACAAGGCGGAAGACCCGGACAACGTGTGGCTCACTGTCAATGTCAACGATGCAACCGTGTCAACGGACAAGACAAGCCTTAGTTGGTTTGGCTACCCAGATGCAGTGACCGTCGTGAACGCCATCGTCGCCGGCCCTGCTGCTCAATACATGGGGGTGTATTGATGGCAACACCAGCACGAGGCAAGGCGAAGGTCAAGGTGGTCAAGAACCCCAAGACCGGACGCACCAAGAAGGTGAGCTACGGGCAGGCAGGCAAGGCCAAGGGTGGCGGGCCGCGGGTGAAGCCAGGAACCGCGAAGGGCGACGCCTACTGCGCAAGATCTGCCGGTCAGATGCGTGACTCGCCGAAGGCGGCGAAGGATCCGAACAGCCCTCTCCGTCTTTCGAGAAAGCGATGGAAGTGCAGCGGAACGAAGAGCCGCGGATGAGTGACGTGAACGATGAGGTGTACGCCTACATCGAGCGTCTTCACGACGACTTCGAGTTCTTTCTCGAGCAGCTCTGGGCCGAGATCGGGCTGCCGGAGATCGCCCAGCACCAGCGTGAGATCGCCCGCTGGCTGCAGGCTGGTCCTCGCCGGCGTGGCATCCGGGCGTTCCGTGGTGCGTCGAAGACGTTCGTGACGCTGGGGTACGCCGTCTGGCGGCTGTTCCGCAACAAGAACGAGCGGGTGCTGGTCATCTCCAAGTCGGAGAAGCACTCGAAGGACTCGCTCTACATGGTGCGGAAGTGGATCGGTCAGGTGCGATGGCTTCAGCACATGGCCCCAGACCGCAAGGCAGGGCAGCGTGACTCGGCTACCAAGTTCGATATCGGACCTGCCGACAACGACCGAACGCCGTCGTTCACCGCGGCCTCGATCACCGGGCAGATCACCGGGTCGCGTGCGTCGTTGATCATCGGTGACGACATCGAATCGATGCAGAACTCGATGACGCTTGAGATGCGAGACCGACTTCGCAACGAGGTCACCGAGTTGGACAACATCATCATCCCCGGCGGGGACGTGATCTTCCTCGGAACACCGTTCCACCAGGAGTCGCTGTACGACAAGATGGCGGAGAGTGGATACACCTTCCGCTGTTGGCCGGCACGCCTCCCCCGCCAAGAGGAGATAACCGACGACCTCGCTCCAGAGCTACGAGAACGGCTCCTGCGGGGCGAGGCTGCCGGGACACCCGTGTGGCCGTCTCGCTTCGACGAAGAGGAACTGAGCGATCGTGAGGCGTCTGAGGGCAGGTCTCTCTTCGCGATGCAGTACATGCTGCTCACGAAGCTCACGGACGGCCTCGAGTACCCGCTGAAGCTGTCAGACCTGGTCGTG
>Ga0208161_1001739_pt1 | contig 11465 bp, 24 predicted proteins | sample CB_VirMetaG_3_FD_184538 | JGI IMG/M metagenome (GOLD analysis project Ga0208161, IMG submission 184538) | Freshwater to marine saline gradient viral communities from Chesapeake Bay - CB_1508_1S Viral MetaG (SPAdes) (version 4) | ecosystem: Environmental > Aquatic > Marine > Coastal | place: USA... | reverse complement strand
TTGGTTCAGATGAATCTGCAATGATTTCAATGCCTTTGAATCCATCCAGAACATTGCTGATGTCCTTGTTGCTCATTCCTGTCGCATAGTGGATTTCATGCATCCACAGCTTGCCATCTGCTTGCCGAACTTCAACAATGGCCGTTGCGTCATTCGTGTAGCCCCAATCCAAGCCAATGCATCGCCATCTGTAGTTGTCTGGAAGTTGGTCACATTGGTTCCAATTGTCAAATACAACACCTTGCAATGCTCCGATTTTTCCAAGGCCATAGACGTTCCACCAATTCTGCCAATATGATGAATGCTTTGCTTTTTCTTCAGCCTTTTCAATGTCCTTCCGAATCGTGTCCGGTAATGCTTCATTGTCTCTGAATGTCAGAATCAGATGTTCAGAATCGTCTTCTTGCAGCACTTCCGTGTGCGCCCAAAATTCCATAGTCGGGTTGAAGTCTATGAAGATCTCGTCTGATGTTCTGATGGCAAGCTGATAGTAAGATTCAAACGGAATGTTGTTTGCTTCGTTCACATACAAAATATTCCTTCTGGCACCACGCAATCGTGCTTCCTGGTCCGCACTGAAGAATTCGATGTAGGAACCATTGGCGAATGTGTAAGTCAATAGTGACCTATTCCATCTGCTGTCATTGTATCTGCCTGTGATTTGCATTACTTTCAGAAAGTCCTTCATGGCACCACGCCTAAGATGTGGCACAGATTCCGAGACAACAGATATTTCAAGACCATCAGTTCTGGCTGCTCTGTCAATCAATACAGGAAGAATGCCGAATGTTTTACCTGCTGATGTGCCGCCTTGGATGACCTTCTTGCGTTTTGTCATCTTGCGAATCTTGCGGATGGCCGTTGTGTAGATGAAGTCATTCATTCATCATCACCGAATAATGGCTGTTCACGATGCGTCACTTCGTGCTTTTCAGTTAGGTTGTTCAGACGCTGTGTGATGCTCGTGTTGTAGATGCCTGTCATGCCACCTTCAATCTGGTCCTGTCGAATGCTCTTACGTATACGCGAACAGATGGCGGAAAATTCGTCATACGCTCCATTTTTGTTCCCGAAATAATCATCAAGAAAATGGTTCAATCCTTGGTCAGCTACGAAGTTCTCGAATCCTTCCATCGTCAATGGTTTCTGTAGTTCACGATGCACAGTTATTGCTTTCGGACCAATGAAATCCTTCACGGTTATCGGATGGTCCTTAGTGTATGCGGCATAGTCCAGAAACAGTTGCCACATCTTGTCCGGTGTTTCGATGTACTTCTTCTTCGCCATTACTTCTTGAAATTTACCAATGCTTCTTCAGCTGTTGAACCAATGCCTTGCTTGAAGTTGCCTTCATTGTTCCAATACTTGTTAGCATCTTCTCGCTTGAATGCGTGCCACTTCATCGTGTACGTGTTATGCGTCACATAGACACCATAATTTTCATGCGTTTCATTTGCCTTCATTGCCCAGGATTTGCTGAAGTCTTCGCTTTATTTCGATGGCTTTGCCTGCCTTCTCTGCCTTTTCCTTGGTTTCGTAGATGCAGGAACCTTTGGTTCCCCACTTCCATTTCCCGTTGTCACATTTGATTGCAGGCATTCTTGTCTAAATTTTAGCATCACTCTGGCCATTGTCTGCGCAGAACTTCCACAGGTGAAACATACACGTGCATTGCCGTGAATAGCCTTGTATGTTTCTTCATACGCTTTAACTTCATTCTTGGTCAATCTTCCGCTGAACTTCCTTGCCGCCATCAATTGAAGTTGATCAAGGTGTTCGTTTATAAATAGCAAAATTTCAGTTTTGTCCATAGGTCAGTCTTCGTTTATGTTCTTTACGATTACGGCAATTAGAAACAGAATCAATGCCATCAATAGAATATCACCCATATCACATTCCTTTGCGGCCACCGGTATTGGCACCAAGTATGGCCATTGGTCTGGTTAACACCTTCTTCATTACCTTTCCGCAACAGGTGAATGTTGGCTCTTCGTTCATTCCATGCACATAGTCCTGGACCATCTTGCATTTGCCTTGGCATTTGTAGGAATAGGTCATCTTATTTATTTTGGGTTAGCCTTTCAAGTCTTTCAATTGACCGAACTATTCTGTCAACCTTTCGTGTTATCTTCTCAGCCTTCAACTTGTGGCCATTTAATTTCACTATCTTGCTGCTCATGGCATCCAGAAGATTTTGGTTCGATACATTACGCGCTCAATCAACACAGACATCAATGCCACCTGTACAGATGGCCATACAGCTTCAGTTGTCGCTGCTCCAACAGCCAATCCAATCCAGAATGACAGACATAGTGAACAATCGAATGGCTTAATGCTCGCCCATTCGTCAATGTTCAGCCATTGTTTAATGTAGGTCTGGATGCTTATCACTTCGGTCAGTAGTGATGCGATGACCGCTACTGATGCAGCGTTGAAGAATAATTCCATAATAGTCTTCCTTTAGTTGGTCCAATGTTCTACGGACCGAATTGCCAATTGATTTGAACGGAATGTCAACCTTCTTGCCGACCTTCCTATAGCTGCCTTCATGTAGCCACAACCGCAGCACTTCCTTGTCGTACCAATGATACGAATCCAACAATGCTTCGATGATCATCATGTCATCTTCCTGGTCCCAATCGTAACCATCAGCATCATCTGCAACGTCCGGCACAGGTGTGCTGTGTGCAAATAGGCCATGCTTACGTGCAAATGTAGACCTTGGTGACGTTGCCATTGTCATCATGGTTCTGACTACGTAGTAACGCAGATAGCCACCATCATTGACATTTGTCCATTTGTCATCATCCATTTCCAGGATGACCATTGCAGCTTCTTGGATCAGGTCATCAGCATGACCATGACAGATGCGAACCGCAAGTTCACGCAGTTCATCATCTGCCAATAGGTCAATGGCTGCTTGATGCTTAGAAAGGCAGATCATCATTTCCGATGGCTGCGGCCTGTGCTTTCGATTTGGCCACAACCTTTTCTTTGACGCTTCCTTCCTTCTCTGGTTTCCACGTGTCCACGGAAATAGCAACATCATTGCCGTAGTCATCAAGTTGATCACGCAGGTTGATGTTCACCTTCACATACTTCTTGCCTTGATATTCGAAGATGTGTTCAGCAGGAATCTTGTCAAGACAGATGGATGCCTTCAGCCATGTGTCACCTTTCTTCTGGCCATTGCCACAGTAGATTGTTTTTTCTTCACTCATTGTGTTGATTATTGATTTCTACAAATATACGATTTTCAGAATAATCTTTGTTGCGCTTGGTGTTGCTTCAATCGTTTCATTGCTGCATCAAAGTATTCCTTGTCAAGTTCGCAGGCTGTCAAGTCAAAACCAAGATTGTGACAGGCAATGGCAATGCTTCCTGAACCAAGATGTGTGTCCAGAATCTTGTCACCTTCTTTTGCATAGTTCATTAATAACCATTCGTAAAGTTTGACGGGCATTTCACATGGATGTTCTGTTGACCTTCCTTCTTGCACAAAATTCGTCCACGTTTGTTCATACAGTTCAATCTTCTTATGAATAGAACAACTTGCAATTACTGCCTTGCTGAAATTTGGCATTGGTTGATTCTTTACCCAAACAATCGCACCCATATTACCATCGAAACAGTTGTAATAGTTTGCGCCAAATATGATTCTGTTTTTTGAAACACGTTTCAATTCGTTGAAATATTCATCGTTTGGTGTTGAATCATTCCATGTTACTTCTTTCCCGCGCTTGTTTCCTGTTGTCTGAACGAAGTTTCCGATTCCAAATGGCGGATCAACAATAGCAAGGTCAAAGTGATTATCTTCATACCTTGCCATCAGTTCCATATTGTCTTCACAAGTTATCTGAATACCCATCAAACAATACCATTTAAACGGAACCATTTGGTCACAGTCTGTTGATACCTGTTGTCTTCCTGCATCAAGCTGAATCTGCCTTGTGGCTTCTCATCCGGCAATGCCTTCACTTCATTCCTTTCCAATAGGTATTGATACAACAATCCCCACATTGGATATTCCGGAAGTCTGTCATGTTCCTGGATGTAGTTGATAGTCCATTGATACATGAATGGTGCATCAATAGGATCAGAAGATGCTTCCAATTGCTTTGGTTGAAATCTTGGTTCTGATGCCTTCCTGCGTTCAGTTTGTTGATACGCTCGGAGAACTTCACCAACTACCTTTGGTGATAATTGCTGACCATAGGTTGACAATGTCAATGGCTTGTTGTTCAATGATAGGCTTCCCGATGCTGCCTTCTGAAATGCTGTGACCAACTTGAAGTCATCAATGTGCGGAAATTCAGCGTCAACGAATCTTGCGATGATGTCAATCAGCATCTGACCATTCTGGTTTCTCTCGAATGGTTTGCATCCTACCAATAATGGCAGCTTATGAATAGTAATTTGTTGAATCATAGTTTTTCTCTGTGTGTTGTAATTTATGAATTTATTTTTGGTTGTTCAACTTCAAAGTCAAATTTGAATCCATTGACATCGTCACCTTTTTCCTTTGCCCGTTTTATCCATGACAGGACAGCAGCCTTCCAATTCGTCATTGGCACCTGTCCAACCATCCAACCTTTGCTTTCGTAGTAATAGAAGAACTTGTCAGCTTCGTCTTGGCTCCTGCATCCGCAATGATACATCCATTGTCTAACTTCATCCAATGATGGCGCGCCAACAACATTGACATTTCCATTCTCATTCTCATTACCATTTACATTACCATTTACATTTACATTAGGTTTTGATGTTGTATAACCTAAGTCTGTCAATGGTTTCGGTTTGGTTTTACTTTGGTTTCGGTTTGGTTCTGTTTTGGTTTTAGTTAGGTTATGGTTAGGTTTTGGTTTGGTTTTATTTGAACTTGGACGGCCGCCTTTTTGACCATTGTTGAATCTTGCAATGTTTGCGTCAAGTTGTGGCTTGATCAGCCGAAATGCCAACTTTGGTGTGCCTTCCAATGATGGTTCTACGAAGTTCAAAGCATAGTTGCAAATGGCATCAAACATGGCGCATTTTTCTTCCGGACACAAGTCTTCAGCAGCTTCGAAGAATGACCTGTAAAAGATAAATGAGTCTCTCATCGTATCACGAATTTAGTGCCTTGTTTAAAGAATCGGAATCCAAGGGAACGCAGGATTTCAGTCAGTTCAGCAACAGTATACTTGTCTTCGAACATCAATTCATTGTCAATGCGCTTGATGTTGTGGATGACAGATGCATGGTTCATAAATGCCATTTCCGCAATCCGTGTTAATGATAGACCTGTTTCCATTTCTGGCTGCCGCAATAGCCAGAAGACAACTGCCCTACATTTAACGATGTGTGCTTTCCGGTCCCTTGAAAATAAGCTATTCCGTGTAACGCCATAGTAATGCAGAACTGTATTTGTAATATTCTCAATGTTGACACCTTGCCTGTTGGCAATTGGCGCATTCATCACCTGGTCCACCAATTCCTGTCTGTAAACATCAACCAATTTGTCGATGCTTTCCTTTTCAATTTCAGTTAATTCTGTCTTCACTTCTCTGTTTTTTTAATTGTTAATAACTCGTTTAAAGATACGAAATTCAAAGCTGTTGGATGATGTCCATCCAATCTTCAAACTTCATTGCCACGTAGTCTGGCTGATGGTTCTTGGTGAACACAACAACAGGAACACGGCCATCAATGGCCGCATCATCCTGTGCTTGTTTCAACGCTGACCAAATGTTCAGCCTTTCCTGGTTCTTGCATTCAAAGCTGAACTGTGCCAATGGTCCATCAAGGTCAATGATGTCACCTTTGATGGTCATGCCGCCAGACATTGGTGTTCTTCGGACATTGGTGCCGAATCGTTCATTCAGCATCTTGGCCACTTTGCGCTCGAATCTCTTGCCCTTGTCGTTAGCGTTCACCATGTCTTCAAGTCTTTACGGTTAACGAACCAAACAGGGCCATTTCCAAGGTCCTTTCTTCCTGCTTTTTCAATCATTTCCTTGGTTGCGTAGCCGACAATGTCAACTGTGCTGCCATCAACTATGGCAAGAACATAGACATCATGCATCAGCTTTGGAACAACCAAATTGCCATCCTTTCGGTCAGTTGCTTTGATATCAATTGTCGCGCCATTGCTGCTGATGAAATCGAATGAATCTTTTTCCAGATTGCTGATGATGTCCAGGTGCAGATTGAACTGCTTGCTGAATGCATATTCAGCCGTGAATCCAATCCTGCTTGCCTTCCGTTTATCAATGATGTTTGAATCGGTGCCACAGCCTTGCCAGAATCGCATTGATGCGATCATGTCGCACATTGCTAATTCTCTCGGTGATAACGTGATCTTCATGGCTTCAGAATATTATCAAGGTAATCCTTAGCCAATGCCAATCTTTCAACCAATTGTTGCTGCATTTCAACATCAGCAGGAACATTGATGATGACCATTCTGAATGCTTCATTCTCAATTCGAGGATCAAAGCTGATGAAGTCACACGATGTTGCACCTGTGGCCAACATACAACCCTGCATCTGCCACAGATACTTCTTGTCAATGTCTTGACTGATGACATTCTTCAAGTGATTGGCTGTGTTGTATGGGCATTTGATTTCAATCAGCTTGTCTGTGCCTTTGACCTTTCCATCTGGACTGCCACCGGAATAGTCTGAAATCTCGCAGAATCCAAGTTCTTCAACTTCACACCCTGTGCGCTGTTCGTATTCTTCACGTGCCACAGATTCGTATTCATTGCCGTGATCTAATGCGGCACCAAATATCTGCACACGTTGACCTGTCAACTTCTCTGCTGCTACTTCCATGATGTAGCTGATGGCTGTTTGGCCGAAGATGTCGGCCTTGCTGCGCCCCGATGTCATCAGATCACCAAAACGTGATGCCGTGAACTTGCCTAATCTTTGCGCGAACCATTCTTCAGTTCGCTGCAATTCGTTTGTTTCTTCGAAGATGTCCATGATTACTTGCTTTTATTTGGTGTGAAATCATCTGATTCGTCTTGTCCGTAGACGTTGTGCTGATAGAAACCAGACAGCTTCAGACATACACGTGACAATGAACGCTTTTCGGCCATTGCCACAGGATAATTCTGCCGTGTATTGTTTGGCGAAGATTCGCCATAGGTTTCAACAGTTATGGTGTGACCATCTGGCCCTGCCATTTCACCGATTGCTTTGATGACCACGTGCTTGCAGTCATCAGTCATGTGAACCATTTCGTAGCGGACACGAATGCCACGATGCTGCTGAATGCGTTCAATGCCTTGCCGTGTGATTATCACAAAACCTTGTGGCGATTTGAAGAAATGGTCAGCAGTTAGGCCGTTCTCCGTGGCCAACTTTTTCATGGTTTCTCTCTCTGTTGTTTTCATGAGAATATTGATTATTGATTAGTGATTTCTGATTTGGTTTTCAAGGTGAGCATTGCATATTCTGAAGTGAATGACATCCAATAGAATGGCAATGTATCTGTTGGTGTGTGAACACCTTCGTGATGGTCATAGCTTGCATCCCACATAGCCAACCATCTGGTCACTTCTCCAAGGATGTGACGTTCAACAACCATCTGGCTGTCTGCGTAGATCAGCACATTGACCTTTCCCATCTGGTCAATGGCATCAATTCGTGTGATGATGTCCAGGACTATCATCTTGGCTTCATCAGACAGATACGTTGTGTCTGCCGTGTAGCATTCAATTAGCGATGTTTTTTTCATCTTCTCTGTGATTTTTGTTATTTTCTATCTTTTAGATACTGCTCTAAAATCAAGTTTGCGATTTCGTCTTTTGATTCATTCATGGTATGGTGATTATTTATTGATTACATCATCGTGAAAAGCATCGTCATCGCCACATGATTCGCAAACGCCAACCAATGCAACTTGTTCGTGATGCTCTGAATATCCAACAACAGCCTGTGTCTGGCCACATTCACATCTGCATTGTGAATTGTTGGTGATCAATTGATAGCTGTGTTCCTTCAAAATGAAGATAGCCTGTTCTTCTGTGCTTACGCAGTTTACTGTTCTTGCCATTTCTCTGTGTTTAAAGACTTTCTTAAAACTCTACTTCCGTTCAGTTTGACGTTTACCCAATGCGAACCCAAGTCTGAATGGCATTCGAAAGTAACTTCTTCATCATTCCAAAACTGAACTGAAAAATGATTGACTTCTGTTGAGTTCTTAGTTTCGAACATTTCGCAAACTTCGTGACACACTTGGTCTTGTTTGCTTTCCGTTAGTGTTGTAACATTGTGTTTGAAGTTTTTCATAGCTTTCTGTGTTTGTTTCTGAGTCTAAACATACAAAAACACGTTGATAACTTCCAAATAAATGCACAGAAAATTTCACACGTTAACGCTAACGCGCTGATAATCAGCCCAATAATTTTAACGACTAATTAACAGAAAGCCACGTGTCATCATCATCTGACTGTCTGCTAACTATCCGCAGATACATTTCTTCGGTGTTGACCAACGTGTTGTGATAGGCAGACATTTCATCTTGAATGGCCTTGTTCCTTTCGCTGATTTTCCACAGAACGTAAGCTGTGACCATGAGCCAGAAGATGACAATGAACATCAGGACCATCGCAATAATCAGCAGGTTGATGATAGTCTGCATCATCTTACTTTACCCTTGATGATTCGCAAGTTGTCAACTTCAAATTCACCATTGTCATCAACGCGAATTACCGCGAATCCATGATTCCATTTGTTCACGGGCATATAACCTGGATGCAGTTCAGACAGACATCCTGTGGACCATGTTGTCACGACCTTGCCATCCAGATTGGATTCGGAATGTTCTGATGTTTGATGATTGTGTCCGCAGATAACTGATGCCTTTGCCCTCATGTAATATCCACGTGCAGGATTTACAGGTGAAAAAACTGACCTTCCAAATTCATGGCCATGCATGATGGACAACTTACCTGCCTTTATCACACGTTTGTCTTGAATCAGTTCACATCCAAGTTCACCAAATCGCAGCAGTTGGTCCATTGTGAAGTCTGCTGTTCCAATCAGTTCTGGAGCCTTGGTTCGCAGATAGGCTTCATACCTTTCTTCGTGATTGCCTAACTTGAAATAGAATGGCACACCATCAAATTCATTCCGGAACACCCTTAGCAATTGCCGTGTTGCTTCCAATTCTTCAGCGAATCCACGCTTCCTTGGGTCGCGTTCATACCTGCTCAACGCATAGCAGTCAACTGTGTCACCATTGAACACAATGGCATTCACATTCTGTTGCTTGCCATATTCTATGGCCTTGGTGATTGCGTCAATATTGTGATATGGAACATGGATGTCTGACAACAACAGGATTCTTGTTGCAGCTTTCGGCAACACGAATGGTTCCCATTCAGATTCATCTGATTCTGGAAGACCAAATGGATTGGCAATTCCTAATGCTTTGGCCTGTTGTGCTTTCTCGTCTGTCATGTGTTGCTTGTTTTGCAGCTTTGCCCTATCGGCCGCACCTGACTGTCCACGATAGTAACGGATGATGGTTCTGACATTTTCAATGTCAATGAATGCTGATTTGTTCTGTTTGTATATCAATTTGGCCAATGACAATGATGGTAAATGTGACCAATGCTCCAAATACTTCTGGACGATTTCGCCCTTGATTGATTGGTTGTTCATTGGTGCTGCGCCATTATACGTTCACGGTAAAACTTTGGGTCGATTTCGCGAATCTGCACAGCCAATTCCATCCATTGCCTTTTCGCTTCTGCTCTCTCTTCCTTGGTGCTGTCGGTGCCAAGGTTACATTGTATCAATGCATTCTGATGCAGAAGTTCATCAATCTGCTTCCGGACATCAGCATCCGTGTGATAGTAATAGTTTGCGCTCATCTCTGCCATAGTTTACGGCCAACGGTAATGCCAACATAATGGTCACCATTGAACTTGTAATTGGCCGTAATATACAACTTTTGAATGTCGCCATGCATACCAATTCCCAATAATGGTGTTACATTTTCGCCGAAATCAGTCTGCGCTTCGATGGATGCATGAAGTCCAATGCCGTACATTGGTGCCTTCTGCACATTTGACGTGTATGTGAATGCTGCTTTTTCGCTTAGATTCTGGTAGTTTTGCCAACTTGCCTTCAACTTTCCATCGGCCAATGTGATGGTTGTGTCGTATCGGTTCACTTCAGTCAGCCATGCTTGGATAATCTGAACTGTGTCAATGATCAGAACTTCACGTTCCTGGATGATGGTGTTGGTGATTGTGTCTGTAACTGTCACGCGATCCACGAATCTGACCGTGTCTGTCTTCCATCGATCAACGTATTCGGTCCGATACACAGGCTTTTCAATTTCAATGGTTTCTGTGATCACCTTGGCACCTGTTCCGCAGCCTTTCCATGCTACAATGACACCCAAAAGAAATGTGACCACGTACGGCCACACAGTTCTGAATAAATGGTTCAGCAATTCCCTGTCCATAAATTCACTTCTTCTTCTCTTCTGGCAATTAATCCACGCAGCACCTTGCCGCCACCTTTGGTCCATCTGCGAAATTCAGCAGGAATGTTCTGGTCATCCACGCAATGGTTAACCTTTCGCAGTAATGTTGATCTGGTGAAGTTGCCGATTCCCACATTGTAAACAAATGAAATCAACGCAGCCTTCTGGTGTGCTTTCAGCTTTACGTCCAGGAGACCATTGACCTGCTTTTCAACTTTCTTGATGTGATGCAGTAATTCTTCCGTTGCCTTTTCTTCGTCAATAGGCTCATCATCCATTGACACCTTGGTGCCGTCGGCATAGATAGTTGTGCCATAGCCAATTGTTGGCACATTGGCCGGACACAGATATGGTTCTGGTTCAAAACCTTCGAACTTCTTGATGGTAATGGCTGCCAATTCTGACGCTTTCATCTTCCTTGTCCTTTATATTTCTTAAATGAACGGTGTTTATTTTCGCTTTTTCTGTGCCTGCGAAGTTTCCTTTTTCCCTTGGCTCTGAACGAACTTACAGCTTCCTTCTTTTTCACAACTACATTCTATTGGTGCAATGGCACACCATTTTACATCTTGCAACGGCTGTCTTTTAGTTCGCCCCTCATCTCAACCAACGCCTTCGTGTTCTCTGATATCACATCTGCGAACTTCTCGACGTGCTTGTCATTTGCATCTTGCCAATCCTTCCGTTCTTCACGATGAATGTCAGTCAGCTTGTTCAGGTAGTAAACCAACACAGCCAAGAAGATGCCTGCGATTCCGTACGATGCTAATGCTTCAAGTATTGCGTCCATTATAACACTAAGTTGCCTTGTTCGTCAATTTCAGGAATGATTCCATATTCCAAAAGTCTCGCAAGCCAAACGGCTTCGTCTGTTGTAGTTTCCCAAACGTGAATTGTATCTGTCCGCAAAAGTATCGCTGGCGCATCAACACTTCTTAAAATTTCAGTCAGTTCCATAATTCAATTTTCCGATTATTGC